>JACXTT010005472.1_pt1 | contig 18431 bp, 21 predicted proteins | sample 9270951 | NCBI WGS metagenome assembly JACXTT01 (sample SAMN15532306, study PRJNA645909) | rock metagenome | isolation source: weathered quartz diorite | place: Puerto Rico | collected 2017-06-21 | reverse complement strand
CGTATAGCCAGACGATCCGGCCGCCCCAGCAAAATCCCGTGACACCGAGCTTCTCAATATTCCCGTTTCCCGAGGATTTGGCCCACGCCACGGTCGCATCGAGGTCCGCCATCACCTGCGCATCGGGCACCTTCGAGACTATCTTGGTAACGATGTCGCTGCTCTCGGACAGCTTCGAGACGTCGCCCTGCCGAGCGTAGAGCTCAGGGGCAACGGCCAAATAGCCCAGCTTGGCGAACCGGCGGCAGACATCCTTGATGTGCTCGTGGATCCCGAAGATTTCCTGGACGACCACGACCACCGGAACCATGCGTCCTTGTGACGGCATCGCCCGGTAAGCCGGCATGTGCCCGTCGCTCGTCGGGATCTTGACCTCACCGGCCGTCAAGCCCTCCGCGTCCGTGACGATCGTTTCGGCGGAGACGGGCCGGACGGCCAAGGCGAACCCCACAGCCAAGGTCGTCATCATGAACCCTCGCCGCGTCACCTCGGTTGTGTGAATCGACCCGAGCACCTGCTCAATGCTCCGTCTGCTCTCTTTCATTTTTGTCTCCGTATAGTCACTTCCGGCCGGTTCTATTCACATACATAGCAGTGATTCGCTATCATCTCCCAACTGCTTCCGTCACTAGCCTGTTCATACACCATGCGCCCTATTTCCCCATACATAAGTTCATATGTGATCCAAAGCTCTGGCCTTGAATTATGGTTCAAGTCTGTAATTTCATGAATTCTGACATTGGTTTTCTTCGCAATTTCTTCCGCCGGCTTATCTAGTAACTTTTTCTCTTTAAAAAAATGTTGGCCCCATTTGTCACGCGAGAGAAAGGAATAAAAATTCCCCACGATCTCTTTATTCACATTAGGTGATTGTGAAGGGAAAATGGATGGCTGGAGTGTATAGAAATCGTTAACACTTGAGATTTTCTTATTGACGAGTCCAAACCGCCTGGGTGTTTCACTGTCGTCATACGGATCAACATAGTCCTCTTGCTTCTGGATGGAAAAGGTTGCGGACTTGTCACGAAAGGCGTTTCGCAATTGACCTTTGAGATCCAGCTTAGCGGAATCGGCTCTGCTTATTGTTTTTGAAGTTACTACCACCAGAGGATGGAATCGGGAATTCTCGATGTAACCAATGATTCCTGCCTGTGGCTCGTTGGGAATAAGGAATCCGGTATCCAGAGTGCATGCGACCAGAAGTAACAACAGCACAGCTGCTGACATCAATTTGCTTTCAGCTTTCAAATGAATCCCTTGCAGGATGGTGGCTCCCCGAAACTGTACGCTTTGCGAACCATCCGGTTTGAACTACCTAAAACAGCAGTTTAGAACCGAGACCGGTTTGAGAGGTGCTGGTCACTTGAAAAGTGAAAGCAGCCTAGAAGGCCACGCAGGCTTAATAAACCTTATCAGGGGGAGAATTCCTTTCAGGACCGATGGCTCATAGACGAGGAGGAGGATACCACCTAATTTCTGTGGCATCATTATTTTGATCAAAATAAATGGTCACATCGACTTTCTCATCCGGATCGGTTCCCACCTCGTAAGACAGCGGCTGCCCGTTGTCTTTATAATTCTTAGGGGATTCGGGATAATTCGGAGCCCCCAGTACTTTCAAAAACAACGCCTTGGACTGGTCAATCCCGAGACCATATTTCAACCGGTATTGAGGACTTGTGAGCACGATGGAGGAAATCTTATACCGCCTCTCAGGCATATGATCGTTCCTCCACACCCTAATGGTTAATCCAGGATATTCTAAAGTCGCCAACTCATTGATCACCTGAGGTTCCCGACCGTCTGGTCCTGTCTCGTATTTTGTTCTCACGTCTTCGCCAAATCGCGTGACGACATTGTCTATCAACACTTTTCCATCCGCTTGGATTCCTGGAATCTCAGGATCAAAACCATATTTTGCAAACGACTCAAGTGCCTTCTGTTTATTCGCATCTTTCGCGGCAATACTCAACACGACATCGAAGTAGGCAAAGGCAAAAGCTAGACTGATCACGAACAGTGACCAAGTCAGAAATCTGAGCCCTATTAAATACCGACTTTTCACGGTTGAGTCGAATCATAGCGCTGACCCGTGTCAATGGGCATGGCGTTTTGGCCTCGATCATGCGGCACGCCTACCGTGACGGCGTTCGTACAGGTCGCTCCCTTGCCATCATCGGCCTTAAACGCGATGAAATACAGACGTCCGTTGCTTGTACCGGAGCGCCCCGCTCCGCGAACGCCCAAAACAACGACTCCCGACCCTTTTTCTAAGTTCAAAGCCTCCGCGACCTTCAGTGAGACTGCGACGCTCACTTCTTAGGTATGGTGAACGTCACTGTCTTGGACTGTCCGGGGAAGACCTTGTGGTTAGCGTCAACCGGCTCGATTTTCACCTTGTGCTGGCCGGGCGGCAGCCCGGCTATGTCGATTGTGTTGTTGTCACTCGCATCCGCCCACCACCAGGGCAGGTCGTCGACGGTTATGTGCAGATGCCCGACACGTGGAGATACCTGGAGGGCACCCTCCCCGAACACGGGTGCGATGCGCACGTTCTCCACTCGGTACTGGGCCCAGAAGATGCCGACGGGATGGGCCAGCCCCTCGGGAAGCGGGGGGGCCACGATCAGCTTGGGTGGAGGCTCGTTCTTGATTTCGATGTACGGCGTGGCGCCGCGGATGTCCCTCGCGCTCTGGGCGAAGGCGCTCGTGGCGACGACGGTGCCAGCCGCGACCACGGCAAGCGTCTTGATGAGCATAGTCATGGCAGTCTCTCCTTTCGGGTCATAAGACTTTCCTTCGGGGTGGGCGGCCCTAGCACGCTCAGGAAGCCCCTACGGGGGCGTTTGCTTACCTCTTTTCCCGGCCCCTGTCAAGATGCTCGGAGCCGACTCACGCGAGTGGAAAAGCAGGGATGGGCTACTTATTGAAGGGGCCGGCATCCGCAGACACTCAGGCCGCTGTTGCCGACGCGGTGAATCTCGCCGCATTCTTCCTGACGAACTCCTGCACGCTCAGCGGCCGTTGCCCCGTTAGCGTGAGCACGTCGTCCGACATACGGTCGTAACGTCCCGCACGGTGCAGTTCGGCCATCGTCGCAAGGTGATTCACCAGGTGAACCGCCAAGCCGCGCTCGAGTAGCGCGTTCCGCCACGGCTCGACCGGAATGTCCTGAAAGGTGATCGTGCGGCCAAGCGCCTTCGAATACTCCTGCGCATAGAAATACATGTTCTCGGACTGCGGACCGGTCAGGTGATAGATCTTGCCGATGTGCGGCTGCGGATTGGCGAGCAGCGCGGCGACCACACGTGCCACGTCTTCCACGGCGACCGGCGAAGTCTTGCCCTCGCCGAAGGGTAGTCTGATCTGATTTGATTCCCTGACCGAATCCGAAGTGAACATCAGGAAGAAGCCTTCAAGAAACACTGTCGGCCGTACGTGCACGACCGGCAGACCGGACCAGTTCAGCGCCTGCTCGGAGAGCCACTGTAGTTTGTGCTGCGGGCTCGCGGTAGTTTCGGTAATGCTCATCTGTGAGAGCGTCATCTGCGACATATTGATGAACGCCTTCACGCCGTGATGCTTCGCCACCGCCGCCGCATTGACCGTCGCGGCCAGATAGGCATCCGAAACCGACATGCCGAAGTACATCGTCTCGCAGCCGGCAATCACCCTATGCATCGAATCGAGATCGAGCAGATTGCCGACCACGACCTCTGCACCCATGTCGCGCAACGCCTGCGCGCGTTCGTCTTCATTTCGCACCATCGCACGCACCGCTTTGCCTTGCTTCAACAGCAGTTCAGTGACCGTGCGCCCTACCGCGCCGACGCGGCCCGCCGCGCCGGTGACCAGAATGGGATTTGCCATGTTCTTCCCTCCTAGTAGCGTCGGCGCTGATTACTGCCTCCTACGCAAAGGGTTCCAGTTTGGACAAGACGGTGGGGAGAAACTCCGCAACCGTCGGATGAATATGCATGGCGCGGAGAACTACCGTATACGGCGCCTTCGCATACATGAGGTCCAGCAACACGTGAACTACTTCATCGCCTCCGGTCCCAAGAATCGCAGCCCCCAGAATGTGTTTTGTTTCGGCATCAACCGAGATTTTGATGAAGCCTTGTGTCTCACCTTTTTCAACAGCCCGGCTCACTCTGCTCATCGGAAGTTTCGTCACGAGTGCTCCGCGCCCGGACTTCCGAATTTCGGCGTCAGTCATGCCGCATCGGCCGAGCGGCGGATCTGTAAACAAGGCGTACGTCTGGATTCGGTCCGACACGCGGCGATGGCCACCGTTGAGGAGATTGTCGGCAACGATCTCATAGTCGTTGTAGGAGGTATGCGTAAAGGCGCCGCGGCCGTTGCAGTCACCGAGGGCCCAGATGCCGGGCACGTTCGTTTGCAGTTGATCGTCAACGATGATGTAGCCGTGTTCGTCGGTCGCAACCCCGGCCCGGTCGAGACCTAGGTCGTTCGTGTTGGGAGTACGTCCCACCGCGAGAAGAACATGAGTGCCTAATACTTCCGGCGGACCTTCGTCGCATTCGATGCCGACCGCGATACGGCTGTCGCGCTTCGCCAGTGATATACATTTCGCATTCGGCCGAATCTGTATCCCCTCTGCCTCCAAAATTTGGCGCACGGCTTCGGAAACGTCTTCGTCTTCACGCTGAATCAGCCTCGGCCCCATCTCCACAACGGTGACCTGACTGCCGAAGCGGCGGTACATTTGAGCAAACTCCAGCCCCACGTAGCCGCCGCCGATGACGATTAGATGCCCGGGCAGAAAGTCCACGTCCATCATCGTTGAATTATTCAAGTAGCTCACCTGATCGATGCCGCGCAGCGGAGGAATGGACGCACGTCCCCCAACGTTGATAAAAATTTTGTCGGATTGCAAGACTTCATCGTTGACCACGACAGCGTGGGATGACTGAAAGCGGGCATGGCCTTGGATGACCGAGCAGTTTTTCAGTCCTCGCAGCCATTCCTCCACACCTCTGTTCGACCGTCCGGAAACTTCATCCTTGCGTGCTTTCACACGTTTCATGTCGACGCGCACATCGCCATTGACAACAAAACCATACTCGGCGCCTCGGCGCGCAACATGAGCCGCGTATGCGCTGGCAACGAGCGTCTTTGTCGGGATACATCCGGTATTCACGCACGTGCCGCCAAACTTGTGACGTTCAATAATCGCGACAGTCATGCCCGCCGAGGAAAAGCGCGCAGCCAGTGACGGACCGGCTTGGCCCGTCCCGATAATGATGGCATCAAATTTTCGAGTCACGGGCTCACCCCTCGACGAGCTGCTGGCCGCCGTCGATGTCGTACGTTGCTCCGGTGACCGCCGTGTTCGTCATGAGGTGGATGGCGAGCGCGGCGATGTCGACCGGGCCGACGACGCGTCGGATCGGCAGGGTCTTGCGGAGCTGCTCGCGGCGCGCTTCGATCTGGTCGCCGAGGATCGCCGCCGACAGCGGCGTGTCAACGAATCCGGCCGCAATCAGGTTCACGCGAATGGGTGCGAGCTCGAGGGCGAGGTTCTTCGTCATGGCCGGACCTGCCGCCGTGAGCGCCGAGATGAGCGCGAGTCCCGCCGCCGTACGGCGGCCACCGGTGCCGCCCATGAAGAGCAGGGTCCCTCCCGGGCGGACCTTCCTTGCCGCGTGTCGGGCGACCTCCAGCGGCAGTAGGAGATGGGCGTCGACGTCGCGCCGTGCCTTCTGGAGGTCGAACTCCGCCAGCGGCGCATAGTAGGGACCGGGACCCGTGACCAGCACGTGGTCGATCGGCGCGGACAGCTCGGCGAAGAACCTCCCGAGCCGTTCGAAGTCGGTGGCGTCGAAAGCGACGGTGCGCGCTCCGAGCTCGCGACCGACGCGGTTCAGGCGATCTGCGTCCCGCGCGGTGAGGATCACATCGGCTCCTTCGGCGCGAGCGCGCCGGGCCGTTTCGAGCCCGATGCCGGCGCTGCCGCCGATCACGACGATGGTTTGCCCAAGCAGTTCCGGTTCGCGCTTGGCAGTCACCGTTCCTCCTTCCATCCACCCGGGGCCGCTTTCGCACCGGCCCGCTTGTTCCACCCGTGGAAAAGCGAGAAGTTGCCCGCGTTCCAGGCCTCGCGGAGTCCAGGTTTGCTCAGGTCCCAGTCCGGGCGGATCTCGCTCGTCACTGCGCGCAGATCGTGCCACAGGTCCACAACCGACGGGCGGCCCCAGAACCAGTAGCCGTTGTAGATGCGGTAGATCACGAGGCCTGGCTTGAGCACGAGCGTGTGCGGAATCATCGGGTTGTGCTCGGGGTCGGTGTACTCCTGGATGTCGAGGTCCTTCTGAACCTTTCGGTCAGGGTCGGAGAGGAAGGTCCACTGGGCGCCAATCGACGCACGGAATTCCTGGAGCGTGTGGTGGTCGTCGGTGGAGATCGTGGCAATCCGGGTGTACGCCACAGCGATCTTCGAGTAGAAGGCGGCGAGCTCCAGATGCTGCTGGTGCTCCTTCGGGCAGTAGTGGCCGCGCGCGAGCGTAAGGATCAGCGGGTCATCGCCCTGCAGCTCGCTGAGCCTGCGCAGTGTGCGCGTGTGATCGGGCAGTTCGTAGTCGGGGAAGGCGCCTCCGGGCACGATGTCAGGGCGCATGATTAGACTCCTTCGATGGCGATCGCATAGCTGTTGCTCACAACGGCAGCTCCTTCCCGGCCTGCTCCGCCACCATGTACGCCGCGTACCAGTCCGGCCAATTCGCGTCGGCTTGCCCCGTCCGCGCCTCGTGCTTCCCGTGCGCGGCCGCCGCACGCCGAAGCGCGCTCGCCAGATCGCTTGCCGACGCGAAGGTCGTCGCCGCAGGATCGATGCGACCAGGCAGCCGCGTCGTAATCTCCTGAAACAGCCAGCCGTTGCCGTCCGGATCACGAAACGAGGCGAACGAGCGGTAGCTGCCATGCCCGGGGTCTGGACCGCTTACGCGGATCCGACCAAACAGGTAAGGCTCGTCCGTGCCAGCGTACACGTCACCAGCGCCGTGGAACACCTCGCTGATCTCGACGCCGCGACCGAGCAGCTCGTTGCGAGCGGCCTCGATGTCGGAGACGATCAAGTACAGGCCCTGTGTGGAGCCGGGTGCCGCCGCGGTGACGTTCTTGCCGAAGATGATTGAGCACCCGGAGCCAGGCGGCGTGAACTGGATCACGCGGTAGAAGCCGTCACCGCTGGCGAAGTCGGCGTCGAGCCGCCACCCGAGCCTTCCGTAGAACTCCTTCGCGCGGTCGACATCCGAGACAGGAATGACAACGATTTCGAACTTCATGTCGACTCTCGCGACGCTGGAGTCGCTGGTTGCGTCGTTACTCAGTTTGGTCTGCGTGGACATAGTTCCCTCCTTTATGAGTCAAACAGAATCCCGATGTTGAACGCGGTGGACTTCAGTTCATATGCCGCGCCGTTACCCCACTTCGAAAATGATTTCCAGCTCGACCGGCGTGCCGAGCGGAAGGCTTGCTACGCCATACACCAAGCGGCAAGGGTTCCTGTCTTTTCCGAAGACGTCTTGCAGCAACTCGGGAGCGGCGTCAGCGGCTGGACGGCCGAGACCAACACGAACGTGGACCAGCGAATAGGTTCTTTGATCTCAGTATTGGTGCCGGGCACCGGGCCGATACCGGGAAACGTACCGAAGGCGCCCTGGTTGAACTCGAATTTGGACTCCGAGAGCCGTGAGCCCGTGATGCCTAAAACATTGAGCGCGGGAAAACGCCTGGTGCGCGCGGCATCGGTTAAATTCTCGGCTTTTTCCGCTTCAAGGGTTACAGTCTTTAGGGGGCGATTGTTTTGCATGGCCAGATCCACCGCCTCCTCCAAGGTCAGGATTGGCGCGGCGGCGGCTTTCGTTTCCTTGCACCATGCGGAGGTCGGCAGACTCAACAGGAGGCAACCGGTCGCAGCAGACAGGATCATGAGTCGGATCATGGCACTTCTCCTTTCTCCCAAACCGCAGTGAGCAGAAAGAGCGTCATGTGGACCGCCGCCACCTGATCGCTCTGTGCGTCTGTATCCGAGAATGCCTCATTCGCCTGACGCGATCAACGCGCGGAAGAGTTGGTCAAACGGACGGCCTCCGCGATATCGCGACTCACCGTGGCGAGCGCGCGGCTGTGAGCCTCCACCAGTGGATCGTAGCCCTCACCGCCCGTGGATTCTCGCACCAGCGACCGGCCCGTTCTCGATTGACCATCCGGGACGCGGCGAACCGTCCAGAGGGCATCGATCGTCACTGTCTGGCCAGGTGCCGAATCAAAGCGCTGGATATCCAGGAGCACCCGATACTCGGGATCGAAGCTGACGTTATGGGGATAGGTCACAACCTGCCTGGCACCCAACAGCTGCGCAAGGTTCTCCGCGACCACGCGCGAGATCCCGTTCCTCAGCGGCTCGGCCCAACGGTGGTCGTCGAGTAAGGCGACTTGGTTCACCCCTATGCGGATCACGAGCTGCGGACGGTCGACGATCTCGGGGAGCGTGACCGGGCCGACCGCGACGCTGTATTCCGCGACTGCCTTCTCGTTACGGTCGCTTGCTGTGATCCCACCGGCGCTCAGCGTATAGAAGCGTGGTTCTGGCGAGCTGCCGCAGCCCACGAGCACCGCAGTGACGAAAGTTGATAGGGCAATGCCGAGGAGGGCTCGCGTCATGGTTTCTGCTCCTTCTTGCCACGGATCAGCGCTTCGGGATGACGCTCGAGATAGTCCGCGAGCAGGCGCAGCGCCTGTGCAGTTCGGCTGAGCTCACGAAGCGCCTCGCGTGCGTCCTGCTGCAGCGGTGCGTCGGACTTGAGGGCGCGCTCGGCGATGCCGAGCGTCCGGCGTGCTTCCTCCAGCGTCGCGCGTGCTTCGGGCGCCACCTCCGCGTCGAGCCGCTTGGCGAGCGTATCAGCACTTTGCAACGTCTGCTGGAGCTGCCGCAACGTCTGATGCAGGTCGGCACCAATCTGGTCGACGGGGACTTTGTCCAGCTTCGCTGCAAAGCGGGCGATCGTCGCTTGTAATTCGTGCAGGCCGCCCGCCGGCATGGTCGGCAGCTCGGGCGGCTCCTTGGTCCAATCTATTGTCGCGGGCTTCGCCGTAGGAAAAAAATCCATCGCAATATAGAGTTGGCCGGTTAGCAGGTTCCCGGTCCGGAGTTGCGCGCGGAGGCCATGTTCGACCAGTGTGTTCACAAATGCTTTTGGATCCTTCGCCTCCGGGGCCATCATTTTCATGCGCGAGATCAAGCGATCGCGAAAGATGAGGACTTCAACCCTCATTTGAATCTGCTTCCCGACCGGGTTGTACTGGACACCTATCTCCTTGACTTCACCGAGGAGCACACCCCGGAAGTCCACTGGCGCTCCCGGTTCGAGTCCGCGGAGGGATTCGTCAAACACGACAGCATAGGATTTGACAGTCGTGTCGGGGAGCCTCATCGCCTCAGTCCAGTCATTGAAGAGAGTGAAAACTGTATCGGCTTCGGCTGGGGCCGACGCCGATATACCAGGTGGCGTCTGGAATGCAATCCCGCCAAGAATAATCGTGGCCAGGGATTGGGTGTGGACCTTGACTCCGGTCGCATCGAGTGACACGTCGATGCCGCTTGCGTGCCAGAAGCGCGTGTTCGTCGTGACGTATTGATCATAGGGCGCGTGGATGAAGATCTTCACGGCCACGCCATTGCCGTCCTTGTCCAACTCCGCCGCCGTGACTTGGCCGACTTCTACACGGCGGAAAAAGACCCCATCGCCGGGGTCGAGCGAGCCGAGATCGTGACCGCGCAGCACGAACTGCCGGCCCGGCGTGTCCCTGATCACGACGGGGGGGGTTTCTAGGCCGATGAACTCGTGCCGTTTATTCGTCGACTTGCCTACATCCACTCCGATATATGAGCCGGAGAAAAGCGTACCAAGCCCGGAGACCTGTCCGCCGACGATCCGGGGCCTTACAATCCAGAATCGGGTGTCCTCGACCAGGTACGGCTCGGCCTCCTTTACGAGCTCCACCGTGGCGACGACCTGTCCGAGGTCTTTAGTAATCGCGATTTGCTTCACCTCACCGACATTGAATTCCTTGTACTTGACTTTCGTCTTGCCCACCTCGAGGCCTTCGGCCGTCTTGAAGGTAATCGTGATGGTGGGGCCCTTCTCGAGAACGGCCTTGACCGCCAGCCAGCCGCCGACCAAGGCCGCCACGAGGGGAATCAACCAGACGAGTTGGGGAGACCAGCGCCGTTTCGGCTCGGCGACTGCTTCGGGGATCGCGGAGAACCCGGAGCTTCGCGGATCGTCAACCATGGCGCTCCTTCACCGGGTCCCAGATGAGGCGCGGGTCGAAGGACTCCGCCGAGAACATCGTCAGCACCACCACCGCGCCGAACGCGATCGCCCCCGGCCCGGCCTTGATCGTCGCCAGGGCCTGGAATTGCACGAGGGCGGTGAGGATCGCTGCCACGTAGATGTCGACCATGGACCAGCGGCCGACAAACTCCACCACCCGGTAGAGTCGGCTGCGATCCTGTATCCGCCAGATGGAGTGGCGCTGAGCCGCCACGAGCAGGACGACCAGCGCGAGAATCTTTCCGCCCGGCACCATGATGCTCGCGATGAAAATGATCGCCGCCAGAGGCCATGAGCCCGACGTCCAAAGATACACGACGCCGCTCATGATCGTATCCGTCTGCGAGCCGAACAGCGACCCGGTCTCCATGACCGGCAGGACGTTCGCCGGGATGTAGAGAATGGCGGCGGCGATCAGGAAGGCCCATGCGCGGGAAATGCTGTTCGGCTTGCGCAGGTGCAGGCTTGCCCCGCAACGAACGCACTTGAGGGTGTGACCCCCCGCCGCCGCCGCCGCCGCCGCCGGCCTGCTGAGTAGACCGCAGGCGTTGCAGACGAGCAGCCCCGCGTCGGTTGCGGTCATCGCGCGGTTCATCTCTCAGCCTCGCCAGTCTGAGCGCCGGCACGACGGCTCTGCCGTTGTCGGGCGACCGCATCGGCCCGCGCCCAGAGCGCGCGGGCATCAAACGAGGAAGCCGCGGCGGCGACAAGGAACATCAGCGCGCCAAACGACCACAGCGCGATCCCCGGCAAAACGGCCGCGATGTGCGCAAGCTTCGCCAGCGCGACCAGCGTCCCCAGCATGAACACCTCGACCATACCCCACGGCCGCAGAGTCTGGACGAGACGGAACATGGCCGGCAGCTCCTTCGGGACCCATCCGATCTTGAGCGGCAGCAGCATGTAAAGCATCGCCCCGATCTCGAGCGCGGGCATCAGGATCGTCGTAACGAAGACGAGCGTGGCCACGCTCGCCATGTCCTGGTCGTAGAGCGTGCGCACCGTGCCGAACAGCGTCGTCGAGATGCGGGTCCCCTGCGCCTCGAGCCCCGCGACAGGGAACAGGTTCGCCACGATGAACAGCATGGCGGCTCCCAGCGTGTAGGCGAGCGTGCGGTCCAGGCTGTCCGGGACGTTACGATAGAGCACCGCGCCGCAACGGCGGCAGCAGGCCTTGCCGCCTGGTGGGATGGTCGTTTCGCGGTTGAGCAGGTCACATTCGTGACATGCGATGAGGGACGTCATGGATACCCAACTTTCACGTGCATTACGGCAGAGATTCCTTCATGGTGAGAGTATCTTCGTATACTCGCGCTTCGAAAAAGAGGTTGAGCAGATCGGCATCAATCTTTCCAGCTAGGCAGGGTGAAGGCCAGCTCATCGCCGTCCGGCGGACTGCTTGATCTTGGCCTCCACCCTGCCTGGCCGACTTACTTCCGAGGCATGGCGCTGAGCCAGTCCTCGAAACGCGTCGGGCCGATTCGCGCGTTGTTGCCGGGGGTGAGCGATTGATCGTTCACCTCTAGGCCGAAGTAGCGTGCGTGGGCATCTGTGACCACCTCGCGTGGATCCTGGGTTGCGGTCAAGAACCGTCCGACGAGTTGGTCGAGAGGTATCCGTTCAGGACCGGCGATCTCGATCGTGCCGTTCACCGGCGCCCCGACTGCGACGTCGGCCATTGCGGCAGCCACATCATCGGCCCCGATGGGCTGCGCAAGGGCGGGTGGCAGGTGCACCGTTTGCCCAACGGTGCTGAATTGAGCGATGGCGCCCACGAATTCGAAGAACTGCGTTGACTGGACGATCGTATAGGGAATCTTTGAGGCCTTGATCAGATTTTCCTGGGCCATTTTCGCGCGGAAGTACCCACTCTGAAGAAGGCGGTCGCTGCCGACAACCGACAGCGCGACGTGATGCCCCACGCCTGCGGCCGCCTCTGCGGCAAGGAGGTTACGACCTGACGTCTCAAAGAATTTCAACACGGCCTTGTCCTCCCACAAAGGCGCGTTCGCCACATCGACGACAACCTGAGCGCCGGCTACCGCTTCAGGCAGTCCCTCACCAGTGATGGTGTTGACGCCCGAGGCTGGTGACGCCGCCACCACTTCATGGCCTTTTTTGCGAAGCCTGTTCACAAGCTTTGTACCGATAAGCCCGCTGCCGCCTATAACTACGATCTTCATAATAATGATCCTTTTGTTTGTCGCCCGTAATTCGGACGAGTGATCTCCTAGACATACTCAGAGTTGTGTTGAACTGCACTGCTTATTCGGTTTCTACTTGGGTCGTTCCGGTAGTCACTTTACTGGCACTAGTATCGGAGCGCCCTTGTCCTTGACCAAGACCACCAGGAACTTTACCGGCTTGGTGCTGCTTGCGTTCCGGCCAACGACGTGAACATCGTCGGGCCCTTCATAAAACGTCTGTCCTGGTGTCAACGTCACTTCTTTTCCACCCTTTACCTGCATCACAATGGAACCCTCCAGCACGTAAATAAACCCATGTGCATTGTGTCGGTGGATCGGGTCCGACCCGCCGGGCGCCTTCTCCACTGTGATCATCACCACTTCCCTGCCGGGAATGTCTGTCAGATCTTTCGACATGAGCGGCGTGACGTTAGCCTGCTGAGCCATCAGCGTGCCGGCTATGAGACCTAGACCTACACTCAGGAGCAGGGTGAATACGAGGTGCTGAATTCTCATGGACCGACGATGAGTGGCTTGCTTCATTCTGGTGTCTCCTTCTCGGTATGGTTGAATATGTTGTGACCGGTGCCACTCCGCTAACCACAATCTTCATGCCGTAGTAATGAGGGCGGCCCGTAATGACTCCAATCAACTATCGCCATTCTCCTCCTCCGGGGATCGAAAATATGGTTCACTGGTTGAAAAACGCGAGCAGGTCCGCGTTCACCTGGTCCTTGTGCGTCGTGCACATGCCGTGCGGCGCGCCTTTATAAACCTTTCTCGGTCTGGACGATCCGGCGTTCGTCATTCGGCGCCAACGTGGGTCCCCTTGGCCGCCACCGAGCGACGCATGAGCAGGACCAGGAAGACCAGCACGACCGCCACAGCCGCCGACACCCAAAAGACGTCGAAGTACGCGAGCGCTGACGCCTGTTGCTGGCGCAGCTGTTCCAGGCTCTGTAACGCCATTTGCCGGGACAGTGGCACATCGCCGTTGTGTTGCAGGAAGAGCGCCTGGCTTTGCCGCAAGAGCTCGTTCACCGCCGGGTTCAGCGGGTCGAGATTCTCGTTGAGTCGCAGCACGTGAAACTGCTCACGCCGCTCCAGAATTGTTTGCGCGACCGACGTCCCCACGCTGCCGCCCTCATTGCGCAGGAGCGCGAGTAACCCGACGGCGGCACCGCGCAGCTGCGGGGGGGTGTACAAAAAAGCCGCTACGTTCAGCGGGACGAATATCATCGCCAGGCCGGCGACCACCACGACCCGTGGCCAGACCACTTGCCACGGACCGATGTCCAGGTTCATCAGCGACATCCAGTAGTTCCCCACGGCCAGGATGAGCAGTCCCACGGCCATCAGGTAACGCGCATCGACGCCCCGAGCCAGGAGGGCGCCGGCGACCACCATGATCACGACCGCACCAACACCTGACGGCGAGAGGACCAGCCCCGACGTTGTCGAGTCGTAACCGAACAACGACTGCAACAAGCCCGGAAGGCTCGTCGAGTTCGCGTAGAGCACGCCGTACGCGCAGAAAATGATGATGCAGCAGGAGCGGAAGTTTCGCTCGGCGAGCGTCCGGACATTGATCAGCGGATTAGCGATTCGCAGCTGACGATGGACCAGGACGGCCAGGCTGAGAAGGAACAAAGTGAGGAGTGTTTGCACGCGAAAGAACGGATCGCCGAGCCAATCCCACTCCTGCCCTTTGGTCAGCATGACCTCCCAGCTGACCATCGTCACGCTCAGCAAGCACAACCCGAGCGTGTCAAAACGCTGGTGTTGTTGGCGCATCGTGGCCTGCTGAGCCCGAAGGTACTCTGGGTCCACCACGACGCTGTGACACATGACGAGGGTCAGCAGCCCAACGGGTACGTTCAGGAGAAAGATCCAACGCCAGCCATAGTTGTCGGTGAGGTAGCCGCCGAGCGTCGGCCCGACCACCGGCGCAAGCAGCGCCGCCATCCCGAAGACCGTCATCGCCGTCCCTTGCTTCTCTCGCGGAAACGTATCCAGTAAGATCGCCTGGCTCGACGGTTGCAGCCCGCCACCTGCCAACCCCTGAACCACGCGGAAAAAGATCAGCGCCTCGAGACTCGTGGCTATCCCGCACAGTCCTGATGCCAGCGTGAACACGGCGATCGACAAGAGGAAGTAATTCCGCCGCCCCAGCCGCGCTCCCACCCACCCGGAAATCGGCAGGACGATCGCGTTGGCCGACAGGTAGCTGGTGATGACCCACTCGCTATCGGTGACCGGCGCCGACAGACCACCGGCGATGTAGCGCAAGGCCACGTTGGCGATCGTCGTGTCCAGGACTTCCATGAAGGTCGGGATCACCACCGCAGCCGCGACCAGCCAGGGATTGACTGACCGCTGCGCCATGGGAGCCGCGATCATTCCCTCGGTCATCGCGGGCTCGCTGGTCGGGACGTTGGGGCGGTCGTCGGCACATCACGTGAGAAGATCGGAAGTTTGTCATAGGGTTGCAGCACCGCCCCCGCGTATGGCCCGGTCGGCGCCTCGTTCAAGCGGACGTACGGCGTCACGGACAAGCCAACGAACAGCGGCGTCTTATCCGGGTCGTAATCCACGAGATCGATCCGCACGGGCAGACGTTGCACCACCTTGACGAAGTTTCCCGTCGCGTTCACAGCCGGCAGCAGCGCCAGCGTCGAACCCGTGCCCATTGTGAAGCCGGAGACATGCCCCTTGAAGTGCTGCCGGCGGCCGTACATGTCCGCATACACGTCCACCGCCTGTCCGATTCGCAACGAAGCAAGCTGTGTCTCTTTGAAATTGGCGTCGACCCATATTTCTGTGAGCGATCGGACCGCCATCAGGCTTTGCCCGACGACGACGTCGTTACCGGGATTGACATTTCGTCTCGTGACGACTCCGTCGATCTCCGCCACCACATCGCAGTAGCGCAGATTCAGTAAGGCCTGTTCGAGATTGCGTTGAGCCTGAAGCAATTTGGCCCCGGCCTGCTTGACCGCCGGCGCATTCGGCAGAATTCCCGCAAAGATGCGATCGATGTTTCCCTGCGGGTCGCGCTTGTAGAAATCGGTGGCCAATTGCGCCGGCGATTTGTTGAACGACTCGGTCACGCCGACTTCCGCCGCCACTTGCAGCAGGCTCGCTTCCGCCTGGCGTACCGTAGAAAAGGTCTGGTTCAGGTCCGCGGGTACGTCGGCGAGGTTTTCGCCGGTTGCGGGCCTGGGCGGCAGTCCGAGGGCGACGCGGATCTGGTAGACGCCTTGCAGTGCCTCCTCGACCCGCGACTGCGCGACCAAAAGCGCCTCGTGGCGGCGGTCGAGATCTTCCTGCGACACGGCCGCCTCACTGATAAGCGGTACCGCCCGGTCGTAGTCGGCTTGCGCCCGGGCCAGGGAAGCCTTCTGCGACTGCAGACTGGCAACCCTTGAGCGCAGGAGGGCGACTTGGTTGTTCACGTCCTCCTGCGCGTGGTCGAGATTACGGCGCAAGCTGAGCGCCTGTCCTAGCCTGCTGCGGACGTGCGCCTCTGCGGCGACGAGGTCGGATTGGGCAGCCGCAACAGCAGCCCGGGCGATGTTGACTTGGACTTGGTACGGCTCCTTGTCGAGTTGCACGAGCAGGTCGCCCTTACGGACCCGATTATTGTCGTCCACGAGGACCCGCGTGACCTGACCGGCCACACGCGACGCAACGAACGTCACGTGCCCATTGACGTAGGCATCGTCTGTGGACACGGTATGCCACGACTGGAGGAATCGAGGCACGCCGATTATCAGCACGACAAGAACGCCCACGCCCCCAATGCCCCGCAACCACCAGCGCTGCGCCCCGTGGCTTGCCGGGGCCGGCATCACTGGCGCCGGCTGTGCCGGCTGTTCGGCGGGGTCGGCCCCTCGGGCGGTTTCAATGGCCACCGCTGTCGGCAAGGCTTCCCCCCCAGTCTCAGATTTTGTCGTGCGTGGCATTGACATCTTCTTCCTCGCTTTCGCAATGCTCTGGCTTCCGATGGCAGAAGCTCGTACGGCGCAGCTTGTGCCACCCGCGTTGCCCAGAATTTTCGAATCAATAGCCGGCAAATTTTTCATTTCGGATGTCGTCTTCGTCGACACCGGATGCAACCAACATCTTTCTCATCTCACCGACCATAGTGGGAGGGCCGACGATGGAAGCATCCCACTCAAAAAAAGCAGATTGCCCGTCTGCACCGCTTCCACGTAAGTGCCGAACGGCTCAGGCGGTGCCGGGAGCTCGATGCCAAGTTCTTTTAGTCGCTGCTCGGCGCCGTCCGGCCGAGGGCCTTCGCGGGTTACCATTTGCTCTTTCGAATTTGTATTCATTTATCCTTCTCCTAAATAGTCGATGAGTTGGCCATGGCCGAGGCGGCCATGGGCGATGCATAGGACATCACCGTTTCATTCCACAGCTCCGGTCTCTTGATCACGTTCTCAGCCTTCGGAAATGCTGTCTGAACCCATATAAGCACTTATGCATCCCGGTTCAGCGGCCGCATCAGCAGCGCGACGCCCACTCCCCAAACCCCGTTCAGCAGCAGCGCACCGACGATGATTTTCGGATCCCAGCCGCCAGCGAGGCCCATGCCCTTCATCGGCATCACGACGAACCACGCGACCAGACTCGGGCCCAGCGCACCGATCACGAGCGCCTTGGCCCAATAGGCGCCGCCATGCGACGCGCGGATCAGAGCCCACATTACGATGCCCCACACGCCGCCCCAGAATGCCAGGGAAATCACTGCAGGCACGTTGAGCGGCGGGACCGGCGTCATGTTCCACGGTGCCCTCGGCGAAGCTCCACCCGCGTACAGAAGCCACAGCAAGCCCTGGTGAAACACCAGCGTGGAAGCAAAGCCGGCGATGAATGCTTTCAGGTGAGTCATGCTATTCCATGATCAGCTCGTCCACGTAACACCATCGCCAACGTTCCCCTGGTTCAATAGAGCGGACGATGGGATGGGTGGTCGCGTGAAAGTGTTTCGTGGCGTGCTTGTTCTTGGAGGAATCGCAGCAGCCGACGTGGCCACAAGTAAGGCACATCCTCAGATGGACCCAGCGGTCCTTCATTTTCAAACACTCCTCGCAGCCGGCGGCGCTCGGCTTGACGTCGCGGATCTGGTCGAGATGGGCGCAGGACTGTTGGGGCATGATCACACCTCCTTGAGGTATTCATGCACGAACTGAACCGCCATCGCACCCTCGCCGACGGCGGAGGCGACGCGTTTGACCGAGTCGGATCGCACGTCGCCGGCCGCGAACACGCCGGCTCGGCTGGTCTCAAGCAGAAACGGCTGCCGCTTGCCGGTCCAGTGCGGGGACTGCGCCAGCGATGGACCGGTTCTGATGAACCCCTTGCCGTCCCGCTCGATCTCCGGCGGGAGCCAGTCGGTCCGCGGCACCGCACCGATGAAGCTGAACACCGCCGGCGTCTCCACTGTCCGCTTCTCCCCGTTCTTGCTGTTGGCGATGTCGATGGAATTGAGGTGGCCGTCGCCGTTCATGCGCTGGACCGTTGAGTTGCGGAGCAGTTCGATGTTGGACGTCTGCTCGATCCGCTTGGCGAGGTAGCTGGACATATGCTTGTAGAGGTCGTCGCCGCGAATGACAAGCAGCACGTGGCTCGCATGCTGGGACAGGAAGACCGCGGCCTGACCGGCGGAATTGCCGCCGCCCACCAACACCACCTGCGCGCCCTTGTAAACCTGCGCCTCGTTGTGAGTGGCGGCGTAGTACACGCCCCGCCCTTCGAACTGCTCGCACCGCTCGGCGTTCAGCCTGCGATACTCGACGCCCGTGGCGATCAACAGGCACTTCGTGGTGACCGTTTCGTCGCCGTCCAGCCGCAACACCGGATAGGTCTTGTCGAACAT
>JACXTT010005471.1_pt1 | contig 18432 bp, 18 predicted proteins | sample 9270951 | NCBI WGS metagenome assembly JACXTT01 (sample SAMN15532306, study PRJNA645909) | rock metagenome | isolation source: weathered quartz diorite | place: Puerto Rico | collected 2017-06-21 | reverse complement strand
AGTTGACGCCGTCGAACGCGGCGTTGGCGTCGTCGTAGGTCGAAACGGAGGTCACCAGCGGGAGCGCACAGTCGGTGAGCTCCATCACGACGCCGCCGAGCGCGGGCAGCGCGGGCGTGATCTCGAGCAGCTCGAGGATCACCGGCTGGTCAGAGCCGAGGAGGTCGCCCCGGGCGATCCGGAAGAGGAGGCTGTAGCCGATCTGGCCGGCCGCCCCCGTGACGGCAACGCGTACGGGTTCCTTCATGTGGAAGCACGCTATCCCTGCGCCGCGACCTCCGACGAAGCCAGCTCCAACAGGATCGAACGCGCTTCGGTGAGCTCGGCGATGCGCGCCGCGGCCGCGCCGGCCGCGCCGCCGCTATCGGGATGGGCGTCGCGCAGCATGCGCCGGAAACGGCGGTTCACGTCGTCGCGATCGATGTTCATGCCCGCGCGCAGCCCGAGCACCTCCATGGCCCAGCGCTGATCGGCGGCTACACCGATCCACTCCTCTTCGTGCGGCGGTCCGCCGGGCTGCCACGCGTGCCGCTCCGCGAGCGGCGGACGCGCGTACGCCCACATGTCGGGCGCGACAAACCGCACTTCGACGTCGCGCGAAAGGCCGTCCCATCGTCCGGTTACGACGCGGCGCAGCGCATCGACCGCGACACCGCGACCTGACGTCGGGAGCGACGCGGCACCGAGCAACGCGCCGAGCACCTGCGGGACCTGCGCGCCGTGCACGTCGATCTCGATCACGAGCTTGCCGTTCTCTCCGACCAGACGGTGACGTGAGCGGTCGAGGCCGTGCACGTCGCGTTGCAGGCGGTGCCGCAACGCGATGCGCGGGATGGAGAGCCCACCGCGCGCGTCCTCGACGAGCCTCGTCAGGACGTCGCGCTCCTCCTCGTCGACCGCGGGGAGGTTCGTCGCCACGACGGCCGCGAGCAGGGCCACGCCGTGCGCCGGACCGGACGTGGGCAAGTAGGCGCTCTCGAGCGCGACCCGGCGCGTCGGCATGTGACGACGCGAATGGCGGACGATCAGCTCGGCGAGCAGCACCTGAACCCTCCGACAGGGTCTACGGGCATGCTCATGCGGCTACGACCTCCGGCCCTCGGACACCCGTGCGACGGGTAGCGCGTTTCCGGGACTCCGGATCTGCGCCTGGCCCTCATGCTGCCGGATCGTCCCGTCCTGGCGCACACCGGAGGGGCGGGCTCAGACTGCACCGTGGCCTACCCGAAGATCCCCTTCGATCACGACGTCTACGAGGAGCGCGTGCGCACCGATGCCGCCGGCGGCCGCTGCTTCATCTGCTCGATCGTGTCAGGCGAGCGTGAGGATCACCTCGTGGTCTTCCGGGACGAGCTGTGCATCGCGTTCCTCGCGAAGTTTCCGACGCTCCTCGGCTACACGCTGCTGGCCCCGCTCGAGCATCGTGCCGACGTCGTCGGCAGCTTCACCGAGGCGGAGTACCTCGAGCTGCAGCGGCGGGTTCACCGCGTCGGCCGCGCGGTCAGCGCGTCCGTGCCGACCGAACGGCTCTACGTCTTGAGCCTCGGCAGCCATCAGGGCAACGCGCACGTCCACTGGCACGTCGCACCCCTTCCGCCGGGCGTCCCCTATCGCGAGCAGCAGTACGCCGCGTTGATGCACGAAGCGGACGGATACCTGGACATTCCGGAAGCCGATCTCGTGACGCTCGCCGGCCTCATCGCGGCCAACCTCACGCGCGCGGCGTAGCTAACGCGCGGCGACGACGATCAGCAGCACGACCGCGTACAGGCTGAGCAGCAACGCACCCAGCAGCCACAGCCCGCTGCGACCGAGGACCTGCGAGCCGCGCGCGGCGGGGCGCGCGAGGCCGCACGACGGGCATCGCTTCGTTTCGGTCCCCACTTCGGTTCCGCAGACGGTGCAGTGCGGTTCGGAGAGCGGCTGGGCGGGAGCGCTCATTCGGGCGGATGCTACGACTGCGCGCGCCGTTCTGCTGCCTCCACGGCGTTCCGAAACAACATCGCAATGGTCGTCGGGCCGACGCCGCCGACGCGCGGCGTGATCCAACCCGCGACTTCCTCACAGCGTTCGTCGACGTCGGGGAGCAACTTGCGCCCTTCGTACCGAACTCCGCCGCCCACAACGACCGCGCCGGGACGAATGTGTTCCGGCTGCAGGATTCCGGGGACACCCGCCGCGGCCACGACGATGTCGGCGCGCTGCGTGTAGCGCGGCCAATCGGGTACGCCGGTGTGCACGACGGTGACCGCGGCGTTCGCGGTCGGGCGCTTCTGCGACAGCAACAGCGCGAGCGGACGCCCCAACGTGAAGCCGCGGCCGAGCACGACGACCTCGCGTCCCGCGACCGGCACCTCGTAGTGGGCGAGGAGTGACTCGATGCCCGCGGGCGTGCACGGGACCGGACCGGGGACACCGAGCACGAGCCGGCCGAGGTTCACGGGATGCAACCCGTCGACATCCTTGTCGGGATCCATCTCGAGCAGCGCGGCTTCGTAGTCGATCTGGGGCGGCGTCGGGTGCTGCACGAGCATCGCGTCGACGGCCCGGTCGTCATTGAACGCGCGAATCGCCGTGACGAGATCGGCTTGCGTCGCGTCCGTGGGCAGGTGGACGTGCGGTGAAGTCATCCCGACCTCGGCCGCCTTCTCCTGCTTCATCCGGATGTACCCCGCGCTGGCGCCGTCGTCGCCGACGAGGATCGTCGCGAGCCCGGGCGTGCGACCGCGCTCGACGAGCTGCTTGATGCGCGGCTCGAGATCGGCGAACGTCGCCTCCGAGACCGGGGCACCGGGCATGAGGATCGCGCTCATCAGTGCAGGAAGTGCCGCTCGCCGGTGAACACCATCGCGAGCCCGAGCTCGTCGGCCTTCTCGATGATCGCGTCGTCGCGCATCGAGCCGCCGGGTTGGATCACCGCTGCGACGCCGGCCGCGGCCGCGGCCTCGATGCCGTCCTCGAACGGGTAGAAGGCGTCGCTCGCGCACGCGCCGTCCCGCGCCCGGCCGGCCGCCTTCTTGGCGGCGATCTCGCCCGACTCGACCCGATTCTGCTGGCCGGCGCCGATCCCGACCGCCTGGCGGTCCTTCACCAGCACGATCGCGTTCGACTTCACGTGCCCGCAGATGCGCCACGCGAGCTCGAGGTCGAGCCACTGCTCTTGCGTCGGCGCCGCCTTCGTGACCACGCGCCAGTCGTTGCGGCTCGTCGCGAAGTGGTGCGGATCTTGGATGAGGAACCCACCGGAGATCTGCCGCACGTCGAGGGGATCGAGGGTCGGCTGCGGCGCGCTCAGGATGCGGGTGTTCTTCCGCTTCTTCTGGAGGGCTTCGATCACGCCGTCGGCGTAGCCGCACGCGATCACGACGTCGGCCTGGGGACCGGCGACCATGCGCTCGACGGTTTGGGCGTCGACGATCTGGTTGAGCGCGACGATCCCGCCGAACGCGGAACGCTCGTCGCACTCCAATGCGCGCTGGTACGCGTCGGCGAGCGCGGCGTCGACGGACACGCCACAGGGGTTGGCGTGCTTGATGATGGCGCAGGCCGGGCCGTCGCCGAGGTCGTGCACGAGCTTCCACGCGGCGTCGGCGTCGTAGTAGTTGAGGTACGAGAGCGCGAGACCGCCGTGCTGCGCGACGCCGTCCCACCAGCTGGTTGTGCCGTGCACGCGGTACCGCGCACCCCGTTGGTGGGGGTTCTCGCCATAGCGCAACGTCTCGTCGGTGCGGTCGAGCGCGAGCACGACGTGGGCCGGCAGTTGCTCACCCAGTTGCAGCCACTGGACGATCGCCGCGTCGTAGGCGGCGGTGCGCGCGAACGCCTCCAGCGCGAGCGCCCGTCGAGTCGCCCCGCTCACGATGCCGTTGTTGGCACGCAACTCGTCGAGCAGCGGCGCGTACTGATCGGGGCTGGTGACGATCGCGACCCAGGCGTGGTTCTTCGCGGCCGCGCGCGTCATCGCCGGACCGCCGATGTCGATCGTCTCGATGTCGGGCCGATCGAGGAACGGGTACAGGTTCGACACGACGAGGTCGAAGCCGCCGATTCCGTGCGCCTCGAGATCGGCGCGGTGCGATTCCTTGCCCCGGTCGGCGAGCAGGCCGCCGTGGATCTTCGGGTGCAGCGTCTTCACGCGCCCGTCGAGCATCTCGGGCGAGCCGGTGACCTCCTCGACCCGCGTCACGGGAATGCCGGCACCCTCCAGCGCAGCCGACGTGTTCCCCGACGACACAAGCTCGACGCCCATCTCGTGCAGAGCCCGCGCCAGGTCGACCAGGCCGGTCTTGTCCCACACCGAGAGCAGCGCCCGCTCGATCTTCGTGTCACTCATCTCCTCACACTCTCCCGGACCATCTGTTCGATCACCTCGGGATACAAGCGGCGCTCGACCTCCTTGATGCGTTCGTGCAGCGTCTCCTCGGTGTCGCCCTCGAGCACCGGCACCTCGCGCTGGGCGACGATGGGGCCCGAGTCGACGTCTTCGGTGACGAGGTGCACCGTGCAACCCGTGACGGTCACGCCGGCTGCCAGCGCGTCGCGCACCGCGTGCCACCCCTTGAAATTCGGGAGCAGCGCGGGGTGCGTGTTGAGCGCGCGGGCGCCGAACGCCTCGACGAACGGCGGCGAGAGGATCGTCCCGAAACCGGCGATCGCGACCAGGTCGACGTCGTGGCTCTGCAGCGCCTTGACCACGCGCTCGGTGTACGTCACGCGGTCGAAGCTCTTGCTGAAGTCCGTGCGCTCGACGAGCTCCGCGGGCACACCTGCGTCGCGCGCGACGTCGAGCGCGTCGCACGGTCGATCCGCGATCACCACCGCGATCGGAATGCGGCGGTCCAGCAGCGCCCGGAGGATGGTTCCAGTCCCCGAGGCGAGCACGCCGACCTGCATTCCTCGCACCCTACAGGCGCAGATCCGGAGGCCTGAACTGTTTCTGCTCCTCACACGGGTGCTCGAGGGCCGGAGGTCGCAGCCGCATCGAGCCGGCGAGAAAGGGGTCCGGTCCCAGCCGATATCCGCGCGATTCGAACGCGTGCATGTTTCACTCTTCCGGACGAGCCGGGGAGGACCCGTGGGCAACAAGTCGCCGACGTCCGGCGAGCTGACGATCCTCATCGCGGGCGGCGTGATGCTCATCGCGTCGTTCCTCGACTTCGAAGGCAACACGAGCGTGTGGGGCAAGTACGTGTTCCCGGTCGCGGCGCTGCTGCCGATCTACGGCGTGATCATGGCGGTGCAGATCGCGTTCACTGCGTTGGCCGGCATGAGGCTGCCGGCCCGGGTCGCGGGGTTCACGTGGGAGCAGATCCATCTCGTGCTCGGGCTCATGGCCGGGTTGATGGCCGTCGCGTGGTGGGTCACCGACACCGGCAAGAAGCCGGTGGGTCAATGGCTCGAGATCGCGGGCGGCGTCGCGCTGGCGATCGGTGCCGTCCGCCTGCAGCGTGAGCGGCACACCGGCGCGATCGGCTGAACCGCATGAACCGTTCCAGGCTCTCCCCGCCGAACATCGTCATTCTTGTCGGCGGCGCCGTCATGTTCATCGGGTCGTTCCTCGCGTTCTACAAGTACCCGGGTGTCGCGTTCGCGCCCGACGGAACGATCCTCAGGAGCGCCTCAGTCTCTCGAAACGCGTGGGATCACTATCTCTTCCTGGTGCGAACGCTGCCTGCGCTCCTCGGCACGCTGTTGGCGCTGCAGATCGGTTTGGGTTCGTTCGGCAACATCACCATGCCGAATCGAGTGCTGGGTTTGACGTTGGACCAGTTCCACGTCGTCGTGTCGGTCCAGGCCGCGCTGCTCATGCTCGTGTTCCTGGCGCAAGCCCGAGCGCCGTTCGTCTCCTACGGCGTGGGCTTCTGGCTGATGCTGTTCGGGTCGGGCGGCCTCGTGCTCGGAGCACTCATGCGCGTCGTCGCGTCGCGTCGCCGGCCGCGCGCGATCTGACTCGCTACAGCGCGGCGACGACCTCCGCCATCAGCTCGCCCGCCGCCGTCGGGTTCGTCGCGACGCGCACACCGGCGGCTTCGAGCACTTCCATCTTCGCCTGCGCGGTGCCCTTCGAGCCCGAGATGATCGCGCCGGCGTGGCCCATCTTCTTTCCCGGCGGCGCGGTCACACCGGCGATGTAGCTGACGACCGGCTTCGACATGTTCGCCTCGATGTACGCAGCCGCTTCCTCCTCGGCCGACCCGCCGATCTCGCCGAACATGATCACGGCCTTCGTCTCGGGGTCGGCTTGGAACAGGTCGAGGCAGTCGATGAAGCTCGTGCCCGGCACCGGGTCGCCGCCGATGCCGACGCAGGTGGTGACGCCGATGCCCTTTGCGGCCAGCTCGTTGAGCGCCTGATAGGTGAGCGTCCCCGACCGGCTGACGATGCCGACCGGACCGCCCGCCTTCGCGACCTCGGCCGGGATGAACCCGATGTTGCACTCGCCCGGTGTGAGCAGCCCGGGACAGTTCGGACCGAGGATGCGCGACGCCGGGAAGCCGCGCTTCAGGCGGTTGTAGAAGTTCGCCTCGTCGTGCATCGGGATGCCTTCGGTGACGACGACGATGAGCGCGAGCCGCGCCTCCGCGGCTTCGAGCACCGCGTCGAGTGCCGCGGGCGCGGGCACGATCACCATCGTCGCGGTCGCGCCCGTCTCGACGACCGCGTCCTTCACCGACGCGAACACCGGAATGCCCTCGACGTCGGTGCCGGCCTTCTTCGGGCTCACACCGCCGACGACCTGCGTGCCGTACGCGCGGTTGCGCAGCCCGTAGAAGCGTCCCTGACCGCCGGTGAGACCCTGCACGATCACCTTCGTGCCCGCGTTGACCAGGATGCTCACCATGACTCCTTGTCGCGCTCGCTCCGAGGAGGGATACCCGCCTCGCCGACGCTCGCCGCTCCGGCGAGCTCACTTGCTCCCTCCGGTCGCTCCGTTCGCCGCCGCGTTCGACCGATGATCACGATGCGCCCCGTGCCATCGCGACGGCGGTGCGCGCGGCTTCGACCATCGTCGGCTTGCTCACCAGCCGTTCGGACTCGTGCGACTTGAGGATCGCACGGCCCTGCTCGGCGTTGGTGCCGTCGAGCCGGATCACGATCGGCGACGCGATGTCGACCTGTTCGAGTGCCTGCACGATCCCGTTCGCGACCTCTTCGCCCTTGGTGATGCCTCCGAAGATGTTGATGAAGATCGACTTCACCGACGGGTCGTTGTTGATCACTTCGAGCGCGTTCGCCATCACCTGCGCGCTGGCGCCGCCGCCGATGTCGAGGAAGTTCGCCGGCTGTCCGCCGACCTCGTGGACGATGTCGCACGTCGCCATCGCGAGTCCGGCGCCGTTCGCGATCAGTCCGACGTCGCCGTCGAGCCCCACGTACTGCAGGCCGCGCTCCGCCGCCTCCCGTTCACGCGGGTCGAGCTTCTCGAGACCGGTGAACTCGTCCCATTCGGGATGACGGAAGCGCGCGTTGTCGTCGAGGGACACCTTGGCGTCCAGCGCGTGCACGCGACCGTCGGGTGTCAGGATGAGCGGGTTGATCTCGACGAGGTCGGCGTCGGCGCCGACGAACGCCTCGTACAGCTTGAGCAGGATGTCGACCGCGCCTTCGGTGGCGGTCGGGTTGAGCTTCGCCTGCTCGACCCACGCGCGGCACGCCGCCTCGCTCAACCCGTCGACGGGGTCGATCTCGACCTTGGCGAGCGCGTCGGGGCTCTCGACCGCGACCTGCTCGATCTCGATCCCGCCCTGCGCGCTGAGCATCCCGACGTACTTCTTCGCGGCCCGGTCGAGCGTGAACGACGCGTAGTACTCCTCGGTGATGTCGGACGCGTGCTCCACCCAGACCCGGCGTACGACGTGGCCCTTGATGTCGAGACCGAGAATGTTGCCCGCGTGCTCGCGTGTCTCGTCCGGGTTGTTCGCGAGCTTCACGCCGCCGGCCTTGCCGCGGCCCCCGACCTGCACCTGCGCCTTGATGACGACCGGGTAGCCGGCGTGTTCGGCCGCGGCGAGCGCCTCGTCGACGGTGCCGGCGACTGCACCGGCCGACACGGGGATGCCGTAGCGAGCGAACAGCTGCTTGCCCTGGTACTCGAACAGATCCAACGGGACGCTCCTTGCGTGGGACCGGGAGAAAGCTACGGGGCGGATCCCGCCCCGCGCCGATCGTGCTCCCGCCGGTCGAGCGTGGTCTCGAGCCAGTCGGTGATCGCCGGCAGCGGGGAGCCCGGGGTGAACACCTCGGCCACGCCGTGCGCCTTGAGCGCGTCGATGTCGGAGCCCGAGATGATGCCGCCCGCGAACACGAGCGGGTCGACGGCGCGGGCGCGCAGCTCGTCGACGACCTTGGGGATCAACGTCATGTGCGCGCCCGAGAGCAGCGACAGCCCGACCGCGTCGGCGTCTTCCTGCAGTGCGGCCTCCGCGACCTGTCCCGGTGTCTGGAAGAGCCCGGTGTAGACGACCTCGAACCCGGCGTCGCGCAGCGCCCGAGCGATCACCTTGGCGCCCCGATCGTGGCCGTCCAAGCCGGGCTTGGCGATCACGACGCGGTAGCGTCGCAGCATTCCGCTCCTCCAGTCGTCACGCGACGAGCGCGACACGTTAGCGAGGCGTGGACCGCGCCGGCCAAAGGACGCGACGTGGCGATCGACTTCCGCCGCAAGAGTGACATCAAGCTCGTCGCCGGCGCGACCGTCGCGGTGTTGCTCGTCGGCTTCTTCATCGCGGGCGCCATGATCGTGACCACGCGGGGCTCGGGCGGGCCCGTGTGCGGACAGCTCACGCTCGGCACCGCGTCGGGCGTGCGGGCCAATCTCGAGAACGGTCCGTACTTCCAGACCGGCGGCGGCCGCTGCGGTTTCTGGCTCGCGCTCGACGGCGGCGACATCACCGCCTACCGGGCCATCCAGCCGTCGGGTTGCACGGTGCTCTGGAAGGGTGATCACTGGGAGTGCGGCGGCGAGACGCTCGCGGCCGGCGAGCTCCAGCAGTACCCGGTGAGCATCCAAACCAGGAACGGCGACGACGCGGTCATCGTCAACCTGGGCACGCCCGCGCCCTCTTCGACCTGAGTTTCGCTAGACGCGCGTGAGCGGCGCCCACACGAGCAGCAGCCGCTTCTCGCCCGCGTCGCCGCGGAACCGGACGATCGCCTCGGCCTTGTCGCCGCTCCCTTCGATGTCGACGATGACACCTTCGCCGAAGCGCTCGTGGCTGACGTCGTCGCCGACGCGCAACCCGATCTGGTCGGCGCCGCGCGCGCCCGCGGCCTCGGCGGGCGCGGGATGCTCGTCGGCGGGCGCGTTCTGGCGGCGCATCGCCGCGGCGACAACGGAGTCGCGGTGCCGGCCGAGTCCCTTGCCGCGCTTCTCCGCTTCGCCGATCGCCATCGTCAGCTCGGTCGGGATCTCGTCGAGGAAGCGGCTCGGCGGTCGGTAGTCGGTGGATCCGAACATCATGCGGCTCCACGCGTGGCACAGATAGAGACGCTGCTCTGCGCGCGTGATGCCGACGTAGCACAGCCGACGTTCTTCTTCGAGCTCGTCGGGGTCACCGAGGCTGCGCACGTGCGGGAACACGCCGTCCTCCAACCCGATGACGAACACGACGGGGTATTCGAGGCCCTTGGCCGAATGCAGCGTCATCAACGTCACCGAGCTCTGCTCGGGATCGTTCTCGTCGAGGTCGGTCACCAACGAGATCGCTTCGAGGAACGCCTGCACCCGCGCCAGTCCCGCGGGAGCCGCAGATGGGTCGTCGGCGCCGGAGCCCACACCCACCCCGCCGATCGCGACGAGCCCGGTGAAGTCGCCCCGCTCGACCTGATCGTCGAAGTCGCGCGCGGAGCCGACGAGCTCCTGCAGGTTCTCGATGCGTCCCTGTGCCTCGATCGAGCGTTCCGACTCGAGCTCGGCGAGGTACCCGCTGCGCGTCAGCACCGTCTCGAGCGCGGACGCGACACCGCCCGATGCGGCCGCCGTCGTCTCCGCCATCAGCGACAGCAGCTCCTTCAAGCCGCCCCGCGCCTTGCCGGTGACACCGGCGGCCGTGGCCTGCTCGATCGCCGCCGGGAACGGAATGCCCGCGCCGCCGGCGTACGCGTCGATCTTCGCGACCGACGTGTCGCCGACGCCGCGGCGCGGCGTGTTGACGATGCGCTTCCACGACACTTCGTCGTCGGGGTTCACCAGCGCGCGGAGGTACGCGAGCGCGTCCTTGATCTCGCGGCGGTCGTAGAACTTCACGCCGCCGAACACGCGGTACGGCACGCCGGAACGCACCAACGTCTCTTCGAGCACGCGGCTCTGGGCGTTGGTGCGGTAGAAGACCGCGACATCTCCGTAGCGATGATCCCCGCCGTCGATCAGGCGATGGACCTCCCGCACGACGAACAACGCCTCGTCGTGCTCGTCTTCGCCCTGGAAGCGGACGATGGGCTCGCCTTCGCCCTTGTCGGTCCAGAGGTGCTTCGGCCGGTGCGACGCGTTGTTGGCGATCACCGAGTTGGCCGCGTCGAGGATGCGTTGCGTCGACCGGTAGTTCTGGTCGAGCACGACCGTGGTCGCGTCGGGGTACGCGTCCTCGAACTTCTGCAGGTTGCGGAAGTCCGCACCGCGGAAGCGGTAGATCGAGTTGTGGGTCACGATGCCGTTGGCGACGAAGTTGTGCGTGCCCTCCACGTCGAGGTCGTAGACCGGTGTGTCGATGCCGACCCACTCGACGTGCTCGACCACGTCGAACTCGCCTTCGTCGTCGACCATCACCATGCCGGGCCGCACCGACGAAGCGGGCGTGAACGGCAGCGAATTGGCCGTCGGCAGCGCGTCGTTGCGGGCGAGTCGCGCCGAGTAGCGCACTCGTACGTCGAGCGCGGCCGCGATCTGCGCGACAGTCGCCGCGATCGTGTTCATGTTGCAGCTGCCGGTCTCATACCGCCAGCCGCGGGAACCCTTTCGCGCGGGTCGCACGCTCAGGCCGAGCTCCTCGAGCGCTCGCCGGCCCACGTCGTCGTAGCCGAAGAGGGAGATGCGGTGGAAGGGCCGACTTCCCCGGCGGTCGCCGCATAGCACAACTGAGAGCCGTCGCCTCGGCGAGCCTGAGCCCGCGCTCGTGTGCCCGCCCGCCATGTGATGGGGGTAGGCGAAGCTCAGGTCCTCGTCCGCGAGCAGTGCATAGCCAGCCTTCTCCGTGTCGAGCTCGGCGAACAGCCGATCGAGCAATGACTGATTGCCGACCAGCGAGTCGCGGGCGGTCGCGGTGGGTCGCGCCTTGAAGGGCAATGTAGGTAAGCCGTATCGCGCCGCAAGTGTCGCCTCGTGCAACCGCGCTTCCGCGTCGGTCCCGTGCGTTCCGATGACCCAAACTGCGTCCGCGCCTTCCTGGTTGCAACGCAAAGCAGGGCCGAAGGTCGGCTTGGCCTGTCCCGCGGTATAGGTGCGCGAGGTCCCGACGCGGAAGCCGACACCGTTCTTCCACATGAGATACGTCATGTGCAGCTGCGGCGTCCGACCCAGCACATAGCCCGCAAAGTGCACGTGCTCGGGCGTGCTCACGAGCAGTCGCCTGCTCTTCAGCGTGATGGAGACGCCCCCGAACGCCCGGGCCTGATGGGTGCGCGCGACGCGAGCCGGTCGGAAGTCGCCGCTCCCGTAAGACGACATCACCTCGTCACCGGCGGCAACGAGCTCGATCCGCTTCGTCGTCCCGTCACCCATTGCGATCTCGGTACCCGCGATGAGGCATTGATCCAGGTCGCCCACGACCATCACGCTGCGGTGCTCGGCGGAGAGGAGACGCACGAGCTCCCACTGCGCGGCGTTGGTGTCCTGGAACTCGTCGACGAGCACGTGCTGGAACCGCTTGCGGTAGCGCTCGAGGGCTTCGGGGTGCTCGCGGAACAACCGCACCGCGAGCACGAGCAGGTCGTCGAAGTCGACCGCCGACGCTTCTTCGAGCCGGCGCTGATACTCCGTGTAGACCTCGGCGATGCGCCGCTCGGCCGGCCCGACCGCCATCTCGGCGTACTGCCTCGGCAGCACCAGCTCGTTCTTCAGGGCGCTGATCTGGGCGTGCAGCTGTCGGGCGGGGAAGCGCTTCGGGTCGAGGTTCTGGTCGCGTCGGACCCAGTCGGTGAGACGCTGGGCGTCGGCCTGGTCGTAGATCGTGAAGCTCGACCGGTAGCCGAGGAGGGTCGCCTCCCGGCGCAGGATCCGGGAGCAGGCGGCGTGGAAGGTCGAGACCCACATGCGCCGGGCGACCGGCCCGACCAGGTCCGCGACCCGCTCACGCATCTCCCCGGCGGCCTTGTTCGTGAACGTGATCGCGAGGATCTCGAACGGCGACACGTCGAGCTCGGCGATCAGGTACGCGAGCCGGTGGGTGAGCACCCGGGTCTTGCCCGACCCGGCGCCCGCAACCACGAGGATCGGCCCGGGGGGCATCGTGACGGCCTCGTACTGCGCCGGGTTCAGACCCGACAGATCGAGCTCTCGCCGCGGCCGCCGCGGCGCCGGCTCGCCCAGTTCGTCCGCCACGGCCGGGGCTTCAGCCATCCGCGCCCATCGTACCGAGGCGAATTACACGAATGTCACGAGCAGATCCGGTGCGTCTGAGACCCACACGGCGTGTGGGTTTGCGACGCAGCCCCTGGTCAACGGCTTATCCGGCTGCCTTTTCGGCGTCAGGGGTCCACTTGCCGTCGCGGGCGAGGCCGTTCATGCGGGCGCGGTGCAGGAACGCCTTCTGACCGGCGGCGGCGTTGGCGTCGTCGCCCTGCCAGGCCGAGAGCGCGGCCGCCTGGAGCGCGCGCCCGTAGGAGAACGACACGTTCCACGGGTGCGGGCCGAGCTTGTTGATCGCGTCGAGGTTGGCGGTCGCCTCCTCGTCACTCTGCCCGCCCGAGAGGAACACGATTCCCGGCACCGCCGCCGGAACGACGTCGCGGAAGCACGCGATCGTCGCCGCTCCGACGTGGTCGGGCGACGCCTTGCCCGCGCGGTTCTGCTTGCCCGCGATCACCATGTTGGGCTTGAGCAGCATCCCGTCGAGCTGCACCCGTTGGGCGAGCAGCGCGTCGAACACCGCGTGCAGCGTGTCGGTGGTGACCACCGAGCAGCGGTCGATCGAGTGGTCGCCGTCCATGAGGACCTCGGGCTCGACGATCGGCACGATTCCCTCGTCCTGACACAGCGCCGCGTAGCGGGCGAGCGCGTGCGCGTTCACGTCGATGCAGTACGACGACGGAAGGCCGTCGCCGATGTCGATCACCGCCCGCCACTTCGCGAACTTGGCGCCGAGCTCGCGGTACTCGACCAACCGGGCGCGCAGCCCGTCGAGCCCGTCGGTCACGAGCTCGCCCGGTGCGGACGCGAGCGGCGTTGTGCCCTTGTCGACCTTGATGCCGGGGATGATCCCGGTGTCGTCGAGCACCTGGACGAGCGACCGGCCGTCGGAGGCCTGCTGGCGGATCGTCTCGTCGAACAGGATGACGCCGCTGATGTTGCCCTCGGCGCCCGCGGTCGTGAACAGCATCTCGCGGTAGGCGCGGCGCCGGTCCTCGGTCGACTCGACCCCGATCGAGTCGAAGCGCTTCTTGATCGTTCCGCTGCTCTCGTCGGCCGCGAGGATGCCCTTGCCGGGCGCGACCAACGCCCGGGCGACGTCGTTGAGCGATGTCATCTCCACCCTCCGTTTCCTCCCATTCGCCCTATTCCCATTCGCCCTATTCCCATTCGATCGTCCCCGGCGGCTTCGACGTGATGTCGTACGCGACGCGGTTGACGCCGGGGACCTCGTTGATGATGCGCGACGAGATGCGCTCGAGCACCTCGTAGGGAAGCCGGGCCCAGTCGGCCGTCATTGCGTCGTCCGACGTCACCGCGCGCAGCACGATCGGGTACGCGTAGGTGCGGTCGTCGCCCTGTACGCCGACGGTCTTCACCGCGGGCAGCACGGCGAAGCTCTGCCAGATCTCACGGTAGAGGCCGGCCCGCTTGATCTCCTCGACGACGATCGCGTCCGCCTGCTGCAGGATCTCGACGCGCTCGGGCGTGATCGTGCCGACGATGCGCACGGCGAGCCCCGGGCCGGGGAACGGCTGCCGCCACACGATCTCCTCGGGCAGGCCGAGCTCCTCGCCGACCGCGCGGACTTCGTCCTTGAACAGGTTGCGCAAGGGTTCGACCAGCTCGAAGTCCATGTCGTCCGGGAGGCCGCCGACGTTGTGGTGCGACTTGATGTTGGCGTTGTCGGCCCCACCCGACTCGACGACGTCGGGGTAGAGCGTCCCCTGCACGAGGAAGCGCGCGTCGCCGAGGTCGCGCGCCGCTTCCTCGAACACGCGGATGAACAGCTCGCCGATCGCCTTCCGCTTCTTCTCGGGGTCGATCACGTCGTCGAGCGCGTGGAGGAAGCGGTCGGCGGCCTTCACGTGCACGAGGTCGACCGAGAACTGGCGCCGGAACGCGTGTTCGACCTGTTCGGCCTCGTTGCGGCGCAGCAGACCGGTGTCGACGAACACGCAAGTGAGCTGGTCGCCGACCGCCTTGTGCACGATCGCCGCCGCGACCGCGGAGTCGACGCCGCCCGACAGGCCGCAGATCACGCGCTCGCCGCCGACCTGCGCGCGGATCTCGTCGACCGCGTGCTCGATGATCGACACGTTGGTCCACGTCGGCCGGCATCCCGCCGCGTCGTAGAGGAACGCCTTGAGGACCTCCTGCCCGCGCTCGGTGTGCGCGACCTCGGGGTGGAACTGCACGGCATAGATGCCGCGGTCGCGGTCCTCGATCACCGCGGCGGGCGTGCCGTCGGTGTGCGCGGCGACGACGAAGCCTTCCGGCGCGCGTGTCATTGAGTCGAAGTGGCTCATCCACACGACCCGCTCGCCGGTCGCACCGCTGAGCAAGAGCGACGAGCGGTCGCCGGTCAGCAACGTGCGGCCGTATTCACCGGCTCCGGTCTTCGCGACTTCGCCGCCGAGGTCGCGAGCGATCAGCTGCGCGCCGTAGCAGATGCCGAGGACGGGCACGCCTGCGTCGTACACCGCCGGGTCGATCGACGGTGCACCGTCGACGTGCACCGACGCCGGACCGCCCGAGAGAATGATCGCGGTGGGCTTGCGCGCGAGCATCTCCGCGATCGGCGTGGTGCGCGAGACGATCTCGCTGTAGACGTGCGCTTCGCGCACGCGGCGGGCGATCAGCTGCGCGTACTGCGCACCGAAGTCGACGACGAGGACGAGATCGTGGTCCGAGGAGTTCATGACACTGGGGGGTGCCCGAGGGGGGCAAGCTTGCGGCCCCCCTCGGCCTCGTTCGATCCGGCTCCGCCGGTCGAACGAGCAAAGGGCGTGCGGCCGAAGGCCGCTCCGTTCGCGGCCGACTCCGAACCTCTGGTTCGGAGTCGGATCACCGGCCCATGCCGACGCCCTGCGACCGCTGGAGCGCCTTGCCCTCGGTCTGCAGCGCCGGCGCGACCATCACTTCGGCCTTCTGGAACTCCTTGACCGTCTCGTAGCCCGTCGTGGCCATCGACGTGCGCAGTCCGCCGAAGAGGTTGAGCGAGCCGTCGTTCTCGTGTGCGGGCCCGACGAGGATCTCGGCGAGCGAACCGCGCTGGCCGGCGTTGACGCGGGCACCGCGCGGCAGCGTGGGGTGGAACGTCGCCATGCCCCAGTGGTACCCGCGACCGGGTGCCTCGTACGCGCCGGCGAGTGGCGATCCGATCATCACCGCGTCGGCGCCGCATGCGATCGCCTTGGCGATGTCGCCGCCGGTGCTCATGCCGCCGTCGGCGATCACCTGCACGTACACACCCGTCTCGTCGAGATGGCGGATACGGGCGCCGGCCGCGTCCGCGATCGCGGTCGCCTGCGGCACGCCGATGCCGAGCACGCCGCGCGTCGTGCAGGCGTGGCCCGGGCCCACCCCGACGAGCACACCGACCGCGCCGGTGCGCATGAGGTGCAGGGCGGTGGAGTAGGACGCGCACCCACCGACGATCACGGGGAGCTCGAACTCACGGATGAACTTCTTGAGGTTGAGCGGCTGGCGCTCGGGGTCGTGCGACACGTGCTCCGCGGAGACGACCGTGCCCTGCACCACGAGGACGTCGAGCTCGGCGGCGAGCACGTGCTTGGCGAACTGTTCGACGCGCTGCGGCGTGAGCGACGCGCAGGCGGTGACGCCTCCCGCCTTGATCTCGCTGATGCGCACGCCGATGAGCTCGGGCTTGATCGGCTCCGCGTACAGCTCCTGCATGCGACGGGTCGCCTTGTCGGCTGGGAGCGCCGCGATCTCCTCGAACACCGCTTCGGGTTCCTCGTAACGCGTCCACAACCCTTCGAGGTTCAGGCACCCGAGCCCGCCCAGCCGCCCGACCTCGATCGCGGTCGCGGGCGACACGACGCCGTCCATCGCGGCCGCCATCATCGGCAGGTCGAACTTGTACGCGTCGACTTCCCACGAGATGTCGATGTCCTCGGGATCCCGGGTGCGCCGGCTCGGCACGATCGCGATGTCGTCGAACCCGTAGGCCCGTCGTCCGGACTTGCCGATCCCGATCTCGACTTCCACAGTCCCTCCGCTTCGACCCTCTGGCCGCTCTTTCCGGGCTCCGCCCCCTGGAACGGTCGAGGATATCCCCGCGTGGACCCGGAATCCGGCTCCCCTCGCCGGATGTGGCGTTTCGGGTGCCGGGCCCCGGCCGGTCAGCTAGCGGTCAGCAACGCGCCGTCTGACGGTCATCCAGCCGACTCGATCGCGTCACGGTCGTCGAACATTGCCGCAACAGCGCACTCGTACGTTCGCCTCCATGACGACACTGCGCACGCGATTCCGCACCCGAATCAAGGATCCCTACGCGCGTCGGTGGTTCGCCGGATACTTCGGCGGGAAACTGGCGGGGCTCGGGATCGTCGCCCTGTTCATCGCCGGGCTCACCTGGTATCTCGACACACCGCTCGGCGCGGCGACGATGCATGCGGCCGGGGGACCGACCAACACGCAGAGCATCAGCGCGATCAACACGACGTGGACGTTGGTCACCGCGTTCCTCGTGTTCTTCATGCAGGCCGGCTTCATGTTCCTCGAGGCCGGGTTCGCGCGAACGCGTGAGGTCTCCAACGTGATGATCTCGTGCATCGCCGACACGTGCCTGTGCGCCCTGCTCTTCTGGGCGTTCGGCTTCGCGTTTATGTTCGGGTCGGGCAACGGGTGGATCGGCCACCAGTACTTCTTCCTCCACGGCGCGCCGCCGACCTACGGCAGCACGGGCGTCGCGTTCCTCGCGTTCTTCCTCTTCCAGTACGCGTTCGCCGATACGTGCAGCACCGTGACGACCGGCGCCATGGTCGGGCGGACGGCATTCGGCGGCGACCTGCTCTACAGCGTCGCGGTGAGCGGTTTCATCTACCCGATCCTCGGCCACTGGGTGTGGGGGCCCGACGGGTGGCTCGCCACCATGAAGACGCCGTTCCACGACTTCGCCGGCTCGACCGTCGTGCACTCGATCGGCGGGTTCATCGCCTTGGCCGGTGCCATCGCGCCCGGCCCGCGGCTCCGCCGCAAGTTCAAGCGTGACGGCGGCGGCATGCCGCCCGGTCACGACATGGCGATCGCCGCGGTCGGCGGTGTGATCCTGTGGTTCGGGTGGTACGGGTTCAACCCGGGCTCGACGCTGTCGGCGCTCGACTTCGAGGGCATCGGCCGGGTCGCGACCAACACGACGCTCGCGGCGTCGGCAGCCGGGCTCGTCGCGATGTTCGTGGCATATCCCCGGGCGCACAAGTGGGATACCGGCATCTCCATCAACGGGTTCCTCGCGGGGCTCGTCGCGATCACGTGTCCCTGTTATTGGGTGTCGCCGTTCGGGGCGATCTGCATCGGCGCGGTCGCGGGCGTCGTCGTGATCGCCGGCATCGACCTGCTCGAGTACCTACGCATCGACGACCCGATTGGCGCCTGGCCCGTCCACGGGTTGTGCGGCATGTGGGGCACGTGGGCACTCGGTCTGTTCGCCACCGGCCAGTACGGCTCGGCGACCGCGACCGGCCCCGACCCGTCGACGTCGTTCAAGGGCTTGTTCTACGGCGGCGGCTTCCACCAGCTGCAGTTCCAGATCTTCGGCAGTCTCGTGATCTGCGCTTCAACCTTCGCCATCGCGTTGGTGGTGATGTACGCGGTCAAGTCGCTGGGCGTGCTACGCATCTCACGTGAGGTCGAGCTCGAGGGTCTCGACATCCACGAGCACGGCGCACCCGCCTACCACCCCGAGTTCGCCTACATGGGCTACTCACCGATCCCGAGCGGCAAGTCGAATCGTCCACCCGGCGGCGTCGTGATCCCCGCGGATACTTCCGTCGGTGTCGGCGACTGAGCGGCGACGCGAAGCAGAGGAGCTCATCTCATGCACATGGTCACGGCGATCATCA
>JACXTT010005470.1_pt1 | contig 18432 bp, 16 predicted proteins | sample 9270951 | NCBI WGS metagenome assembly JACXTT01 (sample SAMN15532306, study PRJNA645909) | rock metagenome | isolation source: weathered quartz diorite | place: Puerto Rico | collected 2017-06-21 | reverse complement strand
GGACGATTCATTACGCTGCCGTGCGTCATCACGCGCGATCCGAATACAGGGAAGCGCAACGTCGGCATGTATCGCATGCAGATCTACGACGAGCGATCCACGGGCATGCACTGGCAGCGCCAGAAAGTCGCGGCGGAACACTATCGTGAGCGCCTTCGGCAATCCGTCCCGCACGACGGCTGCGCGGGTGCTCCTCGCGCAGCGGTGGACATCATGGCCAGATCGTCGGGGGGCTCGATGCTGGCGGACGGAGACCGTCCTTCCGGCCGAATGGATGTTGCTGTCGCTATCGGCACGGAACCAGCGCTGACTTTTTCGGCGATCGTGCCAGCCCCGCCGGACGTTGAAGAATTCATCATCGCAGGATTCCTCCGCCAGAAGCCGGTCGAACTAGTGAAGTGTGAAACCATCGACCTAGAAGTGCCTGCCGATGCCGAGATCGTGCTTGAGGGCTACGTGAACCTCGACGAACTCCGCACGGAAGGCCCGTTCGGTGATCACACCGGCTTCTATTCGCTCGAAGACGAGTATCCCGTGTTTCATGTTACTTGCGTCACACATCGCAAAGATCCCATCTACGCGACGACCGTGGTCGGCAAGCCGCCACAGGAAGATGCGTGGATGGGCAAGGCAGTCGAACGCATCTTCCTGCCGCTGATGAAGCTGACCATTCCCGAACTGGTGGACGTGAATCTGCCCATCGAAGGCGTCTTCCACAACCTGATGATTGTTTCCATCCGCAAGTCGTATCCCGGACAGGCGCGCAAGGTGATGAACGCCATCTGGTCGCTGGGGCAAGCGATGTTCACGAAGTGCATTGTTGTCGTTGACGAAGACATAAACGTGCATGATCTGGCCGACGTGACTTTGAAAGTGCTGAACCATATCGATCCCGAGCGCGACCTCCAATTCACGCTTGGACCGGTCGATTCGCTCGACCACGCCGCCAGACTGGCAAACTATGGATCGAAGATGGGGATTGACGCTACTCGCAAATGGCCAACCGAGGGCTTTGCGCGGCCTTGGCCGGATGAGATTGTGATGGACGCGAGGACTCGGGCGCGGGTGGATGGGAAGTGGAAGGCGCTGGCGAAGGAGTTGGGATTGAGTAATGGCGAATAAACACGAAACTCCGGTAAGCGCGATGCTGACACTTAAAATCTTGCGTGAACACGCGTCGGTCCGAAAGCCGTTCCTGGCAACATTGGCGATCCTGTTGGCCGTGGTTGCAATCGCTTACGGTTCCATCTGGATGTATGCCGTGCGTTCGGCCCCGCAAGTAGAGCTCGGCTTCAATAACGTCCACAGCCCACCGTATGACGAGAAAACGCACTGCCAATCAGTTGAAGATGTGGTGGAAGGAAGCCCTGCGGAGCGCGCCGGCCTGCGCCCAGGCGACAGCATTATTGGCGTGAATGGGCGAGCGTTGGCAACGGACCTTGGTTCCGACGAAGCCTATCTCCGTGGCCGGCCCGGCGACCCGGTGGATATCACGGTAGCGCGCGCCGGTGAACCCAACCCGCTCATTCTACATGGCGTTTTTCGGGCTGCCAGACCGGCCAGAATGTCCGAGGGCCTTGCCAAGTCCTCCGCGCTGCAAGTCATGGGATTATTCCCCATTCCTTTTCTTCTGGTGGCATTCGCCGTCCTCTTCTTGAGGCTGGAGGAGTTGAATGCATGGTTGCTGGCATTGCTGTTCTGTGCCTTCATCGGCGCGCCCAGTCTTCTCAATCCGTTAGCTCTCTCTCCGCCACTTCGAGCATTTGCGCTCGGCTTTCGCGCAGTGTCTTTGGGAATGCTTTGTCCGCTTTTCTATCTTTTCTTCGCAGTCTTCCCCCGACAGTCGCCTCTGGATCGGCGGTTTCCGTGGTTGAAGTGGATGGGGCTTTTGTGGGGATCGTGTCTCGTCGTTCCCGGGCTGCCGACCGGGGACCCAACCCTCCCCCGGATGGTGGCTACCCTCGTGGGCAGCCGCAACGCTGAGGTCATCCACTTTTCCCTGACCTATGCCTTACTTTTCCTGGGCGTGATTTCGCTCGCGCAAAATTCATTCATGGCCACCGTCCCCGCCGAAGCGCGTCGCAAATCAAGAGTGATTCTGTTGGGAACCGTGGTCGGCGTCCTGCCGATCGTCTTCGAACGCGTGGCCATGGACTTCACCGGATATCGCCCCTCTTTCTGGCTTGATGCCGTGCTGGTGCTCGTGGTGTTCCTCTATCCACTCTCGTTCGCTTATGCCGTGGTGAAGCACCGAGTGATGGAGCTTCCGGCGCTGCTGCGGCGCAGTGCGCGATACGTTCTGGTGCAAAGGGGCTTTATCGTTTTCATGTTCATGGTGGCGGCCGCCGCCATCGCGCTCTTCACCCACGTTTTCTCGCGATTCGTCCGCGCGGATACAAATATTGGGATGGCTCTGAGCGCAGTCTTTGGGGTCGTCCTGGTCTGGACATCGGCGCCTTTGGTCAAGCGAGGAACCGAGCGGATCGACCGGGCGTTTTTCCGCAGCGCGTATGACGCGCATGTGATCCTGCAGGGCCTGGCGGAAAAAATACGCACGGTGACGGACCGTCACGAGCTCGCGAAGTTGCTGGAGATTCAGATAGAAGGAGCGCTGCATCCGAAATCGCTTGCATGTTACCTCGAAGCCGGAGACGGAAACTTTGTTGCCGAACGCGGACCAGTCGCCCAGAAGTTCGACACACTTTCAACCCCGCTACCTCGGCCAAAGTTCCCATTCCGCTTTGGCGCAGTCTTCGTTCCTCGGGACGTGGGCACAATTCCAGCCACGCTGCCACTGCTCAGGGAAATTGCGCAGCGCGGAAAGGCGTGGGATGTCCCGCAGAGCCCCGAACCAGCCGGCGATTTGGGCCCTCTTGCGCCGGAATGCCTGGTGCCGATCCTGGGCCGTGAGAACAATCTCATTGGCATGCTCATTCTTGGACAGAGACGGTCAGAGGAACCTTATTCCGGCGAGGACAAGGACCTGCTCGATGCGGTAGCGGCTCAAGCGGGCATCGCCCTGGAGAACATACGGCTCGCCGAAAAGATGGCAGAGCGAATGGAGGCAGATCGGCGCATCGCTCAGGAAATGGAATTTGCCCGGCAGGTGCAGGCAAGACTCTTTCCGCAAAAACTGCCCGCGATGAAAACACTCGAATATACGGGCGGTTGCATCCAGGCTCGGAAGGTGGGTGGGGACTACTACGACTTTCTGGAGCTTCGCCCCGGTCGCTTGGCGCTGGTGCTAGCGGACATTGCGGGCAAAGGCGTATCTGGCGCCCTGCTGATGGCCAATCTGCAAGCTAACCTGCGCAGTCAATACGCAATGGCGGTCGACGACTTGCCGCAACTGCTCGCCTCCGTTAATCGATTGTTCTACGAGAGCACCGACGATGCCAGTTACGCGACCGTATTCTTTGCGGACTACGACGACTCAAGTCGCAAGCTTCGCTACGCGAATTGTGGACATCTTCCCCCACTCTTATTGCGCGCTTGCGGAAGCTCGCTGGGTCACATTTCGGAGGCGCCGAAGGCGGAGTGGTTGCGTTCCACTTGCACGGTGATGGGATTGTTTGAAACCTGGCATTGCGAGATTGCGGAAGTGCAGCTTGCACCAGGTGACACGCTGGTTCTTTACACGGATGGAATTACCGAAGCAGCGAACGCGGAGGGGGAAGAGTTTGGCGAGTCCCATTTACTGGACACTCTTGGGAGCCATTCTCACCTTCCGGTGGGGCCCCTTCTCCAGGCAGTTGTAGGTGCGGTCCAGCGATTCAGCGGCGGTAGCGAACAGCAGGATGACATCACAGCTGTGATTGCGCGATCCCTCGAATAGTGGATCTGCGCCGTACCCAAGCAGGCAAGATCTGGACTAAGCGATCTGATATGCGTTCAAAGTAGCCCTACGTACTCCGAGTGTGCCACTAACGCTATAATTGCGACCCACTGATGGCACTCTCTTCCGGAAAAATGCTGGGGCCTTATGAGATTCAGTCTCCGCTTGGAGCTGGGGGCATGGGCGAGGTTTATCGCGCCCGCGATTCTCGTCTGGCGCGCACGGTTGCCATCAAGGTCCTGCCCGAGCGGCTGTCTGAGAATCCTGAGGCCAAGGAGCGCTTTGATCGCGAGGCGCGCGCGATTTCTGCTTTGAGTCATCCCAACATCTGCCATCTCTACGACGTTGGTCAGCAAGATGGAATCAGCTATCTCGTTATGGAATATCTGGAAGGCGAGACGCTGGCCGATCGCTTGCGCAAGGGTGCTTTGCCTCCCGAACAGGTTTTGAAATGCGGAATCGAAATCTGCGAGGGGCTTGAAAGAGCACACAAGAGCGGAGTAGTCCATCGCGACCTGAAGCCTGGCAACATCATGCTGACGAAGAGCGGCGCCAAGCTGATGGATTTCGGCCTGGCAAAACCGGCTGTCCCTGCCAGTCCGCCCAGTACCGGGTTGACGCAGACCCTAGCCACGCCCCAGCATCCCCTCACCGCAGAAGGAATGGTGGTGGGCACATTCCAGTACATGTCACCCGAACAAATAGAAGGCAAGGAAGCGGACGCACGTAGCGATATCTTTGCTTTCGGAGCGGTGCTGTACGAAATGGTGACGGGCAAGCGCGCGTTTGAAGGCAAGACCACAGCTTCGACGATTGCGGCCATTCTCGCAGCCGAGCCGCCGCCGATATCGACTGTGCAGCCATTGTCTCCCCTCCCGCTCGAAGGAACGGTGAAAAGCTGTCTGGCAAAAGATCCGGACGAACGGCTGCAAAACGCCCACGACGTCAAGCTCCAGCTCAAGTGGGTACAGGAGAATGCATCCTCACGTCTGCCCGCTGCCTCTCCCACTGCGCGCAAGCTTTGGGATCGAGCGGCATGGCTGGTCGCGGGATTGCTGTTGCTGCTTCTGCTTGGTGGCACTGCCGCGTGGTGGCTTCGCGGCCACGAGACGCCGTCGGCGATGTACTTCAATAGCTCGCTGCCTTTCCCGGCGGCTTATGTTGCCCTATCGCCGGATGGCCGAACGTTGGCGATGGTGGCATATTCGGATCAGGCAAACAAGAATGTGATCTGGATTCATCCGGTCGGAGGCCGCGGTGCGACTGTGGTACCGGGTACGGAGGGCGCGTTCTATCCCTTCTGGGCGCCCACCGGACGATCCATCGGATTCTTTGCCGACGGCAAACTCAAGACCATCGACGTTGCTTCGGGAAGATCGGCGCAGGTTGTGGCCGACGCACCCTTTGGCCGCGGAGGCTCTTGGAACCGCGACGGGGTGATCCTATTTACACCCGACGCATGGAGCGGGTTGTACCGAGTGTCATCTTCGGGTGGAACGCCGGTGGCCGTGACGAAACCTGATGTTTCCCAGTTCCAGGTAAGCCACCGGTGGCCGGTGTTCCTGCCCGACGGGCGGCACTTCCTCTACCTCGCCTGCAACTTCTCGGGACGGCTCGACAAGAACATGATTAACGTCGGCTCACTCGACTCCGATGAAAAACGGCTCGTCGTGAGCGCGAGTACGAATGCGTTTTACGCGGATCCGGGGTACCTTGTCTATTGGCGCGACAATGCTCTCGTTGCTCAACGCTTTGATCTTCACAGCTACTCGCTCACAGGCGAGCCGCGCATCGTCAGCGACGCGGTGCAATATTTCCCCCAGACCAACTTTGCTGTCTTTTCCGTGGCCGGCAAGACTCTGGTAGCGCAGACCAGTGCGGGGAAAGGCGCCAGCAAGTCGCAACTGATCTGGTTTGACCGGCACGGCAGGCAGGTAGGCACAGTCGGGCCTCCGGATCTGGTTGCCAATCCCAAACTCTCGCCCGATGGCAGACGCGTCGCGGTTGACCAGACCGACACCGATGGGCGTCACGTCAACATCTGGATTCATGAACTGAACAGTGACGCCGCGTCGCGTCTCGGTTTCGGCCCGTGGCTGGAACAAGTTACGGTTTGGAGTCCCGACGGAAAGCAGGTCATTTACACCTCGAATGAAAAGCTCTTCTTCAGCCTTTATGTAAAGAATGCAGACGGATCCGGTTCGGCACAGAACATCATGGACTTCGGTACTCCCAACAGGGACCGTGGGACTAGTCTCGTGACGGCAAGTACCTGCTGGTGCGGAAGGAGCGTGAGCTGTGGTATCTGACCATGCCAAACCGGCAAACGCGACCGTTGCTGCAATCACAGTGGCTGATTCGCAACGCGCAATTTTCGCCCGATGGGAAATTGGTCGCGTATGCCTCCAGCGAGACTGGGAACTGGGAGGTTTACGTTTCGCCCTTTCCGAGCTTCAGCAGTAAATGGCAGGTATCTCGTGGCGGCGGCGAAGAGCCTCGCTGGAGACGCGATGGCAAAGAGTTGTTCTATCTTGTGCCGGATGGAAGGCTAATGGCAGCGGAAGTCAAGACCGGTGCCGGTTTCGAAGCTAGCTCTCCGAGCGTGTTGTTTGTCACCCACCCGCGGCAACCGATCTCGGCCATGGATTTCTTTTCCTACGACGTAACAGCAGACGGGCAGAAATTTCTGGTCAACACAAAAGTAGATACGTCCAACTCGGCGCCTTTGTCGGTCATCTTGAACTGGTCGTCGGAAATGGAGAGGTAGGTGCTTGCGACCTTCCATCGGCGCTGGCGCAGCCTTGAGTCCGCGCCCGACTTGTGTTCTCATTAACAGATAGCAAGGCCCTTACGGGCCGTCTGCGCGCCTCAACCTGCAACCCTCAACTTCATTATCGAGGAGAAGAATATATGAGCAAAGCAGTCCACTACATTCCGAAGGGATACAATTCCGTCACTCCTTACCTGGTCGTCAAGGACGCCGCGAGAGCGATCGAGTACTACAAGAATGTATTCGGCGCGACCGAAGTGATGCGTATGCCTGCTCCCGGGGGCAAGATCGGTCACGCCGAACTGCAGATCGGCGACTCGCGCGTCATGCTGGCGGACGAAAATCCCAGCATGGGCCAGGGCCATGCCAGCGCCACCACCGTTGGCGGGTCTCCGGTGAGCCTGTACGTCTACGTCCCGGATTGCGACAAGGTCATCGAAAAAGCAGCGGCAGAGAAGGCAAAAATCCTAAAGCCGGTGCAAGACCAGTTCTACGGTGATCGCTCCGGTTTCATTCAGGATCCGTTTGGACATCTCTGGGGCATCGCCACTCACAAGGAAGACGTGTCCCCGCAAGAGATGGAAGAGCGTATGAAGAAGTTGACGCCCGCCGCCTGAAATCTGACCTGAAGACTAGGCCGCTCTGGTTGAATACTGGAGCGGCTCTTTATCTGACTCAATAAGATAGAAAGGAAATCATCACGAATGCTCTCCGCCGGCAATCCCTTTCCCAATTTCGCGCTCCCCAATCAGGACGGCAAGATCACAAAACTTAGCGACTATGCCGGCCGGTGGCTGGTGGTTTACTTGTATCCGAAAGACGACACGCCGGGCTGTACCTTGCAGGGCAAGGCATTTACCGCGACGAAAGACGAATTCGACGCGGCTGGAATCAAGATTGTAGGCGTAAGTGCTGACCCCGTCGCTTCGCACAAGAACTTCTGCACCAAGTTTGCCTTCACGATCGATCTGCTCGCCGACACCGATTCCAGTCTCATGAAGGCTCTTGGCCTCGGTCAGTCGGAGTGGAAAGGGATGAAATTCTGGGAGCGTTCGAGCTTCGTCATTGACCCCAAGGGGATCGTTCGCAAGGTTTATGAGAAGGTTAATCCGGAAGGACACGAGAGGGCCTTGCTGGACGACATCAAGAATATGAAGACGAAGGCAGCGTAATGGCCCGGCTGCTATGGCAAGAGTCGAGACGCGATTTGCCGCGTCTTTACGAATGATTTTGCGCGGACTCCGTGGGTTTGCTCGGAAATCTCAGGCTGCTGGCCAGCCCTTCCAGCATCAGGCTGGGAACAATGCGCAACAGCCGGGATCGGAGATCGCCGTAACCCTGGGTTCCGGCAAACAGATCGCTCATCAAGGCGCGAATACTCGCATTCTGCTGCGTAAGGGCTGCCATCTTTTCAAGAATGCTCTCTCCGAAAATCTGGCCGCTGTAGAAGCGTTGCGAGAGGCGCGCCGCTTGATCTCAGGCAAGATTTCCTGTTCCACTCCCGATCGATACTGGGTTGGCTCTTCCACCAGCAGGGCCTCCGCGCATAGTTCGGCGGATCGCAGGGCGTAGTACAAACCTTCTCCAGTGATCGGATCGACCAGGCCGGCACAGTCACCGATCATCGCCCAACCCGCGCCGCACACCTCCATCTCATCGAGCGGATGAGCACGAAAAGCGGGCAGGATGTGCGAGTAAAAGCGGGCGCCATCCAGACTGAAACTGTTCGCGCTCAACCATTATTCGAGTGTGCGGCGCAATTCTGCCGTGGTGGTCTCTCCCATCTTCGCCGCGATACCTGCGGAGAGGTGATCGGGACGGGGGAACACCCAGATATAGCCGGTGATCTCTTTAGAACTGAATCTGCACCAGCGAGCTGCGGCCGGGGATGAAGTAACCTGCCGTGACCATCAGGTCGTCGGGTGAGACTGCAGACAGGAATTGGCTGCGAAAAGGATTGCGCGCGCCCGCCGCGCGCCCCAGGTAGGCAACGCTGTATTCACCAACGGGAGTCGTGAGATGCCAGTCTCCGTCCGCGCCGGAGATCCGGGTGACGCGCTCCTTGCGCAGCTCCACCCCAGAGCGGAGAGCGCGTTCCAGCAACAATCCATTTAGCGTGAAGCGCGAGAGGATGGCCAGCGGATGACGTAGCTCGAACCGCGCCCGCCGCCCCAAGGGACTGGCCAGCTCGCAATCCACAATGAATCTGGATTCGGCCCGCGCCCCGTCGAGAAAGGGGTACTAATGGAGCGCTTTATAAGTAGCCCGCCACAGGGTTTCTCCCAGGCGAGCTTTTCATCGAAGAGGATAACTTTTCTTCCGCCCGTGGCCGGCAACTCCCCCGCAAAAGCTCCCGCGGGTCCTCCCCCGATAATAGCGATAGGAAGTTGGTCGTTCATTCAGGCATGACGAGAAGACCGGTTACCAGACGGCAGGTATCGGAGCCTGCTTAAGCGGAACAATCCTGGCCGCAACGCTGATCAGAGATTGCCGCTACGCCCAGTGGCTAGCTTCTTATTGGGGAGTCGAAGCCATCATCAGACCCTGATAGACGAACAGTCCCGCGATGACCAGGATCATCACCCCCGACAGCGCGCCGAGCACCTTGATCATGGGCATGATCTTGTTCATCTTGGAGAGGATCTCGACCTGTTCTTTCTCCATGTGCGATTCCGACTCGTTCAAAAAAATCGAATCGTCCTCGTGCATCGTGAGAGTGCTTTTGTAGATCAGCAGGACGATGAGGATTGCCGTCAGAACACCCCACGCGATCAGCAGCCCGACCATTGGAGTCATACGCCACCTCGGAACTGAGATGGAGCCGATACCCGAAACTACCTCGGCCGCCGCGCCAAGCTGATTTCCACCCCGTCGCGTCGCGGGTTCGGGGAAGGGCCCTTACTGCCCAGCATTATAGACCTATTTGGCAAGGGAGTAGCGACCTTACCTCGAATTGCGTCATCAAATAGCTGGTTGGCAGCCCGGTGACCTCAGTTCCAAAACATTTGCCGGCGCCGGAAAACAGTTTGTTATAATTAAGCTTTCAAAGGAGATATCCAGATGGCAACCACCACCGTTCCGGAGGTAAAACCCAAGACCGCGCCCGTTACCCTGACTGCGAGCGCCATTTCCAAAGTGAAGGAAATCATGGCCTCGCAGAACCCGGTTCCGGCGGGATTGCGGCTGTCGGTCCAAGGCGGGGGCTGCTCCGGATTTCAATATTCCATGGCCTTTGAGAATGGCGCCGGGATGATGGACAAGGTCTTCGACATGGACGGCCTGAAGGTGTACGTCGACGCTACCTCGCTGATGTACCTGGCGGGCGCTAACGTGGACTACGTGGAAACGCTCGAAGGGGCCGGTTTCAAGTTCGAGAACCCGAACGTCAAGAGCACTTGCGGTTGCGGCTCCTCCTTCCAAGCGTAAACCTTTGGGCACACGCTAAGGCTGAGAAGAAAAAATCAAAAGCCCTGCTCATCAGCAGGGCTTTTTCGTGCGCGCAAAAATGGGCTCACGAGTTCGTTGTCCTACTCCTCAGGGGGCTCCTGAGCCGGCGGGGATCCGGGCTGAGGTGGCTGCGGAACTTGCGCCGGTCCGGCATTGGGCGCCGCTGGCACTGCACCTTGCTGTGGAGTTATGCCGACACTCTTGGTCAGATCCGGCTGCACAGGCCCCTTCAGCAGGCCTCCGCGATCGGCGCTTGGGTCGTAGATAAAGAGCCAATCGTTATAGTGGTTCTTCTTGTTGTATTCACGGATCGTCTTCGCTTTGCTGACACTGGCGACACCAAGAATCGGTCCGCCACCGAAAACCTGTCCGCCTGGAGCAGGGCCAGAGTCGGAAGATGACGAAGCTGACTTCGCATCGACCTGCGCATTGGGATTTTCCGAATCGGCGCCCGCCGGATTCTGTGTTCCCGGGTTTTGCTGCCCCGGGAGTCCCGTCACTTGCGGCAAGTTGGAATCTCCCGGACCAGCCGAGCGGATACCGCCGCCAGGCGCTCCCACAAAGCCCGCCTTGCCGGCTTGACCCAGGGCCTGTCCCAACCCCTGCGCCAATCCTTGCCCAAAAGCGGCCCCTCCCAGACCTAGCATGTTCAAGCTGGGATCGCCCAAGCGCACCAGTTTGAAGTCTTTGCCGGTGAGCGGGTCCTGGTAGCGCTTGCGCAGAAAGCGAAACTGGTTGGTGTTCTCCAGTTCTTCAACGCGCGCGGGATAGCGTCCAAATTTCTTGTAGTACTTTTGGATCGCGCGCCGGTACTGTGTTCCGCGGTTGACCATTTCTTCTTCGCGATCGCGCTTGATCTGGTGCGCAATTTCTGGCAATACCGCCAGGGCCGCAATCGTAAGCATCGCGATGAACAACATGAGGGTGATAAGGATGTAGCCGTGGGAGCGATTCTGTAGTCTTGGGATCGGGTAACTTTGCAATTGAACGGAGCGTTGCATACTCGACCTTAGTTACCAATCACCCTTGCGTCAGTGGAATGCTCTGCCGATTGTTGTTCAGCACGTCTTCAATGTCCACCGCGACAGGCGAGATATGCAGGACACGGTAGCGGCGGTTAACGATGTCGCCTTCGGAGGCGATGAAGATGTCCTCACCTTGCGACAAGAAGATTTTCTTGGGTTCTCCGGGCTTGCTCGCGAAACCGAAAAACTTCAAGTTGATCGGAGGGGGCGGCGGGACTACTGGCGGAGTGTAAGCCGGTGGTTTGTCAGTAGTGCCGTTGTGCTTCGCCGCCTCTATGGGTGGCGATCCAGCCACGAAAATGTTCCTCGCCGTGCCCGCATACTTGATCTGCTCGTTCTGGCGCAGCAAGTCGAGATCAAGCGTGGGATCGAGTCGAGGCTCCCTCGCTTTCACAGCTTTTCCGGAAGCCGTCCGCCGGACGGCCGTCTTGGTTGAGTTGGCTGACGCCGTTTGTGGCGCAAGGGGCGGGGGAGGCGTCGCCGACGGCCAGACCGCACGGCCGAGCGTCACCAGAGCAACTGAGCCGAGTACGACTAGCGCAATCACTTCCCTTCGGTTTTTTATTCCCAAATCCACTCAGGCACCTGAACGCAAAAAGCCGTGCATCTTGACATCCAACTTGACCGGTCCTGTACTCTCGCCGGCCAGGCTCACACTGTCCACCGTGAAGAATTGCTTCGACCTCTCGAGGGCATTGATGAAGCGGACCAGTTGTAAGTAGTCGCCGGAAAAATTACCCTCGATCTCGGTGGGGACAATCCCAGCCCCGGTCGCATCCTCCTGCTTATACTTGGCCTGGAGCATTCGAACCCCGTTCTCAGAGGCTAGTTTTCCCAGCTCCGCGAGGAGATCGGAATCGCGCGCCGCAAAACGGTCCTGATAAAACTGGTTTATCTGACCTTTGGCCAGCACAATTTTTTTGTCCATGCCGCGCAGCGGTTCCACTTCTCGCGTTTTCCTCTGCAGTTCGGCGGAAAGCTGACTCATGTTGACCCGCCGCGATTCTGCAGACCCCACCAGGGGCGAGAACAGAATCGCAACTGCCACTAGATCGGCGGCGACCATGGCCGCGATCGCGATTTGCAGTTTGCGGCGTGAACCCTGTAGCTCGGGCATTACTTTTTACTCCTGTCCGATGTGTCGGGAATGTACACCGCCACAATCGTGGCCGCCACGCCCGACCCATTTTCGGAAGACCCTTCCTGGACGAGTTGTGTCCCCTGGAAGTGTTTCGAGCCCTCCATGCGATGGACTAACTCCACTGCCCCGGCGCGATTGTCGCCCGCCACCTTCATCTCCAGTTCCAGCTGATTCTCGTCGTTCAACTCCGGCTTGAGCGCGACCACATGCAAGCTGACGGGCATGACCCGTTCCAGATCCTCAAACACGCGCGTCCACGAGAAAGCCTTGCGCTGAATTAACCCGTTCAAAAACTGCGACTGGTCCCGGGTGCTGCGGTTGATATCCAGCTCGAGGAAAGCTTGCGCCTGGGCGCGTTCGCGGTCCCGATCCGCGATTTGCTGCTCCAGATGCCGAATGCTCTGGCGATCCCTTCCCGCCTTGACCCAGCCGTGCACCGCCAGGGTGAGGAGAATGAGCGTTAAGGCGCCAAGCACCCCTACGCCGAGTCCCCAACGCGACCAGAATTCACGGGCGTCTTCGTAGGGCTTAGTCGCGAGATTGATATCGAGGCGCATGGTCAGGCGATGAGCGCTCCTACCACGCCAGCCATCCGCCAGCGCGGAACAGAACCGGTCACGGATCCGATCTGGGAAGCAGCCACCAGCTCCGCGACCGTCGCGCCGGTTTGTGCCTTGAGCGCGGGGGCGGCGCCGCCCGACTCGGGCAGGCCGGCGACATAGATTCGGTCAATATTCAGGTTGTAAGTGTCCTGGAAAAACACTACCGACGGATACACTTCTTCGGCCAGTTGCTCGCCGGTGATGGTGACCCCGCGCACATTCTCCAGGGTACGGAACAGCAGCACCTGCTCCTGATCGAGAATCGCGATGCCGATGGTGCGCGCGTCTACCTTCACAACCAGCGTGGGCCGTTCGGCGTCAGCCGCGCCCAAGGCGGCCAGCATCGAGGGCATCACCACACCCGGGTTGTAGCCGGCATCGCGGAACGCAGATTCGTATTCCTGCAGCACGCTGTTCAGAACTACAGCTGCAATTGCCCGCAAGCCCGTGCCGCCCGTCTGCGCGTGATACGAGACGCGAGCATCGTCCAGATTGAAGGGAAGAGATTTTTTCAGGCGGAAGCGAACCACTGCTTCGGCTTCGTCAGGCTTCGAAGGGAGCGTCTCAAAATCCAACAGCACCACGCGCACGGCGGTATCGGGGAGAATCGCGATCACGTCGTGCGAGCGTCCACTAATTCCACCTAGTGCGCTTTCAATCGCCTGCCGTATGGCTGCGCCGTCGCGCAGGTTGGATTCGATCAGGTCGGGTACTACCGTGCCGGGAGCCAGTTCCTGTGCGGAGCACATCTCGACCATGCGGCCGGCATCGGCGGAGCGGCCGGCCAGAACGCGGTCGGCTGCGATTTCGCAGGCAAGCGGGGGTCGAGCTCCGTGTTTGGTTGTGCCAGTCGTCATCGTGGGATCGAAATCACCTCTACCTCAGCGCTGGGCTCTGGAATTGGGAGCTTGTCTTCGCGCAGACCATCAAGATGGAACTCTATTGCTTCCTGTATCAACGACCGAACTTCTTCTCTAGTTGCACCTGTCGTAACGACTCCCGGCAAATCGGGAACGTAGGCTGCCCATCCGGTGCGCGCTTTCTCGTAAATGACGACGTATTTCACTGCTTGAGCCCAGCCTGTTTTAAGACGCTGTTCAAAGTGCCCGGCGGAAGGTCATCGTTCGAATGGCCCGGCAAAGTCACACGTCCGGCCTTGCTCGGGTGCTTGTATTGACGATGGCTCCCCCCGGGTTTTCTTTAGATACCACCCGTCCCGCTCCAGCAACTTGATGATATCCCGTACCTTCATGAGGAGAATAGTTACCTCGGAGGGTGCCGGGGATGGACCACTGGCCAACCTGGACAAGTAACCGGCCTCAGCGGAACGTCTCGATGAACGTTACCTTGTTGATCTCCTTGAGTGTGGTCTGCCCCGCCCGAACCTTGTCGAGGGCCGATTCGCGGAGGAAACGCATGCCTTCTTCGCGGGCGCCACGCCGGATTTCCGAAGTGGGCTTCTTGGCAAGAATCATCTCGCGGATGCGGTCGGTCAAATCCAGAAGTTCATGGATGGCGGTGCGGCCTTTAAAGCCGGTGCCAGCGCACTCGATACAGCCCTGACCCTCGTAGAGGGGCACCTGTGCCCAATGCTGCGGATCGAGCCCGCTGGCCTCGAGAACGTCAGGCGGATAGTGCACGGCGGTGCGGCAGGAATCGCAAATCAGCCGAACTAGCCTTTGCGCCAGAATGCAGTTCAGCGCGGATACGAAGTTGTAGGGTTCCACGCCCATGTTCAGGAAGCGGCCGAGAACATCCACGACGTTGTTGGCGTGGACGGTAGTGAAGACGAGGTGCCCGGTGAGCGCCGACTGGATGGCGATCTGCGCGGTTTCGTTGTCGCGGATTTCGCCGACCATGATCTTGTCGGGATCGTGACGCAGAATCGAGCGCAGACCGCGGGCAAAGGTCAGACCCTTTTTCTCGTTGACGGGAATTTGCGTGATGCCGCGCAGTTGGTATTCGACCGGGTCTTCGATAGTGATGATCTTATCTTCGTCGTTCTTGATTTCGTTGACAGCGGCGTAGAGTGTGGTCGTCTTGCCGCTACCTGTGGGACCGGTGACGAGCACCATCCCGTACGGTTCCTTGATGTAACGGCGAAAGCGGCGCAGGTCGAGTTCGTCGAAGCCCACCACTTCGAGCGTGAGCTTCTTAAACTTCTCGCTCATCGACTCCTTGTCGAGCACGCGGAGCACGGCATCTTCGCCGTGGATCGAAGGCATGATCGAAACACGGAAGTCAATGGCGCGCCCATTGTACTTGACGCGGAAGCGGCCGTCCTGGGGCACGCGGCGCTCGGAAATGTCGAGCTCGCTCATGACCTTGATGCGGGAAATGATGGTCGAGTGATGCTCTTTGCCGATGGGAGGCATGGCGTGCGTGAGGACGCCGTCAATGCGGAACTTGATGACCACTGAGTCGTCGCGGGTCTCGATGTGGATGTCGCTGGCGCGCCGCTGGAGCGCGGTAAAGATGGTCGTGTCCACCAAGCGAATGATCGGGCTCATGTCGCCCGTCGCGGTGGTCAGCTTGTCGATGGAAATGGTTTCGTCGTTGCCCGCCTCGTCTTCGCGGATGACGTCGAGCGTGAAGCCTTCGCTGGCGTCTTCCAGAACGCGCTTCGACTGCTCCGTCTTCTTGAGGATTTCGGAAATTTGCTTGAGGGTCGAAACCTTGGTGACAATGCGCTTGCCCAGCAGCAGGCTGATCTCGTCGATCATCATCAGCTGGCTGGGATCGGCGATGGCGATCGCGAGACGCCCGTCTGCTGTCTCTTCCAGCGGAACGAAGTTGTACCGGAACATCAGGTGGACAGGGATCTTTTCGAAAAGATCGTGGTGCAACTGGAAGTCGCTCAGATCAATGAACTCGCAACGGTAACGGCGCGCAATGTCGCGAGCCCGTTCCAGCTCATCTCCGGCGGTCGCGGACTCGGGCGCAAGCCGCCCGCCATTCGCGCCACCGTTTACCACGATTGTCTTCTTCTCGGCCATTCTTGTTACCAGTGTACTTCCAAAACCGCTGGCAGCGCCTAATGCACGCCAGCTCCAAGCGTAAAGATCGGCAGGTAGAGGGAAATCAGTATTCCCCCAACGAATACTGCCATAAAGATTAGAATCAAGGGCTCAATTAAGGCCATGGCCGCACCCAGAGCGGTCTGGACGTCTTCTTCGTAGAACTCGGCCACCGAACTAAGCATCGCCGGTAAAGCGCCGGTTGATTCCCCCACTTCGAGCATTTCAACCGCCAAGTCGGGAAATATCTTCTCTGTTTCCAGGCTCTTGGCGAGGCTTTGGCCTTCCTTTACCCGCTCGGTCGCGTGCAAGATCCCGTTCAGGATCTGCCGGCTGGTCATGGAGGCTCCGGCGGTTTCCATGGCCGGCACCAGGGGCAGCCCGCCCTGCAGCAGGGTGGCCAGAATCCTCGAGAAATTAGCGACCTGGTATTTCAGGCGGATATCACCCAGCAAGGGCATCGACAAAAGGAATTTGTCAACGCGCTCGGCTCCGCGATCGCTCTGTTTCCAGCGCAGGAGCAACGGAATGCCCACAATCAGCGCTAGAGCTACCACCCAGGCGTACTTCTGGGCATTCAGGCCCACGGCCAGCATGAACACGGTGATCGTGGGCAACTGCGCTCCCAGGTTGTTAAAAAGGTCGGCAAACTTGGGTACGACATAGGTGACAAGAAAAATCATCATCACCGTCACCACCGAAATCAACAGGGTCGGATACACCAGTGAAACCGCCAGCTTCTTGCGGAAAGTCTGTACCAGCCGCTGATACGAGATGTAACGGCTGAGCACTTCTTCCATGTTGCCACTCTTCTCGCCCGCCAGCAGGGTAGTGGTATAGATCTTCGGGAACACGCGCTGGGCCGCGAAAGCGTCAGACAGCAACTCGCCGCCTTTGACTCGTTCGCGGACGTTTTCCAGCAATTGCAGCAGGAACTTGTCGCGTTGCCGCTTGATGAGCAGGTCGAGCGATGTCAGGATCGGCAACCCGGCCTTCATCAGGGTGAGGAACTGCTGATTGAAGATCAGGAAAGTAGTCGGCTTAAGCTTGCTGCGCCGCAGCGGCATCCCGCCCGGAGTGAGCAGGCTTCGGGGTTTTACCCAGTAGACCAGGTATCCCTGCTGGGTGTAGCGGTCGTGAACCTCGGCCTCGGAGTAGCCATGCTCCACATGTTGCTTCAGGTGGCCCTGTTCGTCGGCGACTTTGACCAAGAATTCAGCCATGATTGCGGTCTACATCCGGTCCCTAGCGCAAGTGTAACACTCGATTTCGCAAGCAGTTACCGTACCGCACCCGGTAGTGGTACGCAAGTAACTGAGAGCCTACCCCGAGACCTACGGTCCGAGCTCTCCTTCGACCGTTTCTACACCCGGGGGAGGAGTGAATTGGAAGCGACTGTCGCTCAGGTCCAGGTTCTCTTTGGGACTACGAAACTGAAACTCGGTGCTCGCGCCGTCCACTTCGGTCAATACGATGCGTGCCAGCTGGCTGGACGGCGTAATCTCCAGCAAGACCTCACTGACTCGCTCCGCCATCGCCTTGGGTACACCTCGGAGAAGGGTATTAGCCGGACTCAGCGGAGCTTGATCCACAACTTTCGAAAGTCCATGCAACTCATTCTCCAGCTTGGTTTTGCCAAGAAGAAATGCGATTGGAGAACGCAAGTCGTCGAGCTTCTGGAATTCGGTCTTCCGCAATTGCCGCTCCGCCGGGAGGTAAAACCAGACCGCCTTCCCGTCGCTGACAAAAAGCTTCTCCCTGGGAGAACGGTATTCCCAGCGCATCTTGCGCGGCTTTTTAAGCCATAGAGTCCCAGACTCTGATCGCTCCGTTCCGGCACCGCGGTAGATCTCTGTGAAGTCCGCTTGCAGGGTGCGCAGGCGGTTGTAGTGTTCGTCCACGGCGTGGGCGAGCTGGTGGATGTCCTGCCCGCGAGAGGCGGTTGACAGCAGGACGACGAGTGCGCAGGCCCGGCTTCGCCAGCGTCCACTCGCGGTGCTACGCATTTTACTGGAAGGCGATGCAGAGTAGAGATAAATCTTCCTGGTCACGCACACTCCATATTAGATGCTTCGGAGGCCTGAACCTAATGGCAAGACATGATTTCCGCCGCCGAACAATCCCATAGTACGGACTTGACATACGAGCCGGTTCAGGACATTATCCGCAAATCCAAACAGTACGACGCCTCGAAGAGGCGAGTTTCGTCACTTCGTTCGCAGTTACTGGGTCCCGGAATTCTAAGTTCTGAACCGCAAGGAGGAAAGCATGCGTTCAGTATTAGCTCTGGGTTTGGCAGCACTTCTCTGCATCGCAGCTTCCGCACAACTTCCGACTTCAACCCTCAATGGCACCGTTACCGATCCGCAAGGCGCCGCCGTGGCCAACGCGAAAGTCAGCATTGTCAACCAGGCTACAGGAGCGGTGCGCGACACCACTACCGACACGGCGGGCTTTTACTCTGTTACCAATCTAATGCCCGCCGATTACACGGTTCGCGTCGAGGGCGCTTCGTTTGCCAAGGCCGAAAAAAAGGATGTCCGGCTGGAAGTGGGACGCGCCTCCACGCTGGATGTTTCGCTAAAGATCGCCAAG
>JACXTT010005469.1_pt1 | contig 18432 bp, 12 predicted proteins | sample 9270951 | NCBI WGS metagenome assembly JACXTT01 (sample SAMN15532306, study PRJNA645909) | rock metagenome | isolation source: weathered quartz diorite | place: Puerto Rico | collected 2017-06-21 | reverse complement strand
GCGGGCAAACTTGCGAGCTACCGTGTAACCGTTGAGCTTCCAGCCGGGCAACGCGGCATTGTCGCAGGGCGGTTGATCGAGGAATCCGAGTCGAGCGAGGGATATCGCGCACGTTTCGATTTTTCGTCGCCGACCGGCGGGATCGATCTGATGGCCGGACCCTATGTTGTGGAATCGCGTGCGATGCGCGGAGCAGGAGGCAAACCGATTCAGTTGCGGACCTATTTTCACCGGCAGATCGCGGAGCTTGCCCCGCCCTACCTCGATGCGGTGAAAGGCTATATCGAGCTCTACGAATCATGGATTGGCGAATATCCCTTCACTGAATTCAGTGTCGTGTCAAGCCCGACCCCGACGGGTTTCGGCATGCCGACACTTACCTATCTCGGCATCGAGGTGTTGAAGCTTCCTTTCATTCGAGCGACTTCCCTGGGCCATGAGGTGCTTCACAACTGGTGGGGTAACGGGGTCTATCCCGATTACGCGCACGGTAACTGGTCCGAGGGACTCACTACATTCATGGCCGATTATGCCTACAAAGAGCGCGAAAGCCCCGAGGCCGCCCGAGAGATGCGGCGCGGCTGGCTGCGCGACTTTGCCGCGCTGGCGCCTGGGCAGGATGCGCCGCTCACCGCTTTTACCTCACGTACGCATGGGGCGACACAGATCGTCGGCTACAACAAGGCGGCAATGGTATTCCTGATGCTGCGCGACCTGCTCGGCCGCGAGACGTTCGATAAGGCACTTCGTGCGTTCTGGCGGGAGCACCGCTTCCGCATCGCGTCCTGGACAGATTTACAGCGCGCCTTCGAAACAGTTTCGGGACGGGATTTGCGTCCTTTCTTCGATCAGTGGCTCACGCGCGCGGGCGCCCCTGCTGTGCAGCTTGCTACCGCAAAACAGGCAAAGTCAAACCCCGGCCATGTCATTACCGTCACGCTCGAGCAGGGAACCCCTGAATATCGCTTGCGCGTGCCCGTCGCTATCCGTACCGAACGTGGCGAGGAATTACGCACGCTCGATCTCGAAAGTGCGCACCAGACATTTACTCTCGATACGCGCGATAACCCGCTGGAAGTGATTCTTGACCCGGATCTGCGGTTATTCCGGCGCCTGGGATCCGACGAGGCTCCGCCAATCCTGCGTCAGGTCATGGTAGACCGGACCACGGTAACGGTTCTGCTTCCGGAAAGCGGCGCGGCGCGCGATGCTGCCGAGACACTTGCCATGAAACTCCAGAACCGTGAGCCGAAACTGGTTTCAGCAGATAATCCGGCTACTGTGCCGTCGGTGGTGATCGGCTTGCAGGAACAGGTCGACACATGGCTTGCGCGGCATAAGCTGCCGGTGCGGCCCGAGATCGTTAGAGGCAAGGGTTCGGCCCAGGCCTGGACGGTAAGCCGCCCCGACGGTGTGACGCTAGCGGTGGTGTCCGCGCGGGATGCCGCGTCGCTCGCGGCCCTGACGCGGCCCTTGCCGCACTACGGGCGCCAGAGTTATGTCATTTTCGATGGTGCAAAGGTGATCGGCCGTGGCGCCTGGCCCACGCGTGCGCAAGCGGTGAAGCTTGACTGAGGAATCTCTGAACAGCCTTATCGCCGAACTTTCAGAAGTTTCCTGCGCTGGAAGACCAGCGCATCGAAACAGAGCGAGAGAGAGTGCATGCGCCTGAAGGCGTCATGACGCACAGCATGCCGAACAAATATCTCGCTTGTCGATATCTCCACCAGACCCGCCGTATTGCCCGCGCTACGGTTCCAGGCTGAGCGTCGCAACGACGCCGGCAGCTCAACATGTGACGGTCCGGTCTCAAGCGCATAGACGTGACTGGATCGATCCCAAAAAATTGAAATCGTCTCGCCGCAAATATCCGGAATATGTGTTCGTCATTGATTCCAACTGATCCGGCTCATTCTCACCTGTAATATCTTACAGCTATTCAGGGGTTTCATTCTGTTGTCTCATAGCGGTGTTTTCAACAGGCGATGGGGGAACGGAACAATGGGACAGGCCATTGACCAGCCCTGTGCACAGCCCTGCGCACCATTTCTGTTTTTTCCCATGACGGCAATTGATTTTCGACCGCAGGGAACAAATTGCGGCACAGCATTTTGCACCTTGAAACGATGGTATCGATCGAGCGAATAACCCGCACCTTCATGCGACGTTAGCGAACGATATCGCCCGGATGGAGGCCGGTGTACGAGCATCATTTTGTACGGCGAAGTTCTTTTTCCAAAGACTTTTTTCGGACCTATCAGACCAGACGCGCATTTCTATTAAACAACTTACATCACCTGAATAAAAAGCAATACGAGAGGTCATGGTCACATTTAAAAAGTATCGGTATCAGTGGCTATTTCCCTGGTTACTGATCCTCGCACTGCCAGGCTGCTCTTTGTGGCAGCCAACAGTCAAGCTGAAATCGGTGCAACTAGAAGTAACGAAGCGGGCCAACGACAATTCGCCCATCGCAGTGGATTTTTTTCCCGTGCGTTATCCTGAGCTTCTTAAAACCCTTCAAAGTCTGACAGCCGGGCAATGGTTTACGAATAAGCCACAGATTCTTCTGGATTATCCGGAAAAACTCAAAATATGGACACTGGAACTGGTGCCCGGCTCGCTAATGGAAACTAAAGAAATACCGTTATCTGGAGAGCCTGCGGACGGGTTGCTAATGTTTGCCGGTTACAGTGGCGAAGGCGCGTACCGGCTAAGGCTGGATCAGACCCGAAAGCTCAAACTGAGATTCGATGATAACGAGGTACAGGTATTGAAGCGGTGATGGGGGTTCTTTCAAGGGAAGGTAATGAATAAGAATAAAGTACCTGAGGCGATTTGCTGGCATGAGGGCATGCAGCTCCTGCCACAACATTTTCAATTGCAGTCGCTTCGGGCGGAAGGTCTAGCCGCATCCTATGCCGCTGCCGTCCAACCTTATTTCTGGGGAGTGACGCGGATCGAACTGGATCATTCAGCCCTGTCGACCGGCAAAGTCCGAATCACGGCGCTGGATGCGATTCTGCCGGATGGCTTGCTGATCCAGCATGATGCCGGCTCGGTACCGGAGTTCGATTGCACGGCGCTGCCGCCTCCGCGACAAAACGGAACCATAATGCTTTATCTGGCATTGCCGCCCTTGTATCGCGCGAATCAGTTGCAGTCCTTCAAAGATCGGTATGTGTCTGTCAATAGCGAACCGGTCGCCGACCTGGCCAGCGGCGAATTTCCGAGCAGTCTTCCCATGTGGCGCCCTCGCCCCCGCATTGTGGATGAGCAGGGGCGCGGGGATTTTGTTTGCCTGCCTCTACTGCGCCTGCTACGTCATGAGAGCGGATTCAGCAAGATTCCCTATTCACCGCCGTGCCCCATCGTAACGCCCGACTCGCTGTTAGGACAAAAACTCGGCGCGCTGTGCTGCCTGGCTCGAGAAAAGGCCATGTACCTGTCGCAACGGCTGCAGTTGGCCCAAAAATCCGGGGATGCCCAGGATGTCGCAGTACTGGGCCGTCAGCTGGATGGCCTGTGGAATCGTCTGCCGGAGCTCGAAGCGGCACTCGGGTGCGGGGTTGCGCATCCCCTTACGTTATACCGTGTGTTATGCGGCATGCTGGGCGCAACCTCTTGCCTCGACGCCGGTAACGCCCAACCTGTTTTACTCCCGTTCAATTATCAGGATACCCTGGCTAGCTTCGAGCCGCTGCTGTCAGCGCTGCAGCAACGGTTGGACGGCATTCGTGCGGAATATCGCCGTTATCCATTCACCCCTGTGGCCAAAGGCTTTGTCATTAATCCGTTAGCCTTTCCGGATTTGCCCGAGTGGCTGGTGATCGGGTTGCGAATGCCTGATGGCAGCCACGGCAATGAAGCCGATGCATGGCTGAGCCATGCCATCATTGCCTCCGAACCCTTCCTGCAGACATTGGAGCGGCAACGGATGTGCGGCATGACTTGCACGGCAATGGACGCATCCCGCAAAGCGGGTTATGACGCCAATCCCCGTGTTTTCCTGTTTCTGCTGCACATGCATGGGGAATGGTTCGACGCCACACAGCCGCTTTATATCGAGCACCAGGGGAAGGGCGGCATAAGCCCATTGGAGGCGCTGATTTACCTGAAGGATGCCCATGAGTGAAGCACGCCTGGTGTCAGCCGGTCAAAATTTGGCGTCATCGGGAAGCGCATCGCTGTCCGAAGCATTCAGCGAGATCTACGTGGAGTGGCTGACACATTACCACCAGTGGCAGTCATCGCCCGAGTCGGCCGAGACACTGGTATTACAGGCAGCGGAGAACAGCAGCCTCATGGCCCGAAAGCTGGCGCGCCAGTTGGCAGGACGCATCGGGGCCGCGGGCGACTGGCAAGTACACGCTGCACAGTTTGCTTTTGTCGCATTGGTGGATGAAGTGCTGCTATACCAGCCCTGGCCGGGACAAAGCCTATGGCATGAAACACCGCTGGAACAGCGATTGTTCGGTACCCGTATCGCTGGCGAGCGTTTGCCGGCGCAAATCGATACGCTGTTAAAAGAACACGATCCGCTGAACCGTGATCTGGCGGCGCTCTACCTGATGTGCCTGACGCTGGGTTTTCGCGGCCGGCTCCGAAGTACGGGCGGCGCGGAGCAAAGCAAAGAATGGTGCCGCCAATTGTTCGCCTTTGCTTATCGGCGCGATCCCGAATACAGCCAGCTGGCAAATCTGCTGGAGCACGACACTCTGAGTGAGCCCGCACGCCTGCCGGACAGGCGCCTGCTTCCGGACAGCTCCCGGTTGTTGATCATTATGGGCACGCTGGTATTTCTTCTGATCGTGCTGGGCCAATTATTGTGGAACGACATTCAGCACAAGCTCGAACCTGGACTGGGGGCACCCATGGCTGACCGGGCATGGACTGGCAAGCCGCCGCAGCCTGACCTGCCGCTCAAAGACGCCAAGAATGCGAAAGACGGTAAAGACGCAGGCGATATCTTATGAACGGCTGGACAATGGCATGGTTGATCATCCTGGTCCTGCTGCTGGGATTTTTGATCTGGCTGGCATGGCGAATCTGGGGCAGCGGGAACAGGGCGCTGCGGCACGCCGTCCGCAGCATGGAGCATGAGATCGGAGCCTGGAATCGTTATCAGGTACCTTGGGTATTGCTGGTGGGTGACAACAATGCCGACGCAAATCAGTTGTGCAGCGCCTGGCAGTTGAAAGCTGTCGCTGCCAAAGGCTGGTATGGGCAATGGTGGTGTAACAGCGAAGGCGCGGTGCTGCATGTGCCGACAGAAGTCTTTCTGGCCGACGATATCCGGCGCGCACCGCTGTCGGTCTGGCGAAGGCTGCTTGCCGCATTACTCAAAATTCGCGGGAAACGTCCACTGGATGCAGTGATCTGGACCCTTTCCGTGAATACGCTGACGTCGGACGAAGCAACGCTGGCCCAGACAGTTATCCTGCAGCGAAAATTCGCGGATCTGCAGCAGCGCCTCGGGCTGAGCCTGCCGGTCTATCTGGTATTGACCGGGGGCGACAATATCATCGGGATGGATGAACTGGTGCAGGCGCTGCCTGCCAAGCTGCATGAGGCACCGCTGGGCTGGTCCTCCGCCTACGCGCGTGAGACACCCTATCGCTCCGACTGGGTGGAACAAGCAATCGACAGTGTCGAACGTTTACTCGCCCAGGTAGTCGTCGAGGTGGGCGCCTTGCGCGGCGAACTGGATGAAGCGTTATACAGACTGCCCCGTCAGTTCTCTTCGCTGCTGCCCAACCTGCATAGCTTTTGCGATCCCATTTTTCGCAATAATGCCCTGGACGAGGCGCCGTTACTACGCGGTCTGTATTTTACCGGGGGGCATCCGGTTTTGACGGGACCCGGCGTACCCGCCCACGCAAGTCATCCTGCTTTTTTTTCCGGACAATTGTTGCGCAAGCGCATTTTTGCCGAGCAGGGATTGGCCCAGCCCCTCAAACGTATCTTGCATCTCAGGGGCCGCAGATACCGGCTGGCGCTGGCTGCATGCGGGGTAATCCTGGCCCTGTGGCTTGCCAGCATGCTGTATGTCTGGATAAAACAACGGGAACAGGCCGAGATTTTTTCTTCCCAGATCGCCCTCTTGCGGAGTGATATCGATGCTACGAACTCGCGGGATGGCCATGAAAAAAAGCTTCTGAACGACTTCTGGCAACTGATGAAAAAAATGCCGGCATGGCAGTTCAGAACGCTGGCCTATCCGGGTTCAGGTTTCAGCGACATCGACGAAAGGGCACGCAGGCGGTTCCATGACATTCTCTGGCACACCGTATTCCTGCCCACGCAGAGCATGCTGAGAGTGCGCAGCAAAGAGTTGCTGGACATTCGCCTGGACGTAAGCAATGAGAATTCCGGTACCCGTCCGGAAGAGTGGGCATCCTATCGCGAGGCCAACCGCCTGGTAACCGGAGCGCTTCAATTGGAAGATGCGGGCCACCATTACAATCGCTTGCTCACTCGGGGAAAAGGCTCTCTGGAGGAGGTCGCCGATCTGTCCCAGGCGCTATATGGCATTTCAGTTAAAGTCGCTGACCTTCCCACGCATACCGAGCTCAACGGGATGATCATGAATTTTGATCATGAGCATCTGGCGCCCTTTGACTTCGGCAAGACCCATATACAAATGAGCGCCAATTTTTACAAACTGCTGTCGACATGGTTCGACCAGTTATATTCGAGCACACGGCTGGAACAGAATGCGGGGAAGCTGAAAGAGGCGTTGCGCGCCCTGGCCCAGGGCGAATACTTTTCAACAGAAGAACTGAATTCGCTCAGCCAGGAAATCGATCGTTTGCAGCAATCGCTCAGAATCATCAACAACGCCCGCTCCCGGTCCAATGATCTGGAACCGGCACCCGGCTTCAATACCATGCTGAGCCGGGCGCGCCAGAGTGCTCTGATTGATAATGCCCGCGTGGATGAGGCCGTCAGCTATGGTGCTGCTGCCCGAAGGCATCTGCTCGCAAACTGGACCGCTCCATCGAATGACGGCGAAGTACTGATCGATACCCAGCCGGATGGTTCGCTTGCGCCGAATGCCGATCTGCTGATGCTGAACAAGCGTATCAATAACTTGCGGTCCCAGCCCTTTTTTACGAGGACTGCAGCCCCGTTCATGATGCCTGTGGGCGGGGCACGCCGTCTTGGCAGCGACCAATTGAACAGAGCGCTGGCATTGTTCCGGAGTTACCAGAGTTTCACCCGGCAGGATGCCCGGGCCGCAGGTTCTCCCTATCAGGACGGCCTGGATGGCCTTGCGCAGGATGCCGCTGCCCAATCCATGTGGAACACCTTGCTGGACGGTTATCTGCCGGGGGCTCGAAATGACCAGCCAGCGCAGATGGAGCAGTCCATCGATGAGCTGGCGCAAGCTTTTGTCAGACTGGGCCGCACCGATATGGCTTTGCAACTGAAAACGAAGATGGTGGATCAGGCAATCGACGATCTGCGTAACAATGAAGCCTCGCTGCTCCAGCAGGAGCCATACAAAGTCCGCGATAACGGTTTCGCCTGGTGGAATGGAGAAGCCAATGCGGCCTTCACGGCATTTAATGTCCCTTCAGTGGTCGAGCTGCAAAAATACCTGAATGCCCAGGTCCGCCTCGTCGCTACATTCGCCACCACCGTGGAAAAACAGGTGGGCTGGCTGGCCGCGCAAGGTGAGTTGCTGTCACCGCCAAACAGGGCATTGACAGCAAAATGGCAGAGCACGCTGGGTGAATTGCGCAAATACGATGCCAATAACCCTGTAAACACGCCGGCCCAACTGGAAAACCTGATTAGCAGGATCAATGAAGGGGAAATGAAAAACTGCCAGGAGAAATTCTCACAGGTGGTGATCCCGGTTTCACCTGACGTGTTTGCGCAGCATGCGGCACGACTGCATATGCTGGCCCGAAAGCAGTGCGATGCGTTGCAGGCACGGGCCGGCGATATGTTTTATGCCGAGGTATCGGCCTACTTTACCCAGAACCTCGCAGGGCGCTTTCCGTTTGCGGCGAGCCTGGACGCGGCGGACGCCGATCCCGAGCTGGTAGCGGATTTTATCCGGCTGATGGATAGCGGCGCCGCGTTGCACAAGCGTAAGGATGCCACCCAGCAAATGTTCCTCGACCAGATACGGGCGGCAAAACCGTTACTGTCCGCGTTGCTGGATGGTGAGGGAGTCGATGTCGGGGTCGTCTGGCGCACTCGCCGCCAGCAAGAAATCGGCGCCGACCAGATCATCGACTGGCGCTTGATAATTCAGAACCAGGCGAACAGCTATCCTCTCGGCAACAAAAACAACGTGCGCTGGCGTCCCGGGCAGCCGGTAACAGTCGAGCTGCGCTGGGCAAGCGGTTCGCCGCAGGACCCGGTTGCCGACACCGGCCAATCCAATCTGCACATCAGCGACAAGCTCGCGCAATGGCGTTATCGCGACCGGTGGGCCTTGCTGCGCTGGCTACGACAGCAGCAATCTTCGCCATTGCAAAAGAACACGGCAAGCACCGCGACCGAATTGATGCTGAGTGTGCCGGTCAGGCAGGCCATCGGGCCGGAGGAGGCAAAGGTCTTCCTGCAGGTCGGGCTGCTGCCCGCCAAGGGAAAAAATCATCTGCTACTGGCGCCCTTGCCGGTCAGTGCGCCGGTGGATTAAGGAGAATCATGCAGATCGAAGCTTCTCTGACGGAATTACTCAAGCCAATCAGCGAGCAGCAACCATGCGGCGTGCCTATTCGCTACGAGCCCGAATACGACATCTTGCGCGAAGCCCGGCGCGAAGATGATGCCTCACTGCCCGCCGGGGTCTGGCAAACGGATATCAAGCGCGCCGACTGGGATAAGGTTCAGCACCTGGCAGAGACGGTGTTGCGCACGCGCAGCAAGGACCTGGTCGTAGCATCATGGTTGGGTGAGGCCTGGCTGCACCTTGAAGGCTTGGCCGGACTGGCCCGGGCGCTGGCGATGCTCGCGCAGTTGTGCGATCGCTTTTCCGAACAGCTTCACCCCGTTCCCGAAAATCCCGAAAACGGCGACGCGGGCTATCGCGCGGGGCCGCTGCAATGGCTTGCGCAACGCTATGCCGAAACGCTGCGAATCCGGGTGCCTCTGCTGCCCGATGTCCAGCCGCCGCTGACGCTGGACGGGTGGCAGCGGCTTCATGCCAGCTTGTTGACGGCTGAAAGCCGCGGCAGCAAAGCCAAATCTGAACAGGTAGCGCTACAACGCGAGCTCAAGCAGTTTCGGGCGGGTGCGGACAGCCTGCCGGAAAATGTCTTGCATCAATCGTTGCGGGATATTTCTCAAAGCCGTGACTGGCTGGTGCGTCTGGATGACTGGTGCAACCAGAGCCTGGCCGAGGAAGCGCCTTCGTTTACACCCATACTGGAGGTGTTGCAGCAGATGGAAAGCGTCCTGCTCGGCCTGCTGGAGCAGCGGCCGCCCTCCGCATCGCCACAACACCAACCGGCCGATCTGGTCACCGATTCCACCGCCGGTCCCATTGCAAACGCCGCTAAAGTCGCGGTTGCCGCTCCACCGCAAGCTGAGGGTGCAACTCAAGCTCCTGGAGTCATGCTGCCACCGTTGGCCAGCCGCGAGCAGGCATACCAGGCACTCCAATTGATCGCAAACTACCTGTCTGCCATCGATCCGCACAGCCCCGTGCCCTATTTTCTTCGCCAAGCGGTCGATTGGGGGCGTAAACCGCTGCCTGAATTGCTGTCCGAACTGATCGGAGCGGACGACAATGCCCGGCGCTTGTGGAAGCAACTGGGCGTGTTATCCTGAAATGGGTTGCCCGCATGTCTGTTCCGGCGCATTGCTGCAGTGCAGTTTTGGAATGGCGCCCGCAAGCCTGAACGTACTGCCGGCCAATCGCATGCTGACAAGCGGGATGCCGGCCGCGACCATCATGGATCATGCGCCTTTTGTCAATATCCCTCCTTTTGGCATGTGCATGAGCCTGGCCAATCCGGAAGTCGCCGCCGCCACGGCCGCGGCGTTGGGCGTGCTTACGCCCATGCCCTGCAAACCGATGACCATGGCGCCATGGATTCCGGGCGCGCCGCCGGTTTTCCTGCTGGGCAATACACCGGCCCTGGGAAGCACGGCCACCCTGATGTGCGCCTGGGCTGGCGTAATCAGCATTACGTTGCCGGGGCAGTTTACCGAGTTGGTACCCTGATGTGCTTCCCTGCCGCTTCCGGAACGGTTTTCCCGAGACCCTGATTCTTCGCGACGGCGGTCATTCCGGCAGATCACCCGCCCATTTCAGCCAGAAATGCCTCCACCAGGGCAATGGCTTGCCCGCATTATCCAACGGACGGCCATCAGCCGCGTAGGCCTGGGCGGGAGCCAGCGGCTGTCCATGGCTGAAAGTCTGCCGTTCCGACAATTGCCCATTGGGATGAAAGCGGTCCCGCTGGCCGTGCAGCAGGCCCTGCCGATAGAGAGCGATTTCCTGCGGGGAGCCATCGGCAAACAGTGTGCGAGTCTTGCCGTGCCGCTGCCCGTTCTGCCAGGATTCGCGGCGCAACAGGCAGCCGTCTTGGGCGAAGTATTCAGCGGTGCCATGCAGCTTCCCTTCGACATAAGGCAGACGGGCGGATGTCTGGCCGTTCGGATGCTGTAACAGGCTCAGTCCATGCAAGCGGCCCGCGGCATAGTTCAACTGCGCCAGGGGCAACTGGCTGTCCTGGATATGCAGTGGGCCGTTCAATGAGCCGTGTTCCAGCGTGCCTTGCAAGGTTGCCGTGCCCTGTTGCAGCATGACCGGCAGCGTAACCGGCTTACTCTCCATACGCGATTCCCCAATGCCTAGTTTGCCTTGATAAGGCCGCCTTTCAATACGAGCATGCCCCCGCCATCGACAGTCTGAGTGGCGCCGGCCTTGCTGGTCAGGCTGATGGCCGCGTCATTGGTCAGCGTGGTCCCGGCTTTGTTCTCCAGCGAAGTGCCTGCCTGGTTGGTCAACCCTGTGCCGGCCTTGTTGGCCAGCGACATGCTCGCCTGGCTGGTCAGGTTGGCATCGCTCCTGGCGGTGAAATCCCCGCTGCTTTGCAAGGTCAGTGTGCCCGATACCTTAATGGTCAGGTTGCCATCGACCGTCAGCTCGTAGTTGCCGGTGACCTCGTGCGTGTAATTGCCGCCGGTGCTGTGGATCTGATTGCTGCCCACCTTCACCGTGCGCGTATCCTTCACATCGAGCGTATCGCTGCCGGTCTGGATGGTCACGCTGCGCTTGCCTTTTTCCAGGGTCACGGTCTCGTCGCCTTCCTTTACCGTGCGAGTGCGTGCGTTCTTTACGGTGAGGGTCTCGTCGTGGCCGATGGTGCTCGCGGCATCGTTGAGCACGTTGATCTTGAGGTCCTTCTGCGCCTGGAGGAAGACTTCCTCGTTGTCCTTCTTGTCCTCGAAGCGTAGCTCGTTGAAACCCCCGCCGCCTTTGGAAGAATTGGTCTTGATCCCGGATTGGGTCTGATTGGCTGGCAACGCATAGGGTAGAACGTTATCGCCGTTGTACACACAGCCCGTCACCAGCGGGCGATCCGGGTCGCCATTGATAAAGGTGACGATCACCTCCTGGCCGATGCGCGGGATGAACTGCATGCCGAAGCCTTTGCCGCTCCACGGGAGCGCCACGCGCACCCAGCACGAACTGGTCTCGTCCTTCTTGCCGTCACGGTCCCAGGGAAACTGAATCTTGATGCGGCCGTACTGGTCGGTCCAGATTTCTTCGCCGGCTTTGCCCACCACCAGCGCGGTCTGGGTGTGCATGTGCGGCTTGGGCGTGATTCGTGGCGGGCGGTAGGGGGTACTCTTGGGTATGGCCTCGAAGCGGTTGCGGTAGTGCTCGTGGCTCGCGTCATGCCTGACGAATGTCACCACCCATTCGATGTTCGCGGCCTCGTTATCGTGCCCGGTCAACGTGAAATAATGCCCCGGCACCAGCCAGCGGCAGTCGCTCTCGCCGACAAAGCGCTTTTCCTGGGTGCGCAGCGCATCCACCCGATGCTTGACCAGCGCATCGCCATGCGCCTTGGCGGTATAACCGCCTGGATACTCGTAAACCGACAAAGGTCCCGCCACCGCCTCGGCCTGACCATAAAGCGAGGCGGCCGGCGTGGTAAATTCATAGTCTGTGGCGCGATACACGCCGGACACCGCCTGCCGGCACACCTCTCCGGAACGGATGCCATGCAGCTCGCGCTCACCAATCTTCTGTCCCAGATAAGGAATGGTCGCAGCGTTGGGGCACTGCGGAAAGGCATCGTTGCTATCCGCCAGCACCAGCGTGTGCTTGCCTGCGTCATGGGTGAAGAAATAGAAAATCCCTTCTTCTTCGAGCAGGCGCGAGACAAAGGAAAAATCCGTCTCGCCGTACTGCACGCAGTATTCGCGCGGGCCGTAGCTGCCGGTGAGCTTTACCTCGAAATCATTGAAACCATGGGCCTGGAAGATGCCGGTGACGATATCGGAGGTCGTCTGGTTCTGGAACACCCGATTATTGCGCGCCAGGGTCAGCCACCACAGCCAGGGGCTCAGGGTCAGGCTGTAGCGCTCGGCTGTGGCATCGGCGGGAAGCTGGCGGATTTCCGCGCACAGTGCATCCAGCGGACGTTGCATATCGTCGTGATGCAGGGCCGCGGTCAGGTGCGAGGCCATCGCTCCATCCAGGGCCAGCGCGGTGGCGCTATGACCGTTCAGGCTGAATGTACCTAGGCCGTTCAATGACTCCTCACCGGAGAAGCTGTCGGGGAAGAGTTCCGGAAGGACCGGGGTGGCGAGGGAGAAGGTGGTTGAGGTGTCCGCGGGGCGTGACATGTCAGACTCGGGCAAGAGGATATTTGAACTTCATGCGGCAGAGTTCACTTTGCAGCACCATCTCCAAATAACATTAAAAGATGCGCTTGTGGATCCACGGGTCGTTAGTTTTCGACCATATACGTGCCGTGAGCCAATTGCCCATGATCCGGTTCGACTTCAGATAAACATAGGTAACACCATTTCTAACTAATGTGCCCCGGTAGTACTCACAACCATTTAGCTCGGCAAACTCCCGATTCATGTTGTGAACATCCTCTTCATGCCATTTGGCTCCATGGGGAATGTGTTGATCCAGTAGATTCCGATAATCATCCCATTTCCCCGCCTGCTGGGCGACGGCAAAATCCTGGAACTGGTATTTGTTCAGGTTGAAAACGGCATTAGACAGTCGCTGTGCATCCTGAATTTTGCTTAGCGTCAGCGTTGCCAGTTTTTTCCTGAAAATTATCAAGAAAATCTGGTCTCCGCTCGCAACAACGAAAACTCCGCACTTCTTGTGAGTGGGAAAATATTTATGCCATCCACTCCAATCTCCACTCGACGGCCCAATGGCTGCGGACTCCCCGTATTTCTTCTGATAGGGGTGGACGTGAAAATCCCCAATATATGGGAGCTCGAGATATATCTTGTCGCTTTCCAAATCAACTTGGTTATGCGAGCCGATGTAGGTTTTTGGCTGGGATTTATTCTTGCGCGAGCCTGCGGTCCAGGCCCCCACATCAGGTTGAAGCCCTGCTCCTGCACTTGACGTTCAGATGCCGCCACCGTGGCCCCGAACCTCTGGCAGAGATATGCAGGGATTTCAAGCCAGGTGGGGGTGTAGACCGTGTCCACATTTTGCATCAGTGACAAGACAAAGGTATTCAGATTCATAATGGAAAGAGCCTTGCCGTCGATCGTTGGCGCATTTGGGCCGCATGGCGCAGCAAAATGCTATCTAAAGGCTATACAACAGCATCCCACTGGAAAACTCGTAACTTTCCCGGACTGAGCCATCATGATTCCTGAGTTTGATTTTCACGCTCTCAATCGTCTCATATGACATGCCGAGTTTTTGTTCTGTTTTGAACTTCCAGCTGATCCGTCCACGGGGTCCATATACTTTTATATTGCTGGTAGAGTCGTTCACCTTGCAAGATCGGCCGAATTGCCGGAGAAAGTTGTCGGTGACCGAGTTGTCCTGTTCCGCATGCCCTATGTTACAGGCCAATAGATGGATTGAACTGAACCTGTCATCGTTCAATCCTTTGCCGATCAATGTGTCGAATAGTGTCTCCGCTGTCATTCCCATGAACGAATGGTCATTGCCATGGCCGGAAATTACTAATTTTTCCTGCGTGCCGATGAGCTTGGTGAGATATGACCTGTTGTCCTTCAGCGATTCTGTGGTAAGCGAGTGTAAAGGTTTAACCTCGCTTTCGGAAAAGTGCACCTTTAACCAATTTACCTTGATCATTCTGCGACGGCTGTCCTCCTCGCCGAACCAAATTATCATTTTTTACCTCCTACTGATCTGTCTATCTGTTTGTTTGCACTTGCTTACTCGAGTGCCCACTCCGCCAACTTCCCCGCCACTTCCGCCATCAACACATTCTCGATATCCCTCGCCCCCGCCGCGCTACAGCGAACAAGTACCGCTTTCACGATGCCTTGGTCGAAATCAAACTGTTTCCCGGTTGCCGCTTGATAGCGCATGCGCAACCTCTCCAGCTTGGCCTTGACGATGCCTTCCAAAGTGATGTCGTCCAGCGCGCGGTAGGGCACCACGGTCATGCGCGCGAGGAACGCGGGCCGGAAGGTGTGCAGCAGAACCTGGCGTAATTGTTCGGTAAAACGCTCGCTGCCGATCCGTTCGGGTGGCGTATCGAGGATCAGTTCGGAGCCGGCGTTACTGGTAGCGAGCATGACAGTGTTGCGGAAATCCACGACCAGGCCGGTGCCGTCCTCCATCACGCCTTTATCGAAGACGTTGTAGAAGGCCTCGAGCACGTCGGGATGCGCTTTTTCGATTTCATCCAGCAAAACCACGCTGTAGGGCTTGCGCCGCACCGCTTCGGTGAGCACGCCGCCGCTGCCGTAGCCGACATAGCCGGGCGGCGCGCCCTTGAGCTGGCTGACGGTATGGGCTTCCTGGTATTCGGAGAGGTTGATGCTGATCAGGTTGCGCTCGCCGCCGTACAGGGCGTCGGCCAGGGCATAGGCCGTTTCCGTCTTGCCGACGCCGGTGGGGCCGAGCAGGAGAAACACACCGACCGGTTTCTGGGGGTCGGTCAATCCGGCGCGGTAGGCTTGCAGGCGTTGGGCGATGGTGTTGAGCGCGGCGCTTTGACCCATCACCCGTTGTCCCATACGTTGGCCGAGAGTGCGCACGGCGTGAGCTTCATCGGCGAGCATCTTCCCCACTGGGATGCCGGTCCAACCGGCGATCACCGCCGCAACCATCTTCGAATCGACTTGCTCCGGCACCAGCGGGTCATCCTGGCGGATAGCTTCCAGGCCACTTTCCAAGCGCGCCAGTTCCGCCGCCAAGCAGTCAATGCGGCTATCCAGTTCCTCGTCTGCTTTGTTGTTCTCGTAGCTATCGCTCAAGGTGAGCAGCGAGCGGCGGGCTTCCAGTAATTCCCGCACGGCTTTGCGTTCCTCGGTCCAGCGGGTTTCCAGTTCGCGAACAGCGAGGCCATTGGCCGCCACTTCGCTTTCCAGCTCGCCGATGCGGATATTATGACCGAGGCCGGTAACCTGCTCGCGGCGCAGACGTTCGAGTTCTTCTCCCACCGCTGATTGACGATGGCGCAAGCTTTCCAGTTGGGGTGGGACATCATGCTGGGCGAGGGCGACGCGCGCGCAGGCGGTGTCGAGCACGCTGATGGCCTTGTCCGGCAGTTGGCGCCCGGAGATATAGCGGTGCGACAGCTTCACCGCATCGTGGATGGCCGCATCCAGCACCTGTACGCCGTGGTGCTGTTCCAGCTTTGCGGCCACGCCGCGCAGCATGCCTACCGCGACGGCCTCGACCGGTTCCTCTACCTGGACAAGCTGAAAGCGCCGGGCCAGGGCCGGGTCCTTCTCGAAGTACTTTTTGTATTCAAGCCAGGTGGTAGCGGCCAGGGTGCGCAGCTCGCCGCGCGCCAGGGCCGGCTTGAGCAGGTTGGCGGCATCGCTTTGCCCTTCGGCGGCGCCGGCGCCGATCATAGTGTGGGCCTCGTCGATAAACAGGATTATCGGCGTCCCGGCATTGCGCACGGCGTCGATCACGCCTTTCAATCGCTGCTCGAATTCGCCCTTGACCCCGGCGCCAGCTTGCAGCAGACCGAGGTCGAGCGCCCGCACCGCGACATTTTTCAGCGGCGGTGGCACCTCGCCGGCGGCGATGCGCAGAGCCAGCCCTTCGACCACCGCCGTTTTACCCACGCCGGGAGCGCCGACCAGGATCGGGTTGTTCTGCCGGCGGCGCAGCAGGATGTCGATGCATTGGCGGATTTCACCGTTGCGGCCGACGATGGGATCGATACGGCCGTTACGGGCATCCTCGGTAAGATCCTGGGTGTACTGCTCAAGAATCGATTCTTCCACCCGCGCTTTGCTGTTCTCCGATGGCTGGATCGTGCGGCTACCAGCGGGTGCCTCACGCGAGGCCTGCGTCCATTCATGAAGATTGTTGCGCAGAGATTCGCGCGGAATGCGTAGCAGCGACGAGGCGCTGTTGAGCAATAAGCTGCGGCGCTCATCGCGCTCAAGCAAGGCGAGTAATAGCAGCCCGGAACGTATGTTCTCCTGACGCCATACGCTGGCCTGAACCACGGCATCTTCAAGCAGGCCTACCGTTTGGGGGGACAGCGCCGGCGTGCGGGTGTTGCCGGCCTTGAATAGATCCAGCGCCCGGTTGATTTCGGCGGCCAGCGCATCGCGTTCCAATCCGAAGCGCGGCAGCAGGCAGGCCAGGTCGCCGCCCTCGATGTCGAGCAGTTCCAGCAGCAGGTGCTCGATTTCGACGTAATGATGGGTGCGCTGCATGCAGCGCTGGGCAGCTCGTTCGAGTGCTCCATGACACAAGGGATTGAGCCGTGCGATGAGGGCGCTGAGGTCGGTGCTCATCTTAACGGGAAAAGAGCCGGGCAGCCGAGAGCGGCCGAAACGCGTCATATCTTTCAGGCGCCTTGCACACTTCAGCCTCCCTCGCACGACGTCAGGTTGAGCGTGGCATGACGTGAGGTAATGTGACGGCTTGCCAGCCAGCTTGTCCAACCCAGCCGCGGTGGCTGCTTATGGCTGAGGGAAGCGGGGGGCCGGGCATCCTCGCTCAATCGCAGCTTCAGCTCTATTTCCAGCTCGGGGCCGAAATAGAAAGCAGCCAACGCGCGCAGACGCGCATGTTGATCGCCATCGGGCAGAAAACGCTGGTAGCGCGCAAGTGGCAGCGGCGCGATGCGTACGCGGATGGCGGCATGCTGGTCCCAGGCATGGCGGCCGGCAACAGCGGATCGGCCCAGTATGGCATTGCGTCCGCCACCGCGGCCATGGTTGCCATGGCCAATATGGCTGAGGCTGGTGGCGGGGAGCGTGTGCCAGCGGCCCTGAAAGGGTTCGATATGGGCACGAATGCCAAAAGTGTCATGCAAAAGGTGGATGAAACCGCTGGCGGACCGGCGCTGGTTGGCCAGCAGTGCGCCTTGCGCCAGCAGGGTGGCGTCCGGGATGGCTTGCCGTTCATGCAACGGCCTGGGTAACAGTCCGACCAGGGCGCGCAGCACCGGCACGGCTGGGCTGGATGCAGGCGCGGTATAACTGGGAGCAAGCCGGTATTTGCCGAGGCAGCGGTAGAGCTGCGAGAGCTGGCGGTGCTGGAACAGGTCGAAGAAGGCGGCCGGAGCCCGGTCTTTCTGACGATGGCGCTGCTGCAGCCACTCCTGGTAAGCGTAGGGCAATGGACCGTCCGGGCCACCCAGACCGAAAAGATGGACGTGCATCTGCGGCAGTCCATCATCGTCTTTGGATGTGAGGGTGCTGATGGCGCTAGGTGGAAACAGCGGTGCAAGCGGTCCGCTCAGGCGCACGGCTTCGCGACGCGGGTCGGTGCCCTTACCCAGCGGCATGGCCGACGGATCAAGCCGCTCCAGCAGGCGGACGGCCTGCTCGAAATCGAAGGCGTAAGGTTGCTTGAACAGTCGCGCGGCTAGAGCGCGAGCGGGCTGCCGATTTGTGGTTGCCAGGGTGCGATCTCTCTATCATGCAGCCGCAGCACAGTGCGGACGAAACGGTTGACGGTTGCGTAGCGCGCGAAAAAATGCGCCAGTACGCCGGCAAACAGCACGGGGCTGCTGCCGATGAAATTTTCCGGGTTCAGTGTAAGGGTCAATTGCACGCCGTTGCGCCAGCCCCGCCAGGCATCATGGCCGACATGTGATGTGATGCGCTCGCAATCGATCGCTTGAATGCCACTGATCTGTTGTTGTACCGCTGGATTGGCACCCAAATCGTGCAGCGTGAGCATTTCCCGCAGTGCTGCCAGCGCCTGCGGACCCTCACTCAGCGACAGGTGGTTGAGCGAGAGCTGCGAAACCAGCCGCCAGCGGGTGGATCCGCCCAGCGGCGCATCGCTGG
>JACXTT010005468.1_pt1 | contig 18433 bp, 28 predicted proteins | sample 9270951 | NCBI WGS metagenome assembly JACXTT01 (sample SAMN15532306, study PRJNA645909) | rock metagenome | isolation source: weathered quartz diorite | place: Puerto Rico | collected 2017-06-21 | reverse complement strand
GCCGCCGGCGCCGGCGCCGCCGACGCCTACGAGAAGCGTCTGGCCGATGACGGGATCGCTCTCATCGAGAGGATGCTGGCGGTCACCGAGTGAATCTGAGCCGCGAGCAGAGCCGGGCGGGAGTTGCTACCATTCGTGCCTCGTCGCCAATCCGTCTCGCGCGAGGGATGAATGCCATGCGACTCTCGACGGCCATCGACAAGTTCCTCGAGCACGCGGCGCTGCGCCTGAGCCCGAACACCATCAAGGCGTACAAGCAGGATCTCGCCTATTTCTTCTCCTGGGCGATGGGCTCGGTGGGCGACAGCGTGCTGGTCTTCAATGCTGAGCTGGTCGAGAAGTATCTGCTCGCGATCTCCCAGAAGGGCCTCTCGCTGCACACGCTGGCGCGTCGGCGAGCGGTGCTGGGCGAGCTCGGGCGCTATGGCTACCGGCTGCGCTACTGGTACGCGGACCCGACGCCGAACATGCCAAAGGTGCGCCGGCAGAAGACCTTGCCGCGACCGTTCAGCGCCGAGGAGCGCGGGCGGCTGATGGCGCTGTCGCTGACGGGCATCCAGCACACGCTGCGCGCCCTGCTCTACTACACCGGCTTTCGCGTGAGCGAGATCGCGGCGATCCGCGTGGAGGACTTCGCCTCCGAGATCCGCACGCTGCGCACGCGCGGCAAGGGCTTCAAGGACCGCGTGGTGCCGGTGCCCAAGGAGTGTGCGGATGCTGTGGCGCACTGGATCACGACGCACACCGACCGCCATCCGCGCAGCTACCTCTTCCCGCGCGGTCTCACCGAGCACATCAAGATCGAGTCGATCGAGCACTACGTGTCGAAGTGGGGCGTGCGGGCGGAGGTGCCGGCCTGCTCGCCCCACAGATTCCGTCATACATACGCGACGATGCTCCTGGCGCGCGGCGCGGACCTGCGCGTCATCCAGAAGCTGATGGGCCATGAATCCATCGCGACGACGGCGGGCTATCTCGGCGTGGTGGACGCGCAGCTCAGGGAGGCCGTGGATCGGCTGTCGGAGGATAGGCAATGAGCGACGAGAGTGAATTCGGTCGTGGAGTGGTCGTCTGCCTCGCCAAGTTCAGTGAACACCTCTTCAATCGGCAAGCGGTGACGGTCATGAACGAGATTCGCTTCTCAGAGATGAGCGGCGACGATAAGTATGTCGAGGAGTCGGAGGCGCGCACCCACCCTAGGGGCGATGCAGCCCAACGCATTGCGGGCCGGATGTATTCGGGCATGCTCGGCCACCTGACCGGGAACCCAGTGAGCGAGGCATTGGAGATGTGGGCCAATGGCGCATCCGACCACTTCTACGATCTTGATCGTGATCGTGCCCCGCAACCTCTCTGTGAATTGGCAGACCTTACGCTCGAGATGGGTCACGGCTTCACGGGCAAAACGTGGACGCCTGAGCACTGGATGCGGATACATGACCTCTGGCGCGAATCCTGCCTGTCACTCGACAGGACTCTCGGAAATAACCCTGATTGGGGACGCTGGTGATCCTCTCGTCCGTTTCTCCGGACGCACACCTGACGAGGCATCGGCCGGGCGTAAAGGGCGAAGAAGGCGTGCCAGAGCAAATAATGCACGTTGATCGGAACGAGGAGCCGAGTGTAGCAGATCCGCCGGGTTCGGGCGCAGAGGGTTTCTCCGGATGACCAGCCTCAGAAAGGCGGTCTAGACATGACGATCCTCGAGAAGATCGCGCTGTCCTGCCTTCTGGGTATCGCTCTGTGGGTGGGCGTGGTTGTGATACTAAAGGCGCCTCCGATCCTGTTTCCTGCAGGCGCGCTCATTGTCGCAGGAGCAACGGTGGTCATCATCACGGTTTGGCGATGACTGACCGCCTCAACGACCTCGCCCTCATTCTCCAGCGCGTCGTCGAGGAGTGGCAGGAGCTGGAGCGTGCGGGCGTCACGCCCACTGAGCGCACGCTCTATCGCGAGCTCGCGGAGGCCGTGCTGGAGTACGTGGATAACCAGTGAGCGCTTGGAAGCAGTTTGAGCGCGACGTGGCCCGCATGCTCGGCGGCAAGAGGTTCTGGTCGAATTCTGGCGAGTCGCTTGACGTTGAGTCCGAGACCGTCGTCGCGCAGTGCAAGCTCGTCAAGCGAATGAGCCTAAGCGAGCTCCATGACCTTGCGGTCAGCGTCGCCATTGAGGGCCACGACAAACAGAAGGTCGGCCTTGTGGCGATTAAACTTCGCCGGGGCAGAGGACAGAAGACTAGCACGCTCTATGTCCTCGCTGAGGATGCCTATTACTTCCAAAATGGATCAGCATCCGAGCGGGCGTAAGCGTGACCTATCTCCATCCCGCCCGATGCGTGAAATGCGGCGGCAAGACCTGGCGCCGGCTCGATCACGACTCAGGGATCTGTCGGGCGTGTGAGCGGTGAATGGCTAGGGCGGCTTGTCCGTTGCCTTTGGGTCGCCAGTTGACGCCAGTTTCGCCCTCCGCGCCTTGGCGACATTCTGGCGGGCCGCATCGCGCTTGGCGTCACTCTTGGAGCGACCCCCACGCCGCCCAAGGGCGACGGCGTGGGGATTCTTGCCTTTCACTCTTCCGTCGCCTTGCGGATGGCGGCCCGCTGGCTCGCGCGCCACGCGCACGACCGACAACGCCACCGATTACGCTGAATCTCGCGCAGGATGGCCTCGTTATCGCCGCATCCTGCGCAGCGCCCCACGATGAGGGCCTCATCGGCGGCGTGATTCTTCTCGACGCGGCGTCCCGGTGTGTGCTGAGTCATTTATCCCTCCGTCTCGCACATGGCATCCATTTCGGTGAACCATCGCGAAGCCTGTTTATTGTTAAGATCGTCCACGCGAACGGGAACAGGCTTCCAGAGTTCGTAGTCATTTCCCTTGAACCATTCGCTAAGCGAAACCGCAACGTCGTTTGCCTCATCTGCGCGACAGTAGACCGCGATGCTGACTCGTTTTACTCGAACAGGCTGAGTCATTTAAGCCGCCTCCCGCAATTCGACCGTTTCGACGTGCAAGTGATCCGGGTACAGGTACGCATGGCAGAGCGGGCAGAACACGCATCCGAGGGCCCGGAGTCTCCTCATCAGGGCGCCGTACAGCTTCGCGGTGTCTCCGAGCTTGACCACCTTGGCGGACATGGATTAGGCCCCCTCGCGCGACAGGATCACTCGCGCTACCTCGTCGCATTCGGTGAAGCCTGTGCCCCCGTGGTTCAGCGAGTGCTGGACATTCGAGGCGATCTGGTAGGTCTCGTTCGTCAGTACAACGTGACCAGCATAGTAGACATCCCAACCTTCGGCGCCCCGCTTCATTGTTGCGTGCCAGTGCCCATGCAGACGGCACCAGTCGCAGTCGCACCACGATTGAGTGGGATGCGTGCAGTGGTCATTGCGGCCTGGGATACGCTCTACGTTAGCCATCGGACCCTCCCTCATAGGGTTTGGTGGTTAGAGCTGGCCGGGCGCTCACTACGCTCGGTCAGCTCGCCTCGATCACACCCTACTTTTACAACAAGCGCTTGTTACTGTCAAGCGTTATTTTCGGGGGCGCGCCTTGCCTAACCGAATTATCCGCGAGTCCTGCCGCACGAGCCTGTCCCTGTCCAAGGTCTCGCACGGTGCCGAGCGTCTGTTCTGGCGCCTGCTCACCTGCGCCGACGACTACGGCCGGATCGAAGCGGACCCCCAACTGATCCAGGCCGCCTGCTTCCCGCGGCAGCTCCTGATCGTCCACGTGGCAGATGTCAGGACATTCTTAGACGAGCTCGTCGGCCAGGACATGCTGGTGCCCTACACGGTTCTCGGCAGGGATTACGCCTACTTCCGCAACTGGACGAAGCACAACAAGAAGCGTTCGCAATACTCGAAATTTCCTTGTCCTGATGCGTCATTCTGCAAGCAGACGCGAGCATGTGCGAGCAGATGCGTACATCTGTCAGCAGATGCTGACATCTGCAACACTAATCGAGATTCGAGAGTCGAGACACGAGATACGAGAGTCGAGAGTCGAGAAGGGTTGGCTTACGCCAATGGGAATGAAATGGCAGACCTTGAGCGAGGCCGAGCCTTCCTGCGTGCGGCCGGCCTCAACCCTCCGACTGCGTGACCTACACGTACCCCGAGCTCGCACTTGCGTTACGTTGCTCTACCCGCCACCTGCGCCGACTCGTCCAGCGCCACTGCCTGACGATTCGCTACGGTCGCGTCGGTTCCCACCCGCGACGCCGCGCGATCATCCCCGAGGCGACGGCCCGGCAACTGCGCCGAGTCATCGAGTCCACCTACGTGTCAAGTGAAAAAAATACCGCCTGAACCACTAGCGGTAGTGCCGAACCCTGACCCTCACGCGTGCCGACTGGTCAGAAGCTGGTCAGAAGCGGCCTTACACTGCGTCGCGTGGAAATAAATTCACGCCGTGCGATGCGGCGCCGGGCGCTTTCTGTCCAGCCGCACTGGTACGGCTGGACCACTACGGATAGCGCCAGGCCCTCCAATGCGCGCTCGACTGCTGCGCAAGTAGGCACCACTGCAGGCGAGTGCAAGGAATGGAGTTTCCTTGCCAGCGCAGTGCAGCAGCCTGGCGAGCTGCCGGCGGCCGACGCGTGCGAGGCAAGGGGTCCCAAGGCCGAGGGGCAAGTGCATCGGCCTAGTCCCCTATCGCGTGAACAAGAAAACGCGAAATCTTCTGGCCCGCTCTGCCTGCTGTGCGGGAAGCCTGCGCGCGAAGGTGTGTGCGAGAAAAACAACAAATTCGCTTCAGATCTGCGCCTTTCGGCCGTGAGAGCCGGGAGCGGTCCAGCGGATCGGGAGCGTGCAGGGAGCGACGTCCACCGCGAGGCCGTGAGTGCATCGCGAGGTCTTGGGCGCGCGCGGTTGGAGGCGCTGAGGCTGCGAGAGATCACGCATGAGTTTGGGCACGAGACCGGGCTCTGTGATTGCGAGCATGATCCGCGCGTGAAGACACGGCGCGACCGCGCGTTCGTGCAGGCGTTCTGGAATCTGCACGACGAGGGGAAGCGTGTGATGCGCGGGTACTGCGGGCACACCTTCCGCGCGAGTCATGCCGATCCGCTGGCGTTGCTTTGCGTGATGTGCGGCGAACACGTCGATGGGCCGCACGCGCTCTGCGTGCCCGAAGCCTGGTGCCCGCTGCATCTGACCGCCCGGAGGCTTGGCCTTGTCGCGTGAGCGCGTGATCTCACTCGGAGCGTTTGCTCCTGGGCTGGTCTCTACGGCGAAGCGACGTCGTGTGGAGAGATCCGCGCTCATCTTCGCCACGCTACTCCTGGCGGGCTGCGGTCAGTACGCACCGACGTGGGAGCGGGAGGGAACGGGCTGGAACGTGCAGGCGCCGGGGGGCATGGGCAGCGGGGTGTCGGCGGGCTCGGCGCCGAGTACGGCGGCGCCATCGGCGGGACCAGCAGGCGGGGCTGGGGGCGTCGGCGGGCACGGAGGACATGGCGGCGGCCACGGAGGGCACAAGTAAATGCCGCGCAAGCCGCGCACGACCGCCGAGATCATGCAGGACCGCTTGTCGCTGATCGGGCGGGCGATGCTCGAGGCGAGCGGGTTCAACGACACGGATATTCGCCGGGCACATGAGGCGCGGCGGCGGGCGCTCGATGCGACGCGGGTGAAGGTGCTGCAGCACAAGGGTGAGCTCCTGTATTCCGAGCCGCAGGTCGATCACGACGTGCAGTTGCGGGCGGCGCAGGACGTGTTCGAGATGGCGGATTACTACCCGGCGAAGCTGGGGGTGGACGTGGCGTTCGAGCTGAAGGCGACGAGCGACGCGGAGTTGCTGGCGATCCTGGCCTCGCTGGGGCCGGATCCTCGGCTGGCGCTGGGCGAAGGAGGGGCGTAAATGCCGGCGATCACCTGCGAGTATTGCGGCTGCAATCTCTGGACGACGCAGGACCAGAATTCCCATCCGGTGCCCTGTCGGCCGGGTGTGGCACCGGGCTCGACGACGGTGGGGGTGCCGCCGGGCGAGACGCTCGCGCCGGAAGCGGTCGTGTTACCGTCCGGCACCACGTCGCTCGCGGCCGACACCGCCGCGCAGGGCCTCGTCACGGAGGGCTCGCCGCTGTGAGCAAGAACGCCAATTTCAAGAACTACCCGCTGTCGAATAACGGGGTGGCGACGGCGCTCAGCGGGACGTCAGCTCCGTCGTTCGCCGTGGCGCCGGGCAATACCAACGGCGTGATGACGATGTGCGCCACCTGCGGGCTCTTCTTGCCGCGCAACGCCGGCCATCAGGACGTGGTGGCGCACCCGTGCTTTCGGGGTTTCTCAATCGCGCTGACGGCGGCCGGGGAGATCACGCTGTCGTGACGGACACGGGGCTGCGCATTCCCATCGCGATCGATCCCCGGGCGCCCCTCCCGGCATCGGTGGCACGGATTCACGCCGTGATGGTGCAGCACTCGACGCCGTGCTTGATCGCGTGCGAACGCTGCGGGCGCGGACTCGCCACGGCCTGTCGGTACGCCAAGCATCCCATTCCGTCCTACATCTTCGAGCCGGGGGCGACGCTCGGCGCGACCGATTTCTGCCGCTGGTGCGCGCGGCCGATCACGGCGGCCGGTGAGGCGCTTAGCCCATTGACGGGCTACCTCGCCATCGCGCGGACGATCCTCGGCGAGCGCCGGGCTGGGCGGCTCGAGCCCATCCGGACGGTGGCGTGATGATCGCCCTGGCCGCGATCCCCTCCGACATCCTCGCGTGCCTGCGCCGCCATGCGGCAGTCTGCTACCCCGATGAGTGTGTCGGCGTGATCCTGCGCCAGCACGACCGCTACAGCTTCATGGCCTGCCAGAACACGGACCCCGAGCCGGCGCATGGATTTCGCGTCGGCGACGACGACATGAATGCGCTGGCGGAGATGGTGCGCAGCGGCGCGCGCCTGGCGGTGATCTACCATTCGCACGTGGATCAGCCCGCAACCTTCTCAGAGCGTGATCGCTTCTTCGCCCGCGCCTGGCCCGACACGCTGCACCTCGTGTTCGCAGTTACGCAATCGGGCGTCATCGCGCAGCACGCCTACGACGCGACCGGGGTCTGCCTGGACGAGCCCGTGATGGAGACGGCGTGATCGCGTTCGAGATCGAGACGGCACTCCTGGCGCGGATGCCGGTCGAGCAGCCGGTGGCCGCGCTCGTGACATGGCTCACGCTGGTCTTCGGTCCCGAGGAAGCGGAATTCCTCTGCACGCACTTCAGCGAGTTCGAGCGGCGATGCAATTGACGACGGCGGCCGTCGAGGGAACTCAGGTTACTGCGGGCGCAAGCCCGCAGACTCCGACGCAAGTCGGGGGAACATACAACACCTCGCCGGTCCGCCGTCTGACCCCGAAGGAGCGCCGTGCGGTCAGCGACGCGATCTGGCAACGGCTGACGATGGAGCCGCTCAATGCTGAGCCCATCGACCCTGATGCGCGCCGCACCTGGCGCATCGATGCGCAGACGCGCGCCACCCTGAATTTCCTCGGGATCGCGAAGACCCTCGATGAACACGCCGAGGAGCAGGGCCTCGAGGCCATTCGCCGCTTTCCCGTCTGCGCGGCGTGCGCGAAGGACGAACACGCCAACGACGACTGGATCCTCACGGGCGAGCCGCCGTATCAGATCAGCCTGTGTCGCGCCCATCAGCGCGAGCACAAGCCGTACTTCCGCGTCGCCGTCGAGTTCTGGCATCGCAAGGCCAGCGAGTCACGCCCGGCGCTATCCGAAAAATCGCGCCAGATTATGATGTCGTGGCTCCTCGGCGTCGGCTGTCATCTCCAGCTCGCGATGATTCGCCCCGGTGCGCTCATCGGCTTTCAGTCCGAAACGCTGGACAAGGCGCGCAAGCTCCTAATGAAAGCGCAAGTCATGTATTCGGCGCTGCCGCGCGAGCTCCAGCGCTTCGGGCCGATGTCCGATTCACCCAAGGCGCGCGCGCGCAAGATCGAGGACGCGATCGAGTTCAAGCATGCGGCCCCGAATGGCGGCCTCGTATCGTCCTACATCCTCGCGCTGCCATGCAAGGCGAACGCCGTGCGCTCCTACACGTTTTCCGCACTCTTCATGGACGAGGCGCAGCACTGGGAATCGGATGAGGATTTCGAGGACTCGTATGGCGCGGCGCAAGCGACGGTCAAGGGCGGCGGTCGGTTGACGGCGATTTCTAGCGTGGGTCATCCCCATCGATACCACTATCGGCTCTGCCGCGGGCTGGTCGAGGTCGCCGCATGAGCCTGCTCGATTGGTTTCGCCGCGACCACGGGGCCATCGAGATCCTGCCGGAGTGCCGGCGCGAGTGGGTCGCGCGCCAAGCGGAGCAGACGCATCGCGATGAGGCGGTGATCATCGTCAACGTCACGGAGCACAGCTACGGCATCGCGCCGCTGACGGTGACGAAGTGAAAGGCATCGAAGTGCTCCGCGTGCATTACACGAGCGATCCGGCGAAAGCCGATCCGCGCTGGATCGAGCACGCAAAGACAGACGTGCCGACCGATCAATGGGCGCGCGAGATGGAAATGAATGCGGAGGCCGGTCTCGGTCTCTCGATCTACGGTCGCGAATACAAACCCGAGATCCACGAGCGCCCGCTCGCGCCGAATCCGAATCTTCCGATGGGTCACGGCTGGGACTTCGGCCACGGCTGGCCCGCGCATGTCTGGGTCCAGCGTACGGCCTACAACGGCGTCAGGATTCTCGCATCGAAATTTTCGCAGGACTCGAAACTGCGGCTCTTCATTCCGCAAGTGATCGCGTTCGAGATCAACGTGCTGGGCCAGCTCTGGGAGTCCCGGCGTGACTACTGCGATCCAGCTGGGAATCAGCCGAAGGACGATGGGCTGAAGTCCGTCGACGTGCTGCGCGAGTTCGGGCTGCGTCCGCACTGGCGCGGCAGCGAGTACACCGAACGGCACGAGCATATCGCGCGGCTCCTGCTTACGAACCAGGAAGACGGCGAGCCGATGCTGCTGATCGATCCGCGCTACAATGTCGAGCTCTGCCAGGGCTTCCGCGCGACCTACAAGCGCGACAAGGCGGGTGATCCCGAACGAATTCATCCCGTCATCGATCTGATGAACGCGCTCGAATACTACCTGATGAATACGAAAGCGCCGAGTCGCCGCGTCGGCGCTCCACAGGCGCTCCCGATGCTCAATCCCGTTTCGGGATACGGCGTCTTCACGCCTCCACGGGAGCATGTCGCGGCGATGGCCGACCCTTGGTGAACGGAGGATTGCGTCTATGAAGCGTCTGATTGCTGCACTTGTGCTGCTCTCGCTCGGTCTGCTCACGACCATGCCCGCCATGGCTCAGTGGGGCACGATCTATACCGATGCCGTGCGTCCCTCGAGCGCCTCAGGCGGCGGCGCGGCTACGACACCCGTGCAGCTCGGTCCGTCGTCGACCTCGGGCTGCCAAGTGCTCTCGACCGGCGAACTCTCATGCACTCAGGCCCATACGGACGGGTATATCTTCCTGCCCGCCGTCAGCAATGTGGTCTGCACGGACGCGGGTGGTGCCAACTTCTTCCGCGCCTCGCGGGTCGGCTCGAACGACTGGATGTTGACGCATCCCAACGGTCTCTTCGGCGGTGCCACCACGATCAACTGCTCGCTCGATCTGAATAACTGGCTCCAGCGCGCCGGGAGCGTGAAGGGGACAAAGATCACCTCGCTCGATCTGGTCTATCAGATTACGGGCGCGGCGCTGACGTCGCACAACCTTGCGTGTAATCCCGCGACAGTCACCCCTGCCTGCTTGGGCGGGATCACGACCACGACCTATGCGAACAACGCGGCCGATGTGGTCGGCGGGCCGCTCCAGACGCAGACGACGCTCGCCACGGCGACGCAGACGAATCCCTATCTGACGAACGTTCCGGTGGCCTCGCCAGTCTTCCAGCCTGCGAACGTGAAGATTCAGTATTCGTTCGAATGGCAAGCGGTGGGCCAGGCGGCTGGGTCCTACCGCGTCTACGGCGTCGGCGTGAACTATCAGGTTCTCGCTGAGTAGCGCATGCAGTACGTGATCACGGTGGCGCTGGCACTCGCGCTGGCCGGATGTTACCCGGTCAGCGCCGCGCCGGTGAGCAAATGGTCCGCCGAGACTCGGTGTCGCGATCTTCGACCCGATGAGATCGAGAGTCTGCCTGACGCGGATCTGCCGAGCGAGAGCCGGCATCGTGACCAGGCATTCAGCGCTGTCGTCTGGTCGGAATACGGGCGGACAAGCGGCAAGGTTGTCATCGCCTATCGGTCGGACCGTCGCGAGAAGCAGCTCGCCGAACTGAACGTGCTCGAATGCACATTCCTCGATTGGCTCGCGCACGAACGCACTCGGATGGCGACGCCGTGACGATCCGCTATCCGGGTGCCATCATCGCGATCGTCGCGGCGCTCTTGCCGTGGTTGACCTGGGTGCCGACACGCGCCGTCATCGGCGATTCGACCCCCGATGTCATTCAGGCCCCGGCGCGAATCTTGGCCCTGCTGCCATTTCTCATCGTGGCGGCCATCGTCGCCCTGCGTGATCCGTGGCTCGGCGCCTTTGTGCTCTACGCCGGCGCGTGGCAATGGGCACAGCCCGGTCGCTTCTGGGGGGCCATCGAGACGTCCTTTATCGCCTTCGGAGCCCTGGCGGTCGTCGTCATTGGCGACTGTGACGATCGCTGGATCAGAAATATCTTAGCCTGGTCAGGAGCGCTGGAGGCGCTGAGCGTCCTCGTCGTCGGCAGCGCCGGCACGCTCGGTCATTCGACCTATGCGGCAGCATTTCTCGCCCTCACGGCTCCGCTCGCCCCGCTCTGGCTCCTGCCAGTCTATGCGCTCGGCCTCATTGGTACGCATTCACTCGTCGCCGTGACCGCCGCCGTGGCGGGCGTGCTCATCGCCCGTCGAAACATCTGGATAGCGGCCGTCAGCGCTCCCGTCGCCGCACTCGCGATCTGGTATCGCGGCCTTAGTACCGATTCGCTCTCGACGCGACTCTGGGCGCAGGGATTCCTGCTCCATGACTGGATCGCTGGGGCTCCCATGTTCGGCTGGGGCCTCGGGGCCTGGTACGAACGCGGCTATCCGCTGCAGCTCCATGCGAAGTGTCCGCCACCGAATCCCCATGCCGTGACGACGTGCAGCGCGCCGACTGAACTCTTCGACGTCGCGCATAACGAGTACGCCCAGCTCGCCTATACCGGCGGCTTCGTCGCGCTGATAATCTTAATCGGCTGGCTCTGGACGCATCGGGCGATGCTCGCGACGCCCTATGCGGGCGCAATGGCGGCCTTGCTGATTCTCTGCACGGCATTCTTCCCATTTCGCCAGCCCGTCGTGGCCGCGGCGAGCGTGGTGATCCTCGGCCTTGCGACCGGCGAGCGGAGGCACGCCTAACATGGCTCAGCGCGCCGCCGTGCCGCTCGGCTCGCCCGCCGATCTGTTTCAGAACTTCGCCACTGACGAGAAGCTCGCGCAGAAGGCACGCCAGCAGGTCGAGACGCTCATCAAGCGCGCCCGGCGCAACCGCATCAAACTCGACGAGAAGAATCGCCGTCGCTACAACATGTGGAGCTTGATGGGCGACGAGCAGTTCTATCGCGGCCGGGCAAACGCCTATCTGCCCGCAGTGCGTAAGGGCATCGAGCGGCTCTGCACGGCCTCGATCCGCGAGACGTTTCCCTCGGATGAGTGGTGGGGCGCGAGCGCCAACGCTGAGGAATTCGAGCCGAATGTCGCGGGCATGAAGGCGCTGATGAGCGTGCAACTCAAAAGTCAGATGCAGCTCAAACGCAAGGCGCGCCCGTTCTATCGCCAGCTCTTTCTCTATGGCACCTCGCCGGTCAAGGTGCCGTGGCGCGTCGAGAGTGAGAACGAGCCGTGGCCCGTCGTCGGCGAGGACGGGGCACCGAAGATCGTGCAGCGCATGCGGATGACCTACGACGGACCCGATTTCGAGCCGGTCGACTTCTTCTCATTCTTCATGTACCCGGAGACGGCGCAGGATGTCACGCGCTGCCGCCTCGTCTTCGAGGACATCATCACCGAATACGACGAGATCGCGGACGATCCGAATTACGCGAATCTCGATCAGGCGAAGCGCTCGGCGGGATCGGGGGCCAGCGGGAGCGAAGCCCTCATCAAGCGGCAGGAGCGTCTGCGGCGCCTGGGCATCACCGAAGATGAGCTCAACGACGAGAATTTTATCTTCCTGACCGAGTGCTATACCAAGTTCGACTTCGAGGACGGCATGGGGCGCCTCCCGGCCATCCTCACGCTCGCGTGGGAATCCATTGTGGTGCGCCTCCAGCGCAATCCCTATGGCAGGCCGCCCTATTTCGTCGGCAAAGACTGCGAAATGGTCGACGAGGGCTACGGCCACACGCGCCTCGAGCAGACGGATCGCCTACAGATCCTCGTCAATGACGCCGCGAATCAGGACTTCGACGCGGCCTCGTTCGCCAATAACCCGCTCGTCGTGGTCGATCCGAACTACTGCGAGGACTACCAATCCATCGCGCTCTTTCCGGGTGCCAAGATCCCGGCGCCACCCGAAGCGGTGAAATTCGACCGGCCGCCGGATGCCGCCTACGGTCAGAAAGAGAAAATTGCGTTCCTCTGGCAGATGATCGGTGACTGCCTCGGCGCGCCGGCCTCCGTGAGCCCCTCGCCCGCCGCCTCGGCGCAACCGCGAGGCGCCAGGACACTCGGTGGGATGCAATTGCTCCAATCCATCGCCTCATCGGACACGAAAGAGATCGTCGAGTTCCAGGAGGATCTCGTGTTCGAGCCGATGCTGGCGTGGATCGCGAAGTTGAATGCGATGTTTCTCTCCGACGACCGCATTCTGCGCACTGCCGGCGCCAAGGGCGCTGCCGTGACCGTGAATCGGGCCAGCTTTGAGGGCGATTACGCCTATGAGTGGCTCGGGACCGAGACCGTGCGCAATCAGACGCTCTTGTCGGCCCAGATGCTGATCGCCATGAACGTGCTGCGCGGTGTGCCACCGTCAATGGGCATTCCGAACGTGCGCTACATCATGGAAACGTGGTGGACGGCGCAAGGACTGAAGAATCCCGATCGCCTCTTCCTGGGCACGCCTCCGGAGTCGGTCGAACCGCAGATCGAGCATGAATTGCTGATGGTCGGGCGCAAGATTCAGGTCAGCCCGCTCGATAACGACGCCCAGCACGTAATTCGGCACGAAATGTTCCTGCGCACGCTCGAGCCCGGCTCGCCCGAGGGCACCGAGCTCGCGATGCACGTTCAGGAGCATCAGGCCAGCGCCGTCCACAAGGCGATGGCGCAGCAAATGGCGATGCTGCAGGCCCAGACGCCGCAATTGCCGGCGATGCCGCAGGGTTGGTCGGCGAAGCTGGTTGGTCAGGTTCCGCCGGGAGCGGCGGCACGTGCTACGGGCCAACCGGAGCCTGCCGGAGCTCGCGCGGGTCAATCGCCGAACGGCGCTATGAGCCCAACCTCGGGCAACGGCCCGCTGCACGCCACGATGGCGGGAGGCTAGGATGCCGCAAATCTCACTCCCGGCTGGGACGTTCCCGAGCGACTACGGTGACCGGCTTCGCGCTGCCGGTTTGGGCGAAGGCACGGCCTACGGCGGCTCCGATCTCGTCTATCCGGCGTCCTTCACGCCAGATCAGGTCAAGACCGCGCTGGCGCTCGCCGCCCCGGCGTCGGGCGTGCAACTGTCGCCCGCCGACCTCGCGCGCTTCTTGAACCAGACCGGCCAGTTGCCCGGTCTGCCCGAGGTCGGAGGGGACGCCGGTAATACGCCGACCACACCAAGTCAGGTAACTGAGGACAATCCGGGCGGCCCGAACTTCAGTCTCCCGAACATCGATATTTCGAGTCCGGCCGTTGGCGCAGTCGGTCGAGGTGCGCTCGGGGCCGGGCAGCTCGCGCTCGCAATTGCCGCGATGAATCCCCTCGCCATTGCCAGTGGGGCGTCTAACGTCTTCAGCGCTGGCAAGGACCTCGCGACGCTACAGGCTCAGACCAAAGAGGCTGTCGATCAGACGGCGAACATCCGCGACACGATGTCCCAGCGAGCATTACAGAACCTCGAGCCCGAGGCTCCGGGGATTCCCGCAGGAGGGCCAAGCGGGAGCGGAACCGGATCACCGGCTGGCCCAACGGGTCCGGGCTCCTCAAGTTCAGGCGTCCCCGGCGCGGCCGACAATTCGCCCGGTGCCGTCTCGGGCACTGGCGGTCCCGGCCCAGCCGATTCCGGTCCTGGCCCGGGTGACTCCGGTGGCGGCAGCGGCGCGCCGGGCGATGGTCCCTATGCGCGCGGCGGTCGTGTGGGCGCAGGCAGTCGTCGAATCCGTGGCTCGTTCAAGAATGCCCCTCGGTACTCCCAGGGCGGCATGACTCGCGCTCAGCGTGTCAAAGCATTCGAATCGAAGTACGCGGACGCGGAGGTCTAGATGCCGTCGACTTCTCGCGCACAGCAGCAGGCGATGGCAATCGCCGAACACAATCCGGGCGAACTCTACGGGCGCAACCGCGGGATGCTCGACATGACGCACAACCAACTCCACGACTTTGCGGCCACGTCCACCAAGGGACTTCCGGGCCACGTAAAGGGGTACGCGATGGGCGGTCCCGTGACTCCAATGCAAAATCGTGCGATCCACGCGAGCATGCCGCGCCCTGGCGCCGTTATGCCGCGTCCGATGGCTCCGACACGCCCGGTCATTCCGCCGCCGATGCCCTACGCAGGTCGCTACCCGATGGCGCCCCCGATGATGCCGCACATGGCGAGCGGCGGTCAGGTCGGGCCAGAAAACTATTACGCGCAGGGTGGCGACGTCGACGTGAGCATGGCCGCGCGCCCAGTACTCCCGAATCAGCCCGCAATGCAGCAGCCGCAGACGGTTGGCTATGCCCGCGGCGGGATGGTCCCGCCGCAGGATTGGGACGAACGCGCCGAGTACGGCAATGGGGGTGATGTCCTCTCATCGGCGGATCGTCGCGCGCTCCCGTCGTCGGATTTCGCGGTGCCGAGTAAGGCGCCCGGTCCGGGTTCGTATCCGATGCCCGATCGAGCGCACGCGGCCAACGCCAAGGCGCGCGCTTCGCAATTCGGCTCGCCAGCCGTCAAAGCGGCCGTCGCGGCGAAGGCCAAAGCGAAATTCGGCATGAGCAAGGGCGGCTCCGTCGGCACCGATCCGCAGAGCGAGGCCACGAACGAGCGCCAGGCGCGCATCCGGAAATTCGAAAAGGACAATGGCGAGAAAGAAATCTAGCCCCGTCCGCGCGAAGAAAGACCCGCGCGACATGACTCCGGAGGAGCTGCAGCGCCTCCAATCCGAGTGCGAGGGCAAGATCGCGCTCATCGAGCGCTTCGGCAATTCTGAAGAATGGCGCGTGATCTCGACGTGGCTCGACGGGCACCTGCGCGGCCTCGAAAACATCGGCCGGCGGCTCCGGCAGCGCCTCGGGCGGCCCGTCGCAGGTCAGCCTCCGGTGACGCTCGAGCAGATCGCCGCGCACGAGGCGCGGATCGAGGAGAACGCAATTATTCGACGCCTGCCGAAGACGATTCTCGGCATCTGGCGCGAACAACTTGAGCAGCTTCAGCAGATTCGCGATGTGGCCGCGCGTTAACGGCCATCCCGGCGACCCGGCCGTAAAAACGGGACCGCCTACCCAGAGGCGTTAAAGCAGGGAGGGGAATCATGGAGATTCGAGAGAACGGACTCGACGGCGAGATCGTACTGCCGCCTATTGCGGGCGGTGATGAGACGGTCGACGTCGGCGCGCCCGAAGGCGATGTTTCACCCGCCGGCGATCCAGCCGGCGGCGACGAAAATCAGCAGGGCACGAACGATCAGGGCCAAGACGACGGACGACAGCAGGACGGGGAGACAGATCAACGGCAGGATCAGCGATTCGATACCGCCGGCCAGGCGTTGCTCGACGGCCAAGGCAATGGCACGCCGCAGAGCATCCCCTATGCACGCTTTGCGGAAAGCCGGGCCGAGGTCCGCGAGCTGCGGGGGCAGATCAACAAACTCATCGAGCGGATGGGCAGCGGTGAATCGCCGCGTCGCGAATCGGAGCGCAAGGCGCCCGAGATGCCGGAGCATTACCGCGAACTCGACAAGGGCATGGGCGGTTACATGCAGCACTATCTCAATCCGCTCGCGGAGCACATTCTTGCGATGCGGGACGCCCACAATCAGGCGATCACGGATTTTCGCGATGAGTCGCGGTTCTATCGCGGCGCGGGCCGCAATCTCAGCGAGCAGCAGATGACGCTCGTGGAGAGCACGCGCGAGGCCCTCTCCCAGAAGCTCGGTCAGCACGTCGAGCGCGCGGATGCGCTGATGTTCCTGCGCGGGCATCCCCAGTACGGCCAGCACTTCGTCGACCGACAGGCCCAAGACAGTCGTGACCTGAATAACGATGTCGTCGCCGCCCGGCGGAGCGCCGGCACTGTGGCGCGGCGTGGCACGATGCGCGGGAGCGGTGAGCAGACCGTCGATCTCAATAGCATGCCGAGGTCGCAGCGGATCGCTCACTTCGAGCGCGTCATGGGTGACCAGCCCGTCTAGAGGAACCCCCATGAGATTTTGGCGAAACTTCTTGCAGCTCCGGCAGATGGTCGGCCTCGTGACGGCCTTCAGCCTCGCGTGGCATGGCTTGGCGCCGATTGCCGGTAGCGCGCCGGGCTTTTCGACCGCCGGCAGCACCTTCGCATCGGACTTCGTGACGTATATCGCCGACAAGACCCTGATGCTCGCCGAGAAGGCGCTCAGGATGGAGCAGCTCGCTGACAAGGCGACGCTGCCACGGCGCAGTTCGACCACCTTCCAGTACACGCGGTACGAGCGCGTCCCGCTCCCGCAGTCGACGCTGACGGAAGGCATCACCCCGACCGAGACGCAGATGTCGATCACGACCGTGACCGCCGTCGTCCAGCAGTGGGGTCAGGTCGTCATCCTGACCGACGTGGCGGAACTCGTGGTCAAGCATCCGGTCGTGCAGAAGGGCATCCGCGTGCTCGCCCTGGCAGCGGCCGAGACAATCGACCGCGTGATCCAGCTCATTCTGCTCGGCGGCACCAACGTGCAGTACGCGAACGGCAAGTCGAGCCGGGCGAACGTGCTCGCGACCGACGTGCTGACCACGACCGAAGTGACCAAGGCCGTGGCGAATCTCCGCAACAACGGCGCCCGCGTCTTCGGCGGGGACAGCCTCGGCGGGGACGACGTGGGGGGCAACGGCCGCGGCAGCGCGGACGGCAACCTCTACTTCGGCGTGCTCGATCCCTCCGTGGAAGCCGACATCTCCGGTGACACCACGTGGGTCAACGCGCAGTCGTACTCCTCGATCGCGAACCTCCGCAACTTCGAGATCGGCCGATGGAAGGGCGTGCGCTGGCTGCTCTCGAACTTCCTCTATACCTTCGTGGGCGTCGCATCGGCGGCGACCGCCGATGTCACTGGCGGTGGGACGATCCCGGCGAACACCGGCAACGTGTTCGTCGTCGTCACCGGCGTGAACAACAACACCGGCTTCGAGGAACGCCTGTATCTGCAGGGGACGCAGGCGATCACCAACGACGGCCTCAACACGCACCGCGTGCAGGTCACGATTCCGTCGACCACAGGCTATACCTACAACATCTACGCCGGGACGACCACCGGCCAGACGTTCCTGGTCTCGACGGGCTCGGCGCCATCGTCGACGCAGTTCATTACCTCGGTGCCGACCTCCGGCACGACCAACCCGGCGGTTCCGGGTTCGGGCGTGACGGTCCACACGGTCTACGTGGTCGGCGAGGAAGCTTTCACGGTCGTGAAGCTCGACGGCATGTCGCTGCAGACGTATGTGACGCCGAAGGGCTCGACCGACAGCGATCCGCTCGAGCAGCGTCGGAAGATCGGCTGGAAGCTCATGTTCAATGCGGCGATCTGCAATCAGAACTTCCTTCGCCGCATCGAGTGCGGCAGCGCGTTCTAGCTAGCTAGTTCTCTGCAGTGATTGCCCCGGTGGGTTTCGGCCCACCGGGGTCTGATTGGAGCGTGTGATGGCGAAAGACGTGGCCGAAACGCTGCCTGAATGGCAGCGCCTCAAGTACCCGAACGAACTGCGCTACATCGAGGTCATGGTCGCGTACCCCGATCTCGAGGGGCGCGATTACTTCGAACTGCCAGCCTGGCTGCGTCTGGGCTGGCCGTCCCAGGCCCTCTGGGAGCGCTGCGCTCGTACCGAGGAGCGCGAATGGGCGCGCGAGCGCAAGATCCGCGAGCCGAATCCTTGGCCGGTCGCGCGGATGGCGTGGGCCGGCGTACGGAAGACGTATCACCACCGTGAAGGCGTCGCGGAGCGGGAACAGTATTTCATTGGCGTGCTGCCCCACTGGCCAGTTTGCTTGGGCTCGCCGAGCCTCCAGGTTGCACCCATGCTCCCGGACAG
>JACXTT010005467.1_pt1 | contig 18435 bp, 14 predicted proteins | sample 9270951 | NCBI WGS metagenome assembly JACXTT01 (sample SAMN15532306, study PRJNA645909) | rock metagenome | isolation source: weathered quartz diorite | place: Puerto Rico | collected 2017-06-21 | reverse complement strand
TGCCGAGGGGGTAGGGGCCTAGGGGCTGGCGGGGGGGGCGAAGAGCGAGCGAAATCGCAAAGACATTTTGGTACCCAGCCGCCGCGTTCGGGACGGCGCTATCCCCGCCCTGAACAAGCCTTAACCCTGGAGACTCATCAATATGACATCACCCACAGCATCACCAACTGCATCCCCTACTGGCACTGCCAAAGTCGCGCTGATCATTGGCGCTGGCGATTCCACCGGCGGCGCCATTGCGCGCCGATTTGCGAAAGAGGGTTTTATCGCCTGCGTCACGCGCCGCTCGGCCGACAAGCTGCAGCCCTTGGTGGACAGCATACGCAGTGACGGTGGCTTGGCCTTTGGCTATGCAAGCGACGCCCGCAAGGAAGAAGACGTGGCTGCGCTGTTCGAGCAGATCGAGGCCGAACACGGCCCGGTGGAGGTGCTGGTGTTCAACATCGGCGCCAATGTGCCCTGCAGCATTCTGGACGAGACGGCACGCAAGTATTTCAAGATTTGGGAGATGGCCTGCTTCAGCGGCTTTCTGAACGCCCAGGCCGCCGCCAAGCGCATGGTGGCGCGGGGCAGCGGCACCATTCTATTTACCGGTGCCACGGCGGCGCTGCGCGGTGCGGCCAACTTTGCAGCCTTTGCCGGTGCCAAGCATGCTTTGCGTGCGCTGGCGCAAAGCATGGCGCGAGAACTCGGGCCCAAGAATATCCACGTGGCCCATGTCGTGGTGGACGGTGCCATCGACACCGAATTCATACGCAGCAACTTCCCCGAGCGCTATGCGCTCAAAGACCAGGGCGGTATTCTGAACCCAGAGCACATTGCCGAGAACTATTGGTACTTGCACAACCAGCCGCGCGATGCATGGACGTCTGAGCTGGACTTGCGGCCGTATATGGAGCGCTGGTAAGCGCGCCAGGCGCGCAGGCTCACAACGACTGCAAAAAGGCCAACAGCGCTGCGCGATCGGAAGTGGACAGTGCCTGGAAGCGCTGGCGCGCCTTGTCTGCTTCGCCGCCATGCCACAGAATAGCCTCACTCAGGTTGCGTGCGCGGCCATCGTGCAAATAGCCGGCCTTGCCGTTGCCGCCCACCACCTTGTCGGTGTAACCAATGCCCCACAGCGGCGCGGTACGCCACAGATTGCCCTGGGCCTGGCCTTCGGTCAAATTGTCGGCCAACCCGGCGCCCATGTCATGCAGCAGCAGGTCGGTGTAGGGCTTGATGGTCTGGTTGCGCAGTTCGGCAAATGGGTGGCCCGCACCCGTCTTCATTTCCGTCGTGTGGCAGGCGCTGCAGCGCATGCCCTGGAACAGCTGGGCGCCAGCCGCAACCTGCACCGGGTCCACACGATGCTCGTCCAGCGGTGCCACACCCTTGGGGAAGCCGCTGGCCAAGCTGCGCTGGGCTGGCACGGCGACAAGAGCCAGGTAGTTGGAGATGGACTTCAAGTCTGCGTCGGAAATGCCCGCCGTCTTGGCAGCGGTGGTGCAAGCGGTCGGCCCGGCCAGGCAGCCGGGGCTGGGGTAGACCGGCGAGGTGACAGCCATGTCTTGCAGCAGCGCGGCAGCAGCTTGATGGCGCAGTGTGGCCTTGGCAGCCTTCCATCCAAAGCGTCCCAGGCGTACGGCACCGGTCTCCGGGTCGAACACGAAGTTGGCTTGCCCTTTGACGCCGTCGGCATCCGGCGCGCTGCGCGCACGGGCCAGAATGTCTGCCTCGGGTACCGCTTCCAGCAGCCCCGTGCCAATCATGGGTTGTGCGGCACGAAGCGAGTATGCGGCCGGTAGCGGGCCGTCAAAGGCCAGCGTGGGCTTGCGCAACTCGACAGTGCTGCCATCCGCCAGCGCAATCGTGTTCGACGTAAAGCCTGCCACGCGCACGCTGTTGCCCCAGTCCTGCGCGGAGCCGCTGGCAGATTGCGCATTCATCTGAATGGCCGTGCCGTAGCGCGGATGCGGTACCTGCTGGCCATTGGCGCCCATGCTGGCTACGCGTATGGACATGGTGTCCAGCCGCTGGTCTATTGCCAGTGGCGCGGGGCTGCGGCCGTTGTTGATATGGCAGCCAATGCAGGCCTGCTGGTTGAAGCGCGTGCCCTGCAGGCCCACAGCAGCGGCGTAGGGGTCGTTTCCAGGTTCGTTGTGTTGGCCGGTTTTGAAGTTGGTGTGTACCAGGCGGCGGCCTTCTACAAAGCGCTGCATGTTCTGCATGCCCACGTTGTTCTGCGGCTGCTGGAACATGAACAGCCCGTTGTCCGAGTAGTTGTACGACACGGAACCATCGCCGCCGGACAAGGTCGCCGCCGGCAATGGCACAGAGTTCAGCCGGGGCTGCACGCCATACCATGGCTTGAGGCCACTGCCGACCACATAGATCCACTCGTTGGCGTAGTAGCGTATGCCGCCAAAGTCACCCTTGGCCTGCATGGCCTGTGTGGTGGAAAAGAACGATGGCGAGACCTCAATGGCGTCCCCTGCCACCAGCGGGCGGGCCTTGATGTCCTTGCCATTGGGAAAGCCGTCGGCCCCCAGGTCCGCATGGCCCGGGTATTCCTTGACTACCAGCGTGCAGCCATTGTTGATGCCATTGACACTGGTCAGCGTGCCGTTGGCCGGGTATGCCATCGGTTTGCAAGTGGCGATGCTGTGGTCCACCAGTTCGCCCGGCGCCATCCAACCGTAGCCGGTAACGCCGGGGCGGTCGAACGCGCGGAAGAATGCCACGCCGCCGGACAGGAAGTCGACCTGGTTGTATTGATTGACCGTCAAGGTCGGCTGCGTTACGCCGGCAACGCGGCTGTTGTCTATGATCTCAAAACCCCAGGTACGGTTCTGGAAGTAATTCGGTACAAAGGTCAGGTAGTTCCCGGGCCCCTTGTCCACAGGCAGACCTGTGTTGGGGTCCACCGTGTCGTTGGGGCCATAGCCGATCTCGTTCCATTCTTCACCACGCTCGCGGCCGTGGCGCGCCAGGCCGCGCACCCCAAAGCGGGTCACCAGTGTGCCGTCGGGCAGCGTGAACTGCAGCGTCTCCACCGGGTTGGCCTGCGTGGGCAGCGGTGCCAGCGCACTACCATTGCCGGGGAATGGCACTGCAGAAGTCGCCATGTCAGGCTGCGTGTTGTCGCTGCCCGGCGACTTGAAGCTCACTTCGAATAGCGAGTAGCCATATTGTGTGCCGCGTGCCACGCCCTGCAGGCGTATGTAGCGGGAGTTGGCGCCCAGGTTGAAGTATTCCTCGGTGCCGCCCTTGCCGTTGTTCTGGTAGCGCAGTTGCGTCCAGTTCTGAGCGTCGTCGGACACACGCAGCGCGTAGGCCTTGCCATAGGCGTTTTCCCATGTCAGCTTCATGTAGCCGATCGGCGTCTTGGTGCCAAAGTCGAACTGTATCCAGGCACCGTCGTCAAACGCGCTGGCCCAGCGGGTGTCCAGCTTTCCATCGATGGCGTTGGCGGCGGACAGGCCCGGGTTCTCCAGCGCCGACGAGGTGGCTGCCACCGGTTGCACCGGCGTGCCGGGCTTGGTGAGGTCTATCGGCGTGGGGGGCGTGGTGGGTGTCGGGTCCGTGGTTGCAACCGGTGTACCGGTGAAGCTTTGGATTTCAAAGATCGAATAGCCGTACTGGGTGGAGCGCTGTATACCCTTCATGCGCAGGTAGCGCCCCTGGCCTGACAGCCCGGTCCAGTCCTCAACGCCACCCTGGCTGTTGTCCACTGTCTTGATCGTGGTCCAGTTGGCATTGTCGTCGGACACCTGCAGCGCGTAGCGCAGCGCGTGTGCGTTTTCCCACTCAATGTGCACGTGTGTGATCAACACGCTTTTGCCGTAGTCCAGCGTCAGCCACTGGTCATCGCTGAATGCGCTGCTCCAGCGCGTGCTTTCGTTATGGTCTATGGCCGCTGCCGCAGACAGGTCGTCGCGCTCAACCGCGCTGGCCATAGCGGCCACTGGCGTCAACACCGTCTCTGCTCCGGCTGCTGCTACGGCCGCAAACAGTCTGACCTGCGCGCCGGTGGGGTCCCGTTGGGCGCTGTCCGTTCTGCCGCTGCCGCCACACGCCGCCAACAGTGCCAGGGGCATCGCCGCCAAAGCCAAACGCATGCGCCCCGTCACGTGTCTCTTCAAGCCAATTGCCATCGCAAGCCCCTTGTCATTGTTGCGCCACGATTGACGCCGGTTCCGTCCATGCGAGGCATGCTAACGGCGCGGGAACCGACCGCCTGTAACAGCGGCGTAACGGGCTATTGAGCGTGCGTCGCACGGCTTGCAAGGGAGCGAATCATCTTTTACCAACCACGCCGGCTCACAGTTGGTAACAAAACTGTGGCCGCGTGTGCCTACACGTTTGCAAATACGGCCAGGGCAGGCTGGCAAGCCAGCTGGGGTAAAGGGGACAATGGCAGCGTCAATGGGGCCACAGTGCCGTGCCTCAGAGTTTGGTGTCCAGCGGGTCTTCCTGGTAGCGCTCGCGAATGGCCAGCACATCGTCCCAGGCGTTCAGAAAGGACTGCACGCACTGCGGGTCAAAATGCGTGCCTGAGCCCTGAACCAGAAAGTCAACGGCGGCCTCCAGCGTCCAGGCCTTTTTGTAGGGCCGCTCGGAAGTCAACGCGTCAAACACATCGGCCACGGCCACAATGCGGCTGAAGATGGGAATATCCTCTCCGCTGATGCCTGACGGGTAGCCGGTGCCATCGAATTTTTCGTGGTGGCCGCGCGCGATCTCCGCACCGGCCTGCATGACGCGTGAAGAGCTGTCCTTCAGCAGCTCGTAGCCGTAGGCGGCGTGCTGCTTCATGATCTCGAACTCTTCTGCATCCAGGCGCCCGGGCTTGAGCAGAATCTTGTCGGCAATGCCGACCTTGCCAATGTCGTGCATGGGTGCGGCTTCCAGCAGCAGTTCCTGGTCGGCTGGCGGCAGGCCCAGCATGCGCGCAATCAGGTGGGAATAGTGGGCCATGCGCAGAATGTGGGCGCCGGTTTCCGGGTCGCGGTATTCGGCAGCCTTGCACAGGCGAAAGACGGTTTCACGTTCACGCGCAAGGATTTCCGCTGTGGCCTTGCGCACCTCGTCGGCCAGCCAGGCGGCGCGGCCGGCGAGCTGCTTGCGCGCCTCGTTGACCAGCAGCATATTGCGCGTGCGAGCCAGGAACTCCACCTTGTCCACTGGCTTGGTCAGAAAGTCATTGGCGCCCAGGTCCAGTGCGCGGTAGCGCAACTGCTTTTGGTCGTTGGCGGTGATCATGATTACCGGCACCTCGGCGCGCCCCGGCACTTCGCGCAGTAGGCGCATGAACTCCAGGCCGTCGATGTCGGGCATCATGTAGTCCACGATGATCAGGTCGGGGTCGTGGTCCACCAGCCAGGCCAGTGCATCGCGGGCCTGGTTGAAGGTCTGCGCTGTGCAGCCGTCCAGTTTTTTGACCAGGGCCGCGAACAGTATCAGGTTGATTTCGGCGTCGTCAATGATCAGAATTTGGTTGGCCACGGGATTCACCTTTTGTGCTTGGGTTCCTTGGGTCGCTACTCGGACCCGTCGAGCGGTATCAGTGGTATCAAATGTCCCATCTCTATCTCCAGCAACTGCAAGCGGCTGCTGGCGCCGTGGGCGTCTAGATGGTCGGCACACTGTTCTATGGCATAGGCCAGCTCCACTGCCGGCTGGGCGCCAAACATGGCCAGCGTGCCTTTGAGCGCATGGGCCACGTGCAGCACTGGCTTCATGTCGCCGCTGGAAAGGCCGCTCTGCATGCGCTGCAAGTCCTGCGGCCACTGCTCGACAAAGGTTCGCGCAATGATGTGCAACACGTCCTGGTCGACCAGGGTCATGGCTTGGGCATAGTCAAAGCTGGGTGTAGCTGCGGCGGCGGGCGTAGCGTTCGTGTGTGGGGAGGACGGCGTTTGCCCGCGCGCGGGCGCGTAGCGCTGCAGCAGCTGTTGCAGCTCCAGCGCTTGTATGGGTTTGGACAGATAGTCGTTCATGCCCGCTTCCAGGCAGCGCTGCCGGTCAGATTCCATGGCATTGGCCGTCATAGCAATGATGGGCGTATGCAGGCCCTTTTCCAGGGCACGCAGGCGCCGCGTGGCTTCCAGGCCATCCATGACCGGCATCATCATGTCCATCAGCACGACGTCAAAGTGCTGGGATGCAAACAGCTCCAGCGCGACCTGGCCGTTGCCGGCAATTTCCACTTGGTGCCCCCAGCGTCGCAACAGAGTCGAGGCCAGGCGTTGGTTGACAACGTGGTCTTCCACCAGCAGTACCTTGAGACAGGCCTGGTTTTCGCGTAGCAGATGGCTGGTGACCATGGCTTGCGGGCGCGAGCTGTCCAGGTTCAGCACCACGGCCAGGGCCTGCAACAGCTTTTCACGTGCGATGGGTTTGCTCAGGTAACCCACAATGCCCACCTCGCTGGCGCGTTGCGCGTCGCCCTTGGTGCCGGCCGAGGACAGCATGACAATAGGGATAGCGCTGCTGTGTGGCATGCTGCCTATCTGCGCGGCTGCGGCAAACCCGTCCATCTTTGGCATTTGCGCATCCATCAGTACCAGGTCGCAGGGCTTGTTCTGTGCGCCCGCATCGCGCAGCCACTGCAGGGCCTGGCTGCCGCCGGCGACGGCGTGGGTGATAACGCCCTCGGCCTCCAGCGTACGGCACAGCACGAGCCGGTTTACAGCGTTGTCGTCGACGACCAGCACCGTGCAACCAGCAAACTGCACGACTGGCTCCAAGCTTGGCGGCAAGCTGGTGTCCGCCTCAAGGTTCAGCGTGAAATGGAACGCACTACCCTGGCCCGGTGTGCTGTGTACGCCGATGCGCCCGCCCATGGTGGCGACGAGGCGCGCGCAAATGGTCAGTCCCAGGCCGGTGCCGCCGTATTTGCGCGTGGTGGAGCTGTCCTCCTGCGCAAAGGCATCAAAGATGGCGCGCTGTTTTTCCTGCGGAATGCCAATGCCGCTGTCGCTGACCGTAAAGCGCAGTGTGGCCGGCGCGTCCTGCGGGTCCGCGCGGGCCACGTGCACAACGATCTCGCCGCGCTCGGTGAACTTGATGGCGTTGCCGATGATATTGAGCAGGATCTGGCGCAGTCGCCCAGGGTCGCCGATGACGGCCATGGGCACATTGCTGGCCATGTCGGACACCAGCTCCAGACCTTTTTCGTTGGCGCGCAGTGCCACGGACTTCAGCGCATCCTCCACCACCTGCCCCAGGTGGAAGGGTATGTGTTCTATCAGCAGCTTGCCGGCCTCTATCTTTGAGAAGTCCAGGATGTCGTTGATGACGCGCAGCAGCGCATCGGCCGAGGATTTCACAATGCCCAGGTACTCGCGCTGCTCGGCATCGAGCGTGGTGTCCAGCAGCAGCTCGGTCATGCCGATGACGCCATTCATGGGCGTGCGGATTTCGTGGCTCATATTGGCCAGGAAGTCGGACTTGGCGCGGTTGGCGGCCTCGGCGTCCTCTTTGGCCTTTTGCAGCTCGGCAGCGGCCTGCTTGGCGGACGTGATGTCGGTGAAGTAGCCATTCCACACCCAACCGCCGTCCGACAACTGGCGTGGGTGGGCTTCACCGTGTACCCAGACCACAGCAGCGGTCTTCGCGTGCACCATGCGGAAGTCGACGGCCTGCGGCTCGGCCTTCTCGTTGGCCACGCCCAGGCCGGTTGAGAATATGTCCTGGTCCTGCGGGTGCACACGGTCGAGCAGCAAGGCGGTGGTTTCCAGAATGGCGTCGGCGCGTACCCCGCAGATGGACTCGATGGAATCGCTGATGAAGGTGATCTTGAGCTTGCCATCGGCCTCGGCGTGGTACTGGAACACCGCCACGGGTATGTTCTCGGTGACCTCGCGCAGCCGCGAGTCGGCCTGCTTCAGCGCCGTGATGTCCTGCCATATGCCGGTGAACACGGTGGCTCCGTCGGGGGCCGGGTCGGGCTCAGGGTCTATCTCGGCGCGTATCCAGCGCACGGCTCCCTGCAGCATGCGTATGCGGTAGTCTCCGCGCCACACCACGCGCCGGCGCGCGGCGTCGATGACGCCATTGACGACGCGGGCGCGGTCTTCTTTCAGGATCTGGGTGGTGGTCAGCGATGAGTCCTGCTTCAGCTGCTCCGGCGTGAAGCCCAGCAGATCACGCACGCGCTCGCTGATGAAGGTGTAGCGGTAGTAGTTGGGCGCCACATGCCATTGGAAGACTGCGCCGGGAACCGTGTTGGTGATGTGGCGCAGCCGCGCCTCGGCCGCCTTCATGGACACTTCCATGCGCTTGCGCTCGGTGATGTCGGTGCTGATGGCGATGAACATCGTCAACGCCCCCACGTCATTGGCCAGCGGGACTATGGTTGCGTCCACCCAATAGGTGTTGGCCGACTTGTTGCGGTTGCAAATCTCGCCATGCCACACCATGCCGGAGGTGATCTGATTCCACATCTCGTTGAAAAAGGCGGGCGGGTGGGTGTGGGAGTTGATCAGCCTGTGGTTCTTGTTCAGCAGCTCGGCGCGTGTGTAGCCGCTGATGGTGCAGAACTTGTCGTTGGCGTAGCTGATGTCGCCGCCCAGGTTGGTAATGCTGACAATGGCGTGTTGGTCCAGCGCAAACTTTTGGTAGGCCAGGTCGGTCAGTGCAGCCTGCAGGTCGCGTTGGCTCTCCTCGTGCTGGGTCACCAGGTCGCGCATCAGTGCCGACAGGGTTTCCAGGTTGTCGTCGGCGGCCAGCGTCTGCTTCGTGTCAATGGAGGCCATCAGGTCACGGGCCGATGCGCGCAGCGAATCGATGGCGCGTGTGCGGCTGGCCAGGTCTTCACGCAGGCGGCGGTTCTTCTCGGTCAGTTCCACCGAACTCAGCTCCAGGCTGCGGGTCTTGAGTTCTAGATCGCGGTCGCTTTGTGCGTAGGCCTCATCTACCCGCTGCAAAAACACCGGCAGGCCACCCAGCAGATGCGCGGCATCGGCGGACAGCGCGCCGCTGACTATGAGCCCGGCGAACTCCTGCTGCAGCGTAGGCAGGCACGACGGGTCCACTTCCAGAACACGCTTGACCTGGCGCGCCAGTAGCTTGTGCATGCAAACGCGTCCAAATGGCCTCAGGCCGATTCTGCAATATAGGTAATGGTCATGGTCTGGTTGTGCAGCTTGCATTCAACCGCGGGGCTGAAGGGGCTGATCTCACCATACGAATAAAAGCCGGCCAGCGTAGCGCCCTTGCCAAAGACGTCGCTGACGGCCTCTACCTCTTCGTCCACACGGCCGCCCATGACCAGTTTGCGGCCCACACAACTGACCAACAGTGCCAAGCCCGCGTTGGGCGTGGTACGCATGGCCTTGGCGGCTTCGGCAGCAGCCCCTGCGCCATCGACCAGGGCATCGGTGCTGGCATGCATCAGCTGCAGATAGCCGTTGGGGCTGATGTCGCCGGCCAGCGTCAGGCTTCCGGCGGCCTCGTCCACGCCCAGTATGGTGCGTATCAGCCCCACCTCGGCATGGTCGCTGTCGAGCATGGCAAACGGAAACAGCAGGCCAGACGCGGGCAAGCCGTTGGCGTGCTCGCCCAGGTAGCGTTTGTAGACAGCCAGTGCGGACTCGCCATCCAGCTCGTACAGTACATTGTTGTCAAAACGCGTGGCCTTACGGGCCGGTCCAAATGGGGTCCAGCCGCCAAACGAGCCGTGCGCAAATTCCAGCGCGTCGCCATACAGGCCTATGCAGGTCAGGCGGTTGTCGCTGAGGCCTTGTGCATCCAGCACCCAGGTCTTGGCAAAGGCACCGCCGTCACCGGCCAGGCCGCCGGTAATGGGCAGCTTGGAGCCCAGAATTTCGGTCATGCCTGCCAGCACGGCGCTGCCATTGATCTGCACGCCCTGGCCAAAGATCAGCACCGCGCGCAGACCCTGAATCGGCAGCGCCGATGCCAGGCGCTTGCCCGCTGCGAAGGAGTCTTCCATATTGGCCAGCACCGTGCTGGCCTGTGCCGGGCGAACCTTGTCAAACTTCAGCGCCGTCACGACGAGGCTGCCGTCCTGTACGGCTTGGCCCGCAATTTCGCCAGCGGTGGAACAGCCTGCGCGCTGCGCTTGGGGAAAGGCCTGAGCGATGGCGGCGGCGCTGGCCTGCATGGCCGCAACGGAGCCAAACACCAACACCAGGTCCGGCGACAGCGCTGACAAGGCAGCAAAGTCTTGCGGCCCCGATTCCGCATTCTGGACAACGGTTTGCAACACTTTCATCGCAAATTCCTCCTGAGTCGGGGCGGCAAGCCGCTCTAGATTTGGCTATCAGGCGCAAGGGCGTCCGTACATGCAGTTTGCCAGCATTAGCACGCGGCGGGAAGGTATTTTTGCGCCGGTTGACCTAGGTCAAACCCCGGCCAGCGCTTACCTTTGCAGGCGCGCCGGGGGCGCTGTCACTATTGCGCCATTGAAAACAGCACTGCCGCCTGTCCGTCGTGCCATTGCGGGAATTTGCCCATGACCCTTAGATAACGCTCTGAGGCTTCAAACGCAGTGAGCCACTGCTGCAGATGCGGCCATCGCTGGCTGGCGAACCATGCTGGATCGGTGTGCGCAAACTGGCGCACAAAGGGGGCTATTGCGGCATCGGCCAGGCCGAAGTGCTGGCCTGTGAGGTAGGGCTGGGCCGCCAGGTGCGTGTTCAACGCCTGCAGATACTGCGCGCCCATCGCTCGATGGGTCAGACCGTCAGGCAGCGCATAGCGGTTGGGGTATTTGTAGCGGTCCAGCGCGAACTTGAAGTCGCCGTCGCACTGCGCGATCCACTGCAGCGCGGACTCCATGCCGCTGGCGGTGGCGGGCAGCCACTGCTCGGGGTCGTTGCGGCGTAAGGCCCATAGCATGATGTCCAGGCTTTGCTCCAGCACACTGCCGTCGGGCAGCACCACGACCGGCACCGTGCCTTTTGGGGAAGCCTGTAGCAGGGCCTGCGGTTTGTGGGCCAGCACCACTTCACGCAGCTCGCACGGCGTGCCGCTGGCGGCCAAAGCCAGGCGGGCGCGCATGGCGTAAGGGCAGCGCCTAAAGGAGTACAGAATGGGGAGCGCCATACCCCGCTCACGGAGCAGGCTTGGGCGGCGGCATGGGTTCGCCAATCGGTAGCTTGTCGCCGCGTGCCTTGGACAGTTCCCACTGGCGTTGGCGTTCGCGGGCGCGGTTCTTTTGCACCTCGCTGGTGCTGGCGTGGCAGCGTGGGCAACTGACGCCCAGCTCGAACAATGGGGACTCGGTGGCGCCGTCTTCCAGCGGCATGCGGCAGCCGCGGCACAGTTTGTGGGTGCCGGGTGTCAGGCCGTGGTCTACCGACACCCGCTCGTCAAAGACGAAACAGGTGCCTTCCCACAGGCTTTGCTCAGGGGGCACGGTCTCCAGGTATTTCAGGATGCCGCCTTCCAGGTGGTAGACCTCGTCATAGCCCTGGGCGCGCATGAAGGCGGTGGACTTTTCGCAGCGTATGCCGCCGGTGCAGAACATCGCCACCTTGGGTTTTTTGCCGCTGGTGTCGGGGCGCAGGGCAGCTTCTTGCGCGGTCCACGCGGGTAGCTCGGAGAAGGTGTGGATGTGCGGGTCTATGGCGCCTTTGAAGGTGCCAATGGCCACTTCGTAGTCGTTGCGGGTGTCGACGACGACCACATTGGGGTCGGCAATCAGTGCGTTCCAGTCTTCGGGCTTGACGTAGGTGCCGGCCATGCGGGTGGGGTCTACCGTGGGCACGCCCATGGTGACGATTTCGCGCTTCAGACGCACCTTCATGCGGTAGAACGGGGCCTTGTCGGCAAACGATTCCTTGTGCTGCAGGTCGGCCAGCAGCGGGTCTTGGCGCAGATAGGCCAGCACGGCATGTATATCGTCCGGCGCTCCGGCAATGGTGCTGTTGATGCCCTCACGCGCCAGCAAAATCGTGCCCTTGACGTTGTGCTGCTCGCAAAAAGCCAACAGCGGCTCTTTGCGCGCTTCAAAGTCCGCCAGTTCGACGAACTTGTAGAAGGCGGCGGTGAGGAATCGTTGGGTCATCAGCTGAAGAAGTTCTTCAATCGGTCGGTCCAGGTGTCGCCAGTCGGAGAGTGCTTGTTGCCGCCCTTTTTCAAGGACTCGTCCAACTCGCGCAGCAAGCGGCGTTGGTGCTCGCTGAGTTTGACCGGCGTCTCGACCGCAATGTGGCAATACAGGTCGCCAGGGTAGCTGGAGCGCACGCCCTTGATGCCCTTGCCGCGCAGGCGGAACTGCTTGCCGGACTGTGTGCCTTCAGGAATATCGATGGCCGCCTTGCCAGACAGCGTGGGCACATCAATCTCACCACCCAGCGCAGCGGTGGCCATGCTGACGGGCACGGAGCAGTGCAGGTCGTCGCCATCGCGCTCGAAGATGTCGTGTTTTTTCAGGCGGATTTCCAGGTACAGGTCGCCAGGCGGCCCACCGTTGGTGCCGGGCTCGCCGTTGCCCGTGCTGCGCACGCGCATGCCGCCATCGATACCGGCTTGAATGCGGATCTCCACCGTCTTCTGCTTCTTGATGCGACCCTGGCCGTGGCAGGCCACGCAGGGCTCGGGAATGATCTTGCCCGAACCATGGCAGGTGGGGCAGGTTTGCTGCACGCTGAAAAAGCCCTGGCGCATCTGCACAGCACCGGCGCCGTTGCAGGTGCCGCAGGATTTGACCTGTGTACCGGGCTTGGCGCCGCTGCCTTTGCACACCTCGCACGAATCCCAGCTGGGGATGCGGATCTGCGCGTCCTTGCCGCGCGCTGCTTCTTCCAGCGTGATGTCCATCGCGTAGCTGAGGTCGGCACCGCGGAACATTTGCCGTCCACCGGCACCTGCGCGGCCGCGCTGCTGGCCAAACATGTCGCCAAAAATATCGCCAAAGGCCTCGGCAAAGCCGCCATAGCCCTCGGCACCGCCGCCGCGCATATTAGGGTCTACGCCGGCGTGGCCGTGCTGGTCGTAGGCCGCGCGTTTTTGCGGGTCCGACAGCATTTCGTAGGCTTCCTTGGCCTCTTTGAATTTCTCCTCGGCGTTCTTGCTCGAGTCACCCTGGTTGCGGTCGGGGTGGTGCTTCATCGCGAGTTTGCGATAAGACTTCTTGATGTCTTCGTCCGGGGCGTTTTTGGGGACGCCCAGAATTTGGTAAAAATCTCTTTTAGCCATGGTTGCCAGACAATATTGGTCTTTGATGAACTACGCAAACTTGATGCAAAACGCCGCGCCGATGATTCCTTGAGAATCTGTCGGGCGCGGCGCGCCAAATCAGCACGCTTGAAGCGTGTTGTTTAGCCCTTTTTGACTTCCTTGACTTCAGCGTCCACGACGTTGTCATCCGCAGGCTGTGCTGACGACGCGCCGCCAGCGGCGTGTGCATGATCCGTGCCACCGGCTGCTTGTGCGCCGTCAGCGCCTTGCTTGGCCTGCATGTCAGCGTACATTTTCTCACCCAGCTTCTGGCTGGCTGTCATCAACGCGGTATTTTTGTCGTCGATTGCGGCCTTGTCGTCGCCCTTGATGGCTTCTTCCAGGTCCTTGATCGCGGCTTCGATCTTCTCTTTCTCACCGGCTTCCAGCTTGTCGCCGTACTCGGTCAGGCTCTTGCGCACGCTGTGGATGCTGGAGTCGGCCTGGTTCTTGGCCTGCACCAGTTCGACCTTCTTCTTGTCGTCAGCGGCGTTCAGCTCGGCGTCCTTGACCATTTGCTGGATCTCGGCTTCGCTGAGGCCGGAGTTGGCCTTGATGGTGATCTTGTTTTCCTTGCCGGTGCCCTTGTCCTTGGCTCCCACGTGCAGAATGCCGTTGGCGTCAATGTCAAACGACACTTCGATCTGCGGCGTGCCACGGGCGGCTGGTGGAATGCCTTCCAGGTTGAACTCGCCCAGCATTTTGTTGCCCACGGCGACATCGCGCTCGCCTTGGAACACCTTGATGGTCACGGCCGGCTGGTTGTCTTCTGCGGTCGAGAAGGTTTGCGCAAACTTGGTCGGGATCGTGGTGTTCTTGGTGATCATCTTGGTCATGACACCGCCCATGGTCTCGATACCCAGGCTCAGCGGGGTCACGTCCAGCAGCAGCACGTCCTTGCGGTCACCGGACAGCACCTGGCCTTGAATGGCGGCGCCCACGGCCACGGCTTCGTCGGGGTTCACGTCCTTGCGGGGTTCCTTGCCGAACAGTTCCTTGACCTTTTCCTGCACCTTGGGCATGCGGGTCATGCCGCCGACCAGGATCACGTCATGGATATCGGTGACCTTGACGCCCGCGTCCTTGATGGCGGTGCGGCAGGGGGCAATGGTGCGCTCGATCAGCTCTTCCACCAGCGACTCCAGCTTGGCGCGGGTCAGCTTGATGTTCAGGTGCTTGGGGCCGGAGGCATCGGCTGTCACATAGGGCAGGTTGATGTCGGTCTGGGCGCTGCTGGACAGCTCGATCTTGGCCTTTTCGGCGGCTTCCTTCAGGCGCTGCAGGGCCAGCACGTCCTTGCCCAGGTCCACGCCTTGCTCTTTCTTGAATTCGGCAATGATGAAATCGATGACGCGCTGGTCAAAGTCTTCACCGCCCAGGAAGGTGTCGCCGTTGGTGGACAGCACTTCGAATTGCTTCTCGCCATCGACATCGGCGATTTCGATGATGGAGATATCGAAGGTACCGCCGCCCAGGTCATACACGGCGATCTTGCGGTCGCCCTTTTCGTTCTTGTCCAGGCCAAAGGCCAGGGCTGCGGCGGTGGGCTCGTTGATGATGCGCTTGACGTCCAGACCGGCAATACGGCCAGCGTCCTTGGTAGCCTGGCGCTGGGCGTCGTTGAAGTAGGCGGGCACGGTGATGACGGCTTCGGTCACGTCTTCGCCCAGGTAGTCTTCGGCCGTCTTCTTCATCTTGCGCAGAACGTCAGCGCTCACTTGCTGGGGCGCCATGCGGTTGCCGCGCACTTCGACCCAGGCGTCGCCATTGTCGGCGGCGGCGATCTTGTAGGGCATCAGGTCGATGTCCTTCTGCACTTCCTTCTCGGAGAACTTGCGGCCAATCAGGCGCTTGACGGCGTACAGCGTGTTCTTGGGGTTGGTGACCGACTGGCGCTTGGCGGACGCGCCGACCAGCACTTCGCCGTCTTCCTGGTAGGCGATGATGGACGGCGTGGTGCGCGCGCCTTCTGCATTCTCGATCACCTTGGGCGTGTTGCCCTCCATGATGGCCACACACGAGTTGGTCGTGCCGAGGTCAATACCGATGATTCTTCCCATGTTCTTCTCCTGCTATATCAAAAAAATTCAGATGCTGCACACTTGACGCCGGTATTCCTGATTTCAAGTGTTGATTTGGTGTCTGCTTGCCGCCTTTTCCGTCAAATATTGAGGTTTTGGCGGTGCAATATGCCTATTTCGGGGCGGAAACCGTGACCAGGGCCGGGCGCAGCACGCGGTCGGCGATGGAATAACCCTTTTGCAGCAGGCCGACCACGGTGTTGGCTTCCTGCTCGGACGGCACGACGCTGATGGCCTGGTGCTGGTGCGGATCGAACTTGGTGCCCGCGGTTGGTGCAATGGCAATGACCTTGTTGCGCTCCAGCGCGGCGATCAGCTGGCGCAGCGTAGCCTGGGCACCTTCGCGAATTTGGTCGGCGCTGGCGTCTTTGATGACCAGGCCGGCTTCCAGGCTGTCGGCAACCGGCAGCAGGCTTTCGGCAAAGCTCTCTACGGCGAATTTGCGGGCCTTGGAAATCTCGTCCTCCGCGCGGCGGCGGGCGTTTTCAGCGTCGGCCTTGGCGCGCAGGTATTGGTCGGCGAGTTCGCCGCTTTTGGCCTGCAGTGCAGCCAGCTCGCCCTGAACCTGGGCCAAAGCATCGGCGCCCGACATGGATTGCGCGGCCATGATGTCTTCGACGGCTTGGTAGCTGGCTTCGGAGACCTCGGGAGTCTCGGGGGAGGGGGTGGATGGCGTATCAGACATGCGTGTTGTGAAGGTGGACCTTCAGTGATTTCAAAATTGTGAGCCTCACGTTGGGGGCTCGCCAATGCATTTCAAGTGCGGAATCGCCTGCTTTTGTGCGCCTGCGGCCCCAAATTTGGCAGATTTCCGCGTTTTTTACGGGTTTTAGTCCGAAGTGCCCAGCAATTCGACGTCAAACTTCAGCGTTGCATTCGGTGGAATGACGCCGCCAGCGCCCCGTGCACCGTAGCCCAGCGCGGCAGGAATAATCAGGGTGCGTGCACCGCCAACCTTCATGCCGGCCACGCCTTCGTCCCAGCCGCGGATGACCATGCCGGCACCCAGATGGAACACAAAAGGATCGTTGCGGTCCTTGCTGGAGTCGAACTTGGCGCCCTGGGTCTCGTTGTTGTACAACCAGCCGGTGTAGTGCACGGTTACGCGTTGACCCTTGGTGGCAACGGCGCCGCTGCCCTCGGTGGTGTCTTCATATTGCAGTCCGGTAGCAGTGGTAATCATGCGGGTTCCTTTGGTAAAAGCTGCGCAATGTGCAAAAAGGGCGCGTAGTCCGCACTGGCCCCTATGCACATTGTCAAAAAAGCCCTAAATTATGCCGCAGACCTCACCAGGCCGGTTTGTTGGAGCCGTCAGACGGTTTTTTTGGCCTGGGCAGCAACCCATTTGGCGGAGAAGGCTTGCAAGTCGTTCAGGCGCTTGAGCAGGTCAGCCCCCATGCTGGTCACGCAATAGCCATCGCTGCCATGCGTCATCAGGCCAGCTTCGCGCAACTCCTTGATACGGGTGTTCAATGTGTTGGGTGTGATGCCGCCCACGCTGTCTTGCAGCAAGCGAAAGGTTTGAGAGTGCCCGTCGCGAAGCGCCCACAGCACGCGCATGGCGTAGCGCGATTCCAGCAGACTGAGCAACTGGCCGATGGCGACCGACTCCTTCGAACTCATTGACAATTCCTCTCCTCGACCCGGTTTATGCCAACCGGATGCAGGACCACAATGGCCGCCGGCGCAATATCATGCATGGTCCGTCAAATCAGGTGAAACTATATCGCAGTTTTTCTCCTGCTACAAGTTTCATAGCTTGAAGCCCGAGTCACCGGTTGCTTGTCAGCCGGTGGAGGAGGTGCTAAGGTTGCGGCAGGTGTGGTTTTGTCGTGCAGCATTTTGGAGAATGCCATGGTGATTAATTTTGAGCAGGTTCACAACTACTACGAGCGGCTTGTGTTCGAGGAGGTGGCCCGGCGCTCGGACGAGCACCCGGATTTCACCCACGACATGCTGGGCGACGTGGCCTGCGTTGCGCTGAACCGCCTGCCGGCGCGCTATGTGCGCCATGACGTGGACATGATGTTCTATATGACCGAGCAGGAACGCCACGCCATCGAGGTGTCGCTGGAAGAGGTGATGAAGTTCGCTTTTGGCTTTGTGATGGAACGGGCGGTCAAGGCTACGCGCTGAATCTGTTGCGCGCCGCTTGTCGTTTGCAGGCGCGCGCACTACGCAGCGCGGGGCTCAGACCTGCCGAAAATTGCCAAGCAAGCCGCACTCAAGTGATACCGGCTGAAGAAAGGGCGGCTGACAGCGGGAGCTGCCAGCGAAATGGCGGGGCGGTCTTGATTTTGAACCCGCGCTGACTAAGCCTGTGGTCCAGGTCAAATACTTCTTTAGTATTGACTTCGATTGCAATCGGCAGGCCCGTGTCAACGACACGCCGGGCCATCACCAAGCTCAGGTTCAACTCTGCCGCAAGGATAGCAATGGCCTTCTTGCGTTCAAGCGTGAAAGCGTCAACAAACACGGTGTAGCGTGTCCTATCAAACGCCGGGTGGTTGTGGTTTGTCGTTGCAACGGCCCAATCGCAGTCAGAGCAACTGACTACCAATGACAAGCCGGGTGTCTCAGATACCAGCACGCCACCGCAGTCTGGGCATTTTGATTCGTCTGGAGGTGCGTTCATATGGCTGGAGCTTAGATAAGGGCAAATCGCAATTCATGTCAGCATAGCTTGACCATGGGAGTATTGCGAATGGTTGTGAGCAATGTGCCGCCGGCCCTTTTCGCTGGCCTGCCAATCACGCACCGCAGGTATCAGGTTGCCTGATACCCGAACGAATGCAGCATTGTGTTGAACTGCGCAGGCGCACAAAGAGCTTGATTTTCTAGTTCCTTACTTTATAGTAAGGAAAAGGAGTCCATTTATGACAGCGGCAACCGTTACCAGCAAGGGGCAGATCACCATACCGGCCTCCGTGCGACAGTCTCTTCAGGTGGACACGGGCGATCAGGTGGAGTTTATTGAGATTGAGCCGGGGCAGTTCTTGTTCGTTGCAGCTACGCGCTCGGTCACTCAGTTGAAGGGCAAGTTTGGTAAACCAAGACGCGTTGTTTCGATTGACGATATGAACCCCACCATTGCCGCGCAAGGTGCAGTGTCCCGAAGAGAGGGCTGTACACAAACCTCCTTGATCGCTATACACTGCAGTATTCAAACAAAACATTCACG
>JACXTT010005466.1_pt1 | contig 18438 bp, 11 predicted proteins | sample 9270951 | NCBI WGS metagenome assembly JACXTT01 (sample SAMN15532306, study PRJNA645909) | rock metagenome | isolation source: weathered quartz diorite | place: Puerto Rico | collected 2017-06-21 | reverse complement strand
GCCTGGCGGCGGCCTCCATAGGGTGTTTGCTCGAGAGCCGCGGGCTCAAGGTCAACCTGCTGAAGTTCGACCCGTATCTCAACGTCGACCCGGGGACCATGTCGCCCTTCCAGCACGGCGAGGTCTTCGTGACCGACGACGGCGCCGAGACCGACCTCGACCTCGGCCACTACGAGCGCTTCACCCACGCCAAACTCACGGGCGACAACAACTGGACCACCGGCCGCATCTACGAGCAAATCATCGCCAAGGAGCGCCGCGGCGACTACCTGGGCAAGACGGTGCAGGTGATCCCGCACGTAACCAACGAGATCAAGGCGGCGATGAAGAAGATCTCGCAGGACGTGGACGTGGCTATCATCGAGATCGGCGGCACGGTGGGCGACATCGAATCGCTGCCCTTCATCGAGGCCATCCGCCAGATGCGCCAGGAACTGGGCCGCGAGAACACGGTGTTCGTGCACGTGACGCTGGTGCCGTGGATCGGCGCGGCGCGCGAACTCAAGACCAAGCCCACGCAGCACTCGGTGAAGGAGTTGCTCAGCGTCGGGATCCAGCCCGACATCCTGCTCTGCCGCACCGACCGCTTCCTTTCGAAAGAGCTCAAATCAAAAATCGCCCTGTTCTGCAACGTGGAGGAGGGCGCGGTCATTACCGCAAAAGATGTGGCTTCGGTGTATGAGGTCCCTCTGGTGTTCGCGAAAGAGGGCGTGGACGAGCTCGTCCTCAAATACCTGCGGCTGGAGAGCGGCCCGCGCGACCTGAGCAAGTGGGAGGACCTGGTGCACCGCGTCTACAACCCCAAGGACGAGGTCTCCATCGGCATCGTGGGCAAGTACGTGGAGTACGAGGACAGCTACAAGTCGCTCAAGGACGCGCTCGTCCACGGCGCGCTCGCCCACAACCTGAAGATCAATCTCACCTGGATCGAAGCCGAGGGAATGGAGACCAAGGACCCTAGCGACCGCAGCTACGAGGCGCAGCTCGAGGGCTACGACGGCATCCTGGTGCCGGGCGGCTTCGGCAAACGCGGCATCGAGGGGATGCTGAACGCCATCCGCTACGCGCGCGAGAAGAAGGTGCCGTACTTCGGCATCTGCCTGGGAATGCAGACGGCGTGCATCGAGTTCGCGCGCAACGTCTGCGGGTTGGAGGGCGCAAACTCGAGCGAGTTCGACCCTTCGACCGCGCACCGCATCATCTATAAGTTGCGCGAGCTGCGCGGCGTGGATGAGCTGGGCGGAACCATGCGGCTGGGCGCGTGGACCTGCAAGCTGGAGCCGGATTCGATCGCCGCCAAGACCTACGGCCAGACTGAGATCAGCGAGCGCCACCGGCATCGCTACGAGTTCAACCGCGAGTATGAGGCTGTTCTTATCGGAGGCGGCCTGCGCATCACCGGCGCGACGCCCGACGGCACCTACGTGGAGATCGTCGAGATCCCCGAGCATCCTTATTTCCTGGGCTGCCAGTTCCATCCCGAGTTCAAATCGAAGCCGCTCGAGCCGCACCCGCTGTTCAAGGCGTTCGTGGGCGCGGCCTATGTGAGCGGACGGGCGCAGCGGGTGCAGAAGATGTCGGCCGAGCTGGAGATGTTCCACCGCCCGGAGAAACTCGGCAAGCGATAGACGACCACCGCCTCAGATGGGCCGGATGCACTGCTTCCCTGCCTGTGTTTTAATCATTGCCTTATGGCCGGTGGCTTCAAGGTCGGCAAGGTGGGCATCGGCGGCGGTGATCTGTTCCTCATCGCCGGACCGTGCGTCATCGAGAGCGAAACCCACGCTCTCAAGATGGCTGAATCTGTTGCCGGCGTCACTCGGGCACTGCGCTTCCCCTATATCTTCAAAGCCAGCTACGACAAGGCCAACCGGACGTCTCTCAAGAGTTTCCGCGGACTGGGAATCGGCGAGGGACTTCGCATCTTGAAAAAGGTCCGGGCGACGGTGAAGGTGCCGGTGCTGACCGATGTCCACGAAGCAGTGGACGTGCTGCGCGTGGCCGAAGTGGTGGACGTGCTGCAGATCCCCGCCTTCCTCTGCCGCCAGACCGACATCATCGTGGCCGCGGCCAAGAGCGGGCGCCCGGTGAACATCAAGAAGGGGCAGTTCGTTTCGCCCTGGGACATCCGCCACGCGGTGGAGAAGTGCCGCGACGCTGGCTGCGACCGCGTCTTCGTAACCGAGCGCGGGAGCTCGTTCGGTTACAACAATCTCGTCGTGGACATGCGCTCGCTCCCCATCATGCGGACCTTCGCGCCCGTGGTCTTTGACGCGACCCACTCGGTCCAACTGCCCTCAGCAGGAAAAGACGGCAAGGCGGTGAGCGGCGGTCAGCCGGAGTTCATCCCCGTGCTCTCGCGTGCTGCCGTGGCGGCAGGAGTGGACGGAGTCTTCCTCGAGGTCCACGACGATCCCAAGAACGCCAAGTCCGACGGCGCCAACGCACTCGACCTTAAGAAGCTGCGGGGCGTGTTGCGAGAGCTGCTGGCGGTGCGAAAGGCGGTGGCGGGAGCCTCGTGAACCGGAAGCCCATGAAGCAGGTCGGCGAGAACGTGGTGCGCATCGAGGCGGCGGCGCTGGAGGCGCTGGCAGAGCGCATCGCCGGGCCGATGTCCGGAGCCTTCGAGCGCGCGGTCGAGATGCTGTACGGTTGCAAGGGGCGAGTGGTGGTGACCGGGCTGGGCAAGAGCGGCATCGTGGCGCGCAAGGTCGCGGCCACGCTCAGTTCCACGGGAACGCCGGCGCTCTACATCCACCCCACCGACGCGGTACACGGCGACCTGGGCGTGCTGGTGCGCGGTGACATCGTGGTGGCGCTCTCGGCGAGCGGCGAGACCGAGGAGATCCTGCGGCTGCTGGCCACGCTGAAACGGCTGGGAGCGAAGCTCATCGCGATGACCGGAGATGCGCTGTATCCGGCGGGAAGCCCGGCTCGCAAGGATTCCAAACAGAGATCAAAGCGGGGTAAGAAGGCCAAAGCTGCGCGCCCGCGGACCTCTACACTCGCGGCGGCGGCCGACATCGCGCTGGATTGCTCGGTGGCGAAAGAGGCATGCACCCTGGGCCTTGCGCCCACCGCATCCACCACGACGATGCTGGCGCTGGGCGATGCGCTGGCGGTCGCGCTGGCCGAGCGGCGGGGCTTCAAGGAAGAACACTTCGCCGAGCTGCATCCCGGCGGCAAACTGGGCAAGAAGCTTGCGCGGGTCGAGACTCTGATGCACTCGGGCGAGGCGCTGCCTCGGGTCTCGCCGGAGACGGTGATGCCGGACGTCATCTATGAGATGTCGCGCAAGAAGCTGGGCGTGACCACGGTGGCCGAAGGCGATCGGCTGGTGGGCATCATCAGCGACGGCGACCTGCGCCGCCTGCTCGAGCGCCGCGGCAAGGACGCGCTCGACCTCACCGCCGGCGAGTGCATGACGCGCGAGCCCAAATGCATCGCGCCCGGGGCCTTGGCCGCGACCGCGCTGGGCATCATGGAGGAGAGGAAGATCACCTCGCTCGCGGTGACCGACGAGAGCGGGCGGCTGTTGGGCATCCTTCACCTGCACGATCTGTGGGGAACGGAGATGGTGTAGCCGCCGGCTAACCAAAACACGTTTTCTTGCGTCTTTTCTGAGATATGAACCCTCGACTGAGGTATCTCCTCCTCTCACTCTGCATTGCAGGATTCCTGGCAGCATCGGCGCAGGAAACAAAGCCGGCATCAGCCTCGCCGCCTCCTGCTGCGACCAAGCCCGAGAACAAGCCGCCCCGCTTCCAGCCGCTGCTGGCGGAGGACGTCTACCAGAACATCAAGCTCATGAAGGGCAAGGAGGCTACTGCGGTACTGCCCATGATGCTGGCGCTGCGCCGCATGCTGGGCACCGACTGCTCGTACTGCCACATCGGATGGCAGTGGGAGAAAGAGGACGTCAAGGCCAAGCAAACCACGCGCATGATGTTCCACATGACCGAGTACATCAACAACACGCTCTTCGAGGGAAAGGAGCGGGTGAACTGCTGGACCTGCCACCGCTACCAGCCTCTACCGGCGAAGTATCCCGTCCCGGCGACGAAACCACCGGAGCGCGAGGCGGCGGACGCGGTCATCAAGCTCACGCCGGAGGAGGCCGCGAAGCCGGCCGAGCAGATCTTCCACAACATCAGGACGATGAAGGGCGTGCCCGCGGGCCGCTTTCCCGTCATCATGACGTTCTTCAGCCGCTCGCTGGGAGTGCAGTGCGGGTTCTGCCACGATCGTCAGGACTTCGCGAGCGACGAGAAGCCGGCCAAGGACATGGCGCGCAGCATGCTGGAGATGGTGCATGGCACCTCGAAGAACTTTTACAACGGCGGTGACACGCCGGTGCAGTGCTATAACTGCCATCAGGGGCACTCGCGTCCGCCGGAAGGCATGCCGGACGCGGGCGTACAATGAGGTCACATCAACCCATTGGATCTCATCATGTACCACTACAACGCCGCTACCGCCCTTGAAGAACTGAACGAAGAAGCCCTGCTGCCCAACCCCGTCCACCTGCGCGATATGATCCTGCGCGGCCACCCGGCGCCGGAGCACGCGCTCGAGCTGAACCGCCAGTTCCTGGAATATCAGAGGCTGTTCGGTGAGGCCCAGAAGCTCGGCAAACGGCTGCTGGAAGAGCTTAGCCGCTGAAACTCAGCGCAGGCTGCTGCGTAGATCCGAATCCCGCACCTCATCCTTTACAATGAAGGATTCGCCATGCATCTCTGGTCGCAACTGTTCATCCCCACGCTGCGCGAGGCGCCTGCCGACGCCGAGGTCGCCAGCCACAAGTACCTGGTGCGCGCGGGCTACGTGCGCCAGCTCTCGGCGGGCGTCTACTCCATGCTCTTCCTTGGGCAGCGCGCCATCCTGAAGATCACCGGCATCGTGCGCCAGGAGATGGACCGCATCGGGCAGGAGTTCTACCTGCCGGCGCTGCATCCGCGCGAGCTGTGGGAGGCGAGCGGGCGCTGGCAGGTGATGGGCGACAACATGTTCCGTCTGAAGGACCGCGGGCAGCGCGACTACTGCCTGGGCATGACCCACGAGGAGGTCATGACCGACATCGCGCGCAAGGAGCTGCGCAGCTACAAGCAATTGCCGCAGATCTGGTACCAGATCCAGGCGAAGTTCCGCGACGAGCCGCGCCCCAAGAGCGGGCTGCTGCGCGTGCGCCAGTTCACCATGAAGGACTCGTACTCCTTCGACCTCGACCCCGCCGGCCTCGACATCTCCTACAGGAAGCACTACGACGTCTATTGCCGCATCTTCGGCCGCTGTGGACTGAAGTACAGCGTGGTGGAGGCGCATTCGGGTGCGATGGGCGGCTCGCAGTCGCACGAGTTCATGGTGGCGACGCCCGCGGGCGAGGACATGATCGCCGGCTGTTCGAAGTGCGACTACGCCGCCAACCTGGAGAAGGCCTCGTCGAAGCTCGCGCCCGTGGACGACCTGCCGGGCGACGGGAAGCCGCAGGAGGTAGCCACACCCGGACAGCGCACCATCGAGGAGGTGGCGAGGTTCCTCGGGGTCTCGCCCAAGCAGAAGATCAAGACCCTGGCGCTGATGGCGCAGCGCGTCGATCCGAAGACGCGCGAGATGCGGGTGCGCCCTCTTATCGTGCTGCTGCGCGGCGACCACTCGCTCAACGAGGCCAAACTGAGTGCGGCGCTCGAGGGCGGCGACTCGCGTCCCATGCACGCCGAGGAGATCGAGCAGGTGTTTCACTCGCCCGCCGGATACCTCGGCCCGGTGGACGTACCGGCGCTGACCACCAAAGTATCCGCCAGCCCGACCCAGGAGCTTCTGCTCGAGGGTTTGCCGCTCATCTTTGCCGACTCCGCGCTCGAAGGCCGCAAGAACCTCATCGCCGGCGCGAACAAGGAGAACTTTCACCTGAAGAACGTGACGCCCGGCCGCGACTTCGGCGTGACCAAATGGGTGGACCTGCGCAACGTGGAAGAGGGCGAGGGCTGCCCCAAGTGTGGTGCGCCCTTGCGCGTCGCCCGCGCCGTGGAGGTGGGACACATCTTCAAACTGGGCTACAAGTACGCCGAGTCGCTGGGCGCGCGCGTGCTCGACAAGGACGGCCGCGAGGTGACGCCCATCATGGGCAGCTACGGCATCGGCATGGAGCGCATCCTGACCGCGGCCATCGAGCAGAACCACGACGAAGACGGCTTCTGGCTGCCGCAGTCCATCGCGCCCTTCGATGTGGTTGTGACACCGACCAACATCAAGGATGAAAGTCTGTCTGCGGTAGCGCGCAAAGCCGCCGAGGACCTGGAAAAAGCCGGCAACGACGTGCTGCTCGACGATCGCGACGAGCGTCCGGGAGTGAAGTTCAAGGACGCCGACCTGGTGGGCATCCCCTTCCGCATCACCGTGGGAAAGAAGGCGAGCGAGGGGTATGTGGAGATCACCACGCGCTCGACAAAGCAAACACGCGATGCTACCATCACCGCAGTTGCGGCAGAATTCGAAGCCTGCCGCGCGTCCGCGCGGTCCAACGTCCCCTGAACCCGCGAAAGCAGGAGGCGGCACGATGGCAGTCAGCGAAACACCGGCGGTAAGGAACTTCAAGGCAGGCCTGGGCTTCGCCACCATCGGCGTGATGCTCTACCTGAGCTACATGCTGGTGCCGCCGTACTTCCATAACTACCAGTTCGAAGACGCCATCGTCACCGAAGCCAAGTTCGCCAGCTACAGCCAAAAGTCCGAGGAGCAGATCCGCGACGACATCATGGCCAAGGCGAGAGAGAGCGGCGTGGACATCACGCGCGAGCAGATCAAGGTCGTCAAGACGCCGACCGAGGCGAGCATCGAGGTGAACTACGTGGTCCACGTCGACATCCCGTTCCACCCCGTGGACCTCACGTTCAACCCCTCGTCCAAGAACAAGCAGCTCTGAGGCTGCTGGCGGCAGGAAACTGAGAAGTCCTTTCCATCGTGCCCACCCCGGCGAAACCGAATCGCGGTAACGGAAAGCCTCCCGTCAAGCCCGCCGCCCGGCCGTGGTGGAAGCCCCAAGCGTCCTGGGTGAAAAGCAAGCCGGCGAAGATCGTGCTGGTGGCGCTCATGGCGGTTTTCCTGATCGGGTTTGTACTTTTCTCCTACGAGTACATCAAGTACGCCAAGATCGTGGATGCGCGCATGCGCGGACAGATCTTCAGCACCGCGGCCAAGATCTACGCCGCGCCCGCGGTCATCAACCTGCAGGACCCGGCGGATCTGCGCGATGTCGCCAACCGCCTGCGCCGCGCCGGGTATACCGAACAGGACCAGGGTGGCGACAGCAACATCGGCACCTTCAGCCTGCACTCCCACTTCATCTCCATCACGCCCGGGCCGGGCTCCTTCCACCGCGCGGAGAACGCGACCCTTTACTCCGAGAATGGCACGGTCATCCGCATCACGGTGGGCGGCAATGACGTGAACACCTATGAGCTCGAGCCCGAGCTCATCACCGCCCTCTTCGAGGGCGAACAGCGCTCCAAGCGGAGGCTGGTGCAGTACGACGACATCCCCAAGGTCATGGTGGATGCGGTGCTGGCCATCGAGGACCGGCGTTTCTTCCAGCACAGCGGCGTGAACTACTTCCGTCTGGCCGAGGCCGCCTGGATCGATTTGACACGCCAGACGCACGAGCAGGGCGCCTCTACCCTGACCATGCAGATCGCGCGCGGCTTCTTCCTCACGCCGGAGAAGACCGTCCGCCGCAAGCTCACCGAGATGCTCATCGCGGTGGAGCTGGAACAGCGCTTCTCGAAAAAAGAGATCTTCGAGCTCTACGCCAACCAGGTCTACATGGGCCAGCGCGGCTCGTTCACCATCACCGGCTTCGGCGAAGCCGCGCAGTCCTACTTCGGCAAAGACCTGAAAAACCTCACGCTCCCGGAAGCCGCGCTGCTGGCCGGCATCATCCAGCGGCCGAACTATCTTTCGCCGTACAAGAACCCCGAGCGCGCACTGGAGCGGCGCAACCTGGTGCTCGAGACCATGGTGGACAGCGAGGCCATCACGCACGAGGAGGCCGAGCGCGCCAAGGCGGCGACGCTGCACCTGGCGCCGCCCAACGTCGAAGCCAGCAACGCGCCCTTCTTCGTGGACCTCATCAAGGACACGCTCGCTGGCCGCTACTCCGAGCGCGAGCTGAACGAACAGGCCTACCGCATCTACACCACGCTCGACATGAACCTGCAGCGCGCCGCCGCCGAGGCCGTGGAAATCGGCATGAAGGAAGTGGACGCGCAGGTGCGCAAGCAGCGCACCAAGAAAGTCCCCATCGGCAAGACCGGCCGCTTCGAGACCAAGCTCCTGCCTGGGCCGCCCGCGCAGGTGGCGCTCATCGCCATGAATCCGCATACCGGCGAGGTGCTGGCGCTGGTGGGCGGACGCAACTACGGCATCAGCCAGCTGGACCACGCGGTGGCCAAGCGTCCCACCGGCTCCGTCTTCAAGCCCTTCGTCTACGCCGCGGCCGTCAACACCGGCGTCACCGGCGCGGAGAACATCATCACGCCCGCCAGCCTGGTGGACGACTCGCCCACCACCTTCACCTTCGGCGACCAGATCTACGAGCCGCGCAACTACCAGGAAAAATACCTGGGCCAGGTGTCACTGCGCTATGCGCTGGCGCTCTCGCTGAACAACGCCACCGTGCGGGTCGCCGAGGCCACCGGATACGACAAGGTGGCGGAGCTGGCGCGCAACGCCGGCATCCGCTCGGTGAAGGCCACGCCGGCGATGGCTCTGGGCGCCTACGAGGCCACGCCCCTGGACATGGCAGGCGCGTACACCGTCTTCGCCAACTACGGAACGCACATCAATCCCATGATGGTGCGCTCGCTGCGCAACGCGCGCGGCGGCGTGGTGGAGAACTTCACCACGGAAAAACGCCAGGTGCTCGACCCCCGCGTGGCCTATGTGATGACCAACATGCTGGAGGGCGTGCTGAACTTCGGCACCGCGGCCGGCGTCCGAAGCCGGGGATTCACGGCGCCCGCGGCCGGCAAGACCGGCACCTCCCACGACGCCTGGTTCGCCGGGTACACCAACAATCTGATGTGCATCGTGTGGGTGGGCTACGACGATTACAGCGACCTGCACCTGAGCGGTGCCTACACCGCCGCGCCCATCTGGGCGGAGTTCATGAAGCGCGCCCTGAAGCAGCCGGCCTATCGCGATCCCAAAGGCTTCGGCCCGCCCGCCGGCGTGGACGTGGTGATGATGGACAAGGTCACCAACAAGCGGGCCACCCCGAGCTGCCCGGACATCTATTATGCGGCCTTCATCGCCGGCACCGAGCCCAAAGAGACCTGCGACAACTCCTCCGCCGCCGTGGGCGTCGTCCTTCCCCAGGACGAGCCCTCTGCGGAACATTCTCCTCCGGTTTTGGTGTCTAATAGTGGGCAACAGCCGCCGGTGGCCACGGGCCAGCCTGCCGAACCGGCCAAGAAGAAGCGCGGATTCTGGAGCCGCCTCTTCGGTGGCGGCGACGACAAGAAAGACGAGAAGAAGGACGAGAAGAAGCAGGACGTGAAGAAGCCTGATGTGAACAAGAAAGACGAGGAAAAGAAGAAAGCGCCCGAAGGTACCCCCGCCACGGGCCCGACCAAGCCTTAGAGACTCCGCCGCACCCGGAGGTGCCCCGTGTCCCATCTCTCCGCAAGTGTCCTCATGCTGGCTGCCCTGGCGCTCCCCGTCCAGGACCAGAACGCGGCTGCTCTGTCATCTTCCCGGCCCACCGAATACGCGCCGGAGGTGAACTCAGGCACCACCGCGACCGTGCCGCAGCAGATGCGCCGCGCCGATCCGCCCTCGGAGAGCGCCTCTGTGCAGGAGCTTGAGGACCGCGGCGACGAACTGCGCGCGAACCGCATGTATGCCGACGCCGCCGACTACTACCGCGTGGCGCTGCGCAAGGCCAACACCGCCCGCCTGCACAACAAGCTGGGGATGGCCCACCTGCAGATGATGCGCCAGGACGAAGCCAAGAAGGAGTTCGAGCGCTCCCTGAAGCTCGATAAGAACTACGCCGAAGCGCACAACAACCTGGGCGTGATCTTCTACATCCGCAAGGACTACAGCCGCGCCGTGCGGGAATACCAGAAAGCCATTGATCTGGCGGCCTTCTCCGCGTCGTTCCACAGCAACCTGGCAACGGCTTATTTTTCGCGCAAGGAATATGACAAAGCGTTGAACGAGTATTCGCGCGCCTTCCAGCTGGACCCGGAGATCTTCGAGCGCACCTCGCCGGGCGGGGTCTCGGCGCACATCATCGATAACCGTGAACGCGGCCGCTATGAATACGTGATCGCCAAGATGTACGCCCAGGCCAACAACTCCGACCGCTGCCTGCTCTACCTGCGGAAGGCCCTGGAGGACGGATACTCAGGCATCAACGAGGTCTACAAGGACGCGGAGTTCGCCAACATCCGCAAGGACCCACGTTTCAACGAGCTGATGGCCAACCGTCCGCCGGCGCTCGTCATTAACTGAATTGAAATCAAGGCGCCAAAAAAATCTCTCCGGAACAGAACTTTTTTCTGGCTCTTACGTCTATACAGACAGACAGCCCGGGCCCACACCCGGGTTCTCAGCCGCCGCCTCCACGGCGTGCTGGGACATCGCAGCAATGTGATACGTGGAAGACCCGCCGACGACCTGGGTTGGCGGGTTTTCTTTTCGCTCTAGCGCTTGCCTTTCACGTAATCGCGTAGCACCTGCTCGAGCTTGCCCTGCGCCCGCAGGACGTACTCGATGGCGTCGCGCCCGGCGCCGTGACCGCCCCCACGTCGCGTGACGTAGTGCGCCGCGGCTTTCACTCGCGGGTCGGCGTTGGGGACCGCTACCGCCAGGCCGCTGGCCTTCATCGCGGCCAGATCCACCACGTCATCGCCCACAAAGGCCACTTGGGCTGCCGTCAGGTTCTGCTCTTTGAGGATGCCCTGGAGCGCGCTCAGCTTATCGTCAGCGCCCTGGCAGACGATGTCCATGCTGAGGTCGCGTACGCGGAGCGCCACGGCATCCGACTTGCGCTTGGTGATCACTCCGGTCTTGATGCCGCCCAGCCGTGCGAGCGAGACCCCGATGCCGTCGTGCGCGTTGAATCCCTTGGCCTCCAGCATCTCGCCCCCCGGCCCCGGCAGCAGCCAGATGCTGCCGTCGGTGAGGACCCCGTCCACGTCGAAGAGGATGAGCTTGATCTTGCGCGCTCGCGCTTGCGACATGGTAGAGATTAAACCACAGTCGGTTTCCCGCACGGGGCGAATATTTTGCGAAGACGGTGATTCCGGCATAGAATAGTCGGGCATGCCTCCACTCCCCAGCCTTGCGTGGGCGCATCCCCTTGTCGCCGAGTGGTTCGTCGGGCGCTTTGCCACGCCCACCGAGCCGCAGGAGGAGGGATGGCCGCACATCGTCGCCGGTAGGGCCACGCTCATCTCGGCGCCGACCGGCTCGGGCAAGACGCTCGCCGCCTTCCTTGCCTGCATTGACCGGCTGGTGCGCAAAGCGCTCGACGGCCGGCTTCAGAATCGCACCGAGGTCCTCTACGTCTCGCCGCTGAAGGCGCTGGGCAACGACATCCAGAAGAACCTCGAGGTCCCGCTGGGCGAGATCCTGCAGATGGCCGGCGCGCGCGGGCTGCTGATGCCGGAGATCCGCACCGCGGTCCGCACCGGCGACACCCTGATGCACGAGCGCCGCGCCATGCTCCGCCAGCCGCCGCACATCCTGGTCACCACCCCCGAGTCGCTCTACATCCTGCTTACCGCCGAGCGCAGCCGCGCCATTCTGCGCGATGTTGAGACTGTGATCGTGGATGAGATCCACGCCGTGGCTGACGACAAGCGCGGCGCCCACCTGGCGCTCTCGCTCGAGCGGCTCGAGCAGCTCACGCCGCAGCCCCCGGTGCGCATCGGGCTCTCAGCCACGCAGAAGCCGCTCGAAGATGTAGCGCGGTTCCTTGCGGGCAGCGGGCGTTCGCTGCCGGCGATGGTGGACGTCGGCCACCGCCGCGCCATGGATCTCGCCATCGAGGCGCCGAGCAGCCCGCTCGGGCCGATCGCCACCAATCAGCTCTGGGAGGAGACCTACGACCGGTTGGCCGAGCTGGTGCGCCGGCACCGCTCCACCCTCATCTTCGTGAACACGCGCCGGCTGGCGGAGCGCGTGACGCATCGCCTGGCCGAGCGGCTGGGTGAAGAGCACGTGGCCGCGCACCACGGCAGCCTTGCCCGCAAGCTGCGCCTGCATGCCGAGAAGCGGCTTAAAGCTGGCGAAGTACAGGCGCTGGTCGCCACGGCCTCGCTCGAGTTGGGCATCGACGTCGGAACGGTGGACCTGGTATGCCACATCGGCTCGCCGCGCTCCATCGCGGTGGCCCTGCAGCGCGTCGGACGCTCCGGCCACTGGCGCGGCGCCACCCCGAAGGGCCGCATCTTTCCTACCACCCGCGATGAGCTCATCGAGTCCGCCGCACTGGTGCGCGCCATGCGGCTGGGCGAGTTGGATCGCCTCATCATTCCGTCGGCGCCGCTCGACATTCTGGCGCAGCAGATCGTCGCCACCTGCGCCGCCGCCGAGCAGAGCGAAGAGGAGATGTTCGCGCTGGCGCGGCGGGCGTGGCCCTACCGCGAACTCAAGCGCGAGGAGTTCGAAGCCATCCTCGAGATGCTGAGTGAGGGCATCGCAGCCAGGCGCGGACGCTACGGCGCCTACCTGCACCGCGACCGCGTGAACGGCGTGCTGCGCGCGCGGCGGGGCGCGCGCCTGGCGGCCATCACCAGCGGCGGCGCGATCCCCGAGACCGCGCTCTACACCGTGGTCTCGATGCCCGAAGGCATCGTCGTAGGCACGGTAGATGAGGACTTCGCCGTCGAGACCCAGTCCGGCGATGTGATGCTGCTGGGCAACGCATCGTGGCGAATCCGGCGCGTCGAGTCAGGCGGCGGACGGATGATCGTGGAAGACGCGCACGGCGCGGCGCCCACCATCCCCTTCTGGCGCGGCGAGGCGCCGGCCCGCACCACCGAGCTTTCCCAGCAGGTCGGCGAAGTTCGCACCAGGATATCGGCGCTGGTGCCGGCGGAGGCGGTGAAGTTCGCCGTCACCGGCGAATGCCTGGTGAATGAGGCCGAGCGGAATGCTGCCCTCCGCTGGCTCTCCGAGCAATGCGGGCTCGATGAGCCCGGCGGCGTGCAGGCCATGGAGTACGTCCTGCTGGGCCGCGCGGCGCTGGGCGCCGTCCCCACCATGGATTGCGTCATCGCCGAGCGCTTTTTCGACGAGGCCGGCGGGATGCAGCTTATCCTGCACGCGCCCTTCGGTGGGCGCATCAACAAGGCCTGGGGGCTGGCGCTGCGCAAGCGCTTCTGCCGGTCGTTCAACTTCGAGCTGCAGGCTGCGGCCACCGAGAACGGTCTGAACATCTCGCTTGCCGAGCAACACAGCTTCCCGCTGGCCGACGTCTTCGAGTTTTTGCGGCCGGAGAGCGTGGCCGAGGTCCTGGAGCAGGCGGCGCTGGCCTCGCCCATCTTCCAGACCCGCTGGCGATGGGACGCCAACCGCGCCCTTGCGCTGCTGCGCTTCCAGGGCGGCAAGCGCGTGCCTCCGCCCATCCAGCGCATGCGGGCCGACGACCTGCTGGCCTCGGTCTTCCCCGACGTCGCCGCCTGCCAGGAGAACATCACCGGCGACATCCGCATCCCCGGCCATCCCCTGGTGAGCGAGGTGATGAAGGACGTGCTCACCGAGGCCATGGACATCGAAGGACTCAAGCAGGTTTTGTTCCACGTGGAACAAAAAGCCATCCGGTGCATCGCGGTGGATACGCCGGCGCCCTCGGTCTTCTCCCACGAGATCCTGAACGCCAACCCCTATGCCTACCTCGACGACGCACCGCTCGAGGAGCGCCGCGCCCGCGCGGTCGAGATGCGCCGCATGCTGCCGCCCTCGGTGCTCGAGGAGGTCGGCAAGCTCGATCCGGCCGCCATCGCGCAGGTGAGCGGTGAGGCCTGGCCGGATGTCCGCGATGCTGATGAGCTCGCGGACGCGCTGGCCACGCTGGTCGCGCTGCCGGAGGATTTTGTTGCGCCGCAGGGCGTGAGCGTGCGTGATGCGTGGTCTCGCGATTTCGAGCAACTGGTGGGCCAGCGACGCGCAGCGCGCGTGCCGGTTGGCGAGAAGACCTTCTGGGTCTCGGCCGAGCGGGCGCGGACCTTCGCCGCAATCTTCCCTGCAACGCAATCAGATCTCCAGCCCGTCGAAAAAATACAGCCATCATTTGACGATGCACTGCTGACACTGACCGCGGGCTGGCTGATGTACTCCGGGCCGGCGACCGCGGCGGCACTGGGCAGAGCGCTGGCGCTTCCGGCGCTCGAGATCGAGAAAGCGCTGCTGCGCCACGAGGCTGCGGGCAGCATCCTGCGGGGAAGCTTCACCGAAGCTTCAACGCATGAGTGGTGCGAGCGGCGCCTGCTGGCCCGCATCCACCGGCTCACGCTGGGCGCGCTGCGCCGTGAGATCGAGCCCGTCACGCCCGCGCAGTTCATGCGCTGGCTCCTGCGCTGGCAGCACGTCGCCGCGGGCACGCAGGTGTACGGGCAGGGCGAGCGCGGCACGCTCGAGGTGCTACGGCAGTTGCAGGGTTTTGAGGTCCCGGCCAGCGCCTGGGAGCGCGAGGTGCTGGCGCGGCGCATCGTCAAATACGACCCCAAGGTCCTCGATCAGCTCTCGCTCACCGGCGCGGTGGGCTGGGGCCGACTCTCGCCGCATCCCGCGACGCTCGAGGACTCGACCGACGGCCGCCGCCGCGTCGTTCCGACCAGCGTAGCCCCCATCACCTTCTTCGTGCGCGAGGAGGCCGACTGGATGGTCTCGCGCAGAGAAGATGACGGCGGCGCGCCGCGCGGGCTAAGCTCGGAGGCGCGCACGGTGCTGGAGTTCCTCACCAGTCGCGGGGCATCGTTCTTTGCCGACATCGTGCGCGGCAGCGGCCGGCTAAAGGCCGAGGTCGAGACCGCGCTCTGGGAGCTGGTGGCGGCCGGCCTGATCACCGCCGACGGCTTCGACAACCTGCGCGCGCTCATCGATCCGCGCCGCCGCGGCGGCCAGGGCGCCGGGCGCAGCGCCCGCCCCCGGCACAGCACCGGACGCTGGTCGCTGCTCTCCGCCGTTTCGGGCACCGACCGGAACCGTGCCGCTGAGGCTGCCTGCTGGATGCTCCTCGCCCGCTACGGCGTGGTCTTCCGCGAGCTGCTGGTGCGCGAGACCCTGGCGCTCAAGTGGCGCGAGCTGCTCATCGCCTTCCGCCGGCTCGAAGACCGGGGCGAGGTGCGCGGCGGCCGCTTCGTGGATGGATTCGTGGGCGAGCAGTTCGCGCTGCCGGTGGCGGTGGAATCGCTGCGCGAGATGCGCCGCCAAACGCCCTCGGGCGAGACCGTCACCCTCTCCGCCGCCGACCCGCTCAACCTGGTCGGCATCCTGGTGCCGGGCGAGCGCGTGCCGGCCATCTCCGGCAAGTACGTCAGTTTCCGCGACGGCATTGCGGCGGAGCCCGGAGAGGCTGCTGTGCCCGCGATCTCATCCGCCCACGCGTAGAGCCGTCGCGCGGCTTCCTTCAGCAGATACTGTTGTTGATGGTAAAGTTGCCGCTGCCCGGTCCGCCCACGGTTCCCGATTTGCACACCGTGCCTGAAGTACTGCTCTCCGCGTTGATCCACGGCTGCGGGTAGCTGCCGGGCGTGTTGTTATTGAAATTCACCTGGGTCGTGGCCGCCGCGATCTGGTGCTCGACGTTGGCGAAGAACTTGCAGTTGCTTGCGTTCGCAAGGCAACTACCGACGCGTATGACGGTGTTGTTGTTCACGGTGATTCCTGTTGCATCACGCATCATCATCAGGATGCCCTGGTTCTCCTCCAGGGTGTTGTTCTGCACGATGGTGTTGATGTTGCCGTCGGAGACGCCGCTCGGGTCCGGGTCCCCCAGGTGGATGGCCGCCAGGTCCTCGGGGCCTGCACCTACGGCCTGCAGTACGTTCTTGATGGTGTTGTCGTGGATGTTCCCGTTGATGCTGTTCCGTATCCGCACCGCGCGGTTGTTGGTGGCGGTGATGAGGTTGTTGAAGACCTCCGAGCCCTGGGTGTTGCGGTTGTTCTGGTCGCCATCGATCAGTATGGCGCGGCCGGAATCGTTCACACCGGAGTTACCCATGGTAAGGCGGTTGTCGTGCACCGAGCAGAAGCCCACGTCGAAGCAGATGGTGGTCTCGCAGGCCCGGACGTTGGCCGGGCAGGTGAGGTCGTTGTTCGCGAACTCGATGCGCGGCCCCATACCGCCGGTGTGTGCCTGGCCGGTGGCCGCCAGGATATCGATGCGCGAAGTGGACGTAGGGATGATCTGCGGCGCAGCTGCTGTGATGTGATACATGCGGATGGGCTGCGGCTGGCTGGTGGTCTGCATGTTCCACACCACCAACAGCGCTGCTGACTGGTCCGCGACGTTGCTCAGCGTGAGGTGATGGAAGCGTATCTCACTCGCCAGAGAGCTAGCGTCGTTCTGCACGTTGATACAGCCATCGTTGTCGTCGCCGGTGACGAAGTTGCAGTTGATGGTGCCGTTGAACAGGTGCAGGCCGGCGGGAATGTTGCCGTTGTACGGTGATGCGACAACCCGGCCGGTGATGGTCTTGCCGTTCAAATCAAGGATGACGTTGATGGCGTTGATGGTGATGCAGGTGGCAGTGGGGTCACTGCCGATGTTCTGCGTCAACTGGTAGGTGCCTGGTGCGGAGATCGAGTTATTACCTGTCCGGCATCCGCTCACTGTAGTGGGATTGGTGATCGTCTCATCGGCGTAGGGGTTGCCGCTGTTCCCATAGGGCGAAGGGTTCACGGTGAGCGTGGTGGAGTCGCTCTTGGTGCCGTTGGTGGCCGAGATGGTGCTCATGCCCGCGGCCAGTCCGCTGGCCAGTCCGCCCGAGGTGATGGTGGCCACCGACATGTTGGTCGAGCCCCAGGTGGAGCTGCCCGTCAGGTTCTGGGTCGTGGTATCGGTGAACGTGCCGGTGGCGGTGAACTGCTGCGTCGTGCCGGTGTCGATGGCGGGGTTCACCGGAGTGACCGCCAGCGAGGCCAGCGCAGCGTTGGTCACGGTGACCGAACTCGAGCCAATGACGCCTCCCAGGTTGGCGTTGATGTTGATCGGCCCACCGACGCTGATCCCCGTCACCATGCCGGGAATTCCGAAGGTGGTGCTGACGCGTGCGATCGCCGGGTTGGCCGACGAGAACGCCGCCGCGCTGGTGACGTCGGCGGATTGCCCGGTGTTGAAGCCGCCGGTCGCCGTGAAGGGCATGGTCATGCCCTTGGGAATGGAGGCCGTGCCGGGGTTGACCGTGACCGAAGTCAGGATGGCGCCGGCATCGGCCGCCACCGTGTACAGGGTCGTCCCGAAGAACGGCCCGCGCTGCGCGCTCATGGTAGTGGTCCCGGTGGCCAGCGCGCTCGTGGCGCCGGTGTTGGCGATGACGGTGGCAACCGAGGTCTGGGACGACAGCCACGAAACCGGCCCCATCGCCGTCTTGCCGCCGCCGGTCTGGTTGAGTCCGGTGAAGAAGCCGGTCTTCGCGGTGAGCGAAGGCGTGTCCCCGACCAACTGGACCGGGCTTTGCGGGGTGATGATCACGCGCACCGGCCCGCGCTGCCCCTCGCAGAGCAGGGTCACGACCAGGATGAGGGCGAGGACATGAAGACACCGCGATTTCGAGAGCATCGTGCGCACCTGTCGAAAGCACGGGTCCGGAAGGGAGCCCGTTACGCCGCAGAAGATGCGCTCATTTTATCCGCTGACTGCTAAAAGGCAAACGAAAAACAGCGCAGATGCGGTTTGCAATCACAGCCAGGTCCTTCGCTTCGCTCAGGATTTCGCCGGGCGGCTTCCGCTGCGCTCACACCGCCAAATCGGCTCAAGTTTGACTAAGCCCAGTCGCTGGGCGAAAATGAATCGTTGTCCCTGCCTTGTTTGTGGGCCTGTGGCGCAGCTGGGAGCGCGCTTCCATGGCATGGAAGAGGTCGTCGGTTCGATCCCGACCAGGTCCACCAACTCTTTTCAACGAAGACTCAATTCATGGCTCTTCCCTTCGTGCAACCTTTGTGTCCTTTGTGGTGATTGTTTGAAGGCTGACCACGAAGGGCACGAAGTACGCACGAAAGTGCGAGGCTTCGTTTCTCTCGGGCTGCTGCGCCCGGGGCAAAAGGGCAACGCTCCCGCGCCACGGCTTACGTATCCGGCATGGCGTCAATGATGGCGTTGCTCTCTTCCTCATTGAAGGCGCGCATGGTCTCGGTCCGCACCGTCCCTACGCGGCCGAGATAGAGCGCGGCTTTGGCGACGGCTTCGTCGCTGGGCGCTTCCAGGAT
>JACXTT010005465.1_pt1 | contig 18438 bp, 14 predicted proteins | sample 9270951 | NCBI WGS metagenome assembly JACXTT01 (sample SAMN15532306, study PRJNA645909) | rock metagenome | isolation source: weathered quartz diorite | place: Puerto Rico | collected 2017-06-21 | reverse complement strand
CATGCTGTTCTTCGCCAGCGGCGAGCCGACGATTCACCCCAAGCTGTTCGAGCACGTCGAGCTGGCCAAGAGCGTCGGCTTCTCCGCCTTCGGCATGTCCTCGCACTTCCGCACCTTCGCGGATCCGCGCTTCGCCCTGAGGGTGCTGCGGGCGGGTTTCGAGTACTTCGACATCTCGTTGCACGCCGCCGACCGTGCCTCGCAGCTCGACGTCAATCCGATCGATGACGGGGGTGAGTCGCTGTTCGAGGCCCTCAAGGGTCTGGCCATCATCTTCCGCCTCGCCGACACGCTCGGCATCCGCGTCAGCATCACGCACAAGATCGTCGTCTCGCGGCTGAACGTCTCGCAGCTCGAGTCGATCTTCCGCGCCACCTACGATCGCGGCGTGCGCAACTTCATCCTCCAGCCGGTCCGGGCGCTCGGCCTCGCCCCCGAACGGCACGACGCGCTCGCGATCTCGGAGGAGGAGATCCTGCCGCATTTGAACGAGTTCCTCCGCAAGACCGAGGGACTGGGTGCGGAGATCAAGCCCTACGGCTTCTCGCGCCAGGGGCTGTTCGCCGGTACCCACGTCGTGCACGAACAGAATCGGGTCAAGAACGTCATGGGCAAGGCCCGGCAGCCGCGCGGGAACTACCAGCTGCCGGAGACCGAAGAGGAGCGGCCGACGGACGGCCGCTTCTGGATCGAAGTGCGGACCCCGTTCGACGAGCGCTTCGCCTTCGCTGCCGACGGCGGCGCCCCGCTGCTCGACGTGGCGCTGCAGCGCGGCGCCTCCCTGCCGTTCGGCTGCCGGATGGGATCGTGCGGCATGTGCTGCGCCCGCCTGCTCGAGGGCAGCGTCGATCAGAGCACACAGATCTTCCTGACCGAGGAGCAAGAGCAGCAGGGCTTCGTCCTGCTCTGCCAGGCGCGCCCCCGTTCAGACGCCGTGCTGATGATGTGCACGGACGACGAGATCGATCCGCTCTAGATCGGGGTCCTCGCCGTGCAGGCCAGGGACTACACGAGCCTCGATAAGCGGCGCTATGTTTCGAGGAAATTCCTTCGCCGAGAGTTTGCGAGGATGTGGCCGCGTGTCTGGCAGCTCGCCGGACTCTCCGTGGACCTCGACCGCGCGGGCAGCTACTTCACTTTCGACGTAGGCCGCGATTCCATCCTCGTCGTACGCCAGACCGAGGGCGTGCGCGCCTTCCACAACGTTTGCCTGCATCGGGGTCGCGCGCTGCGCGAGTGCGGTGCCGGCCATGCCGAGACCTTTCGGTGCCCCTACCACCACTGGGAGTGGGAGATCGACGGTCGGATGAAGAACCTCCCGGGCCGCGAGTCGTTTCCGCAGGTCAAGGACCTGAGCGGTATGGGTCTGAAGCAGGTTGCCGCCGAGGAGTGGGGAGGGTTCGTTTGGATCAACCTCGACGGAGATGCCGAGCCCCTCTCCGAATACCTGGGCTCGGTCGGCACGAGCTTCTTGCTCTATCGCCCCCAGGAGTATTCGCTCGTTTCGGACCAGACGATCGAGGTCGATTGCAACTGGAAGGTCGCCATCGACGCTTCCAATGAGAGCTACCACATTCCCGTGGTTCACCCGGAGCTCCTGCAGGTCTTCGATGACCAGCACCTGCTTCCGCACGTGGTCGGGGACCGGCACGGTTACAGCACCGCACCGTTTGCGGTTCCGAGCGGGCGCCTCTCCGATCGTGAGCAGGTCAATGATTGGCTCAAGCAGCTCATCCTGGAGGCAGGGCTGAACCCCGACGACTTCGCGGGTAGAGCCTCTGCCGTGCGTCCCGCGATCCAGCAGGCGTTGCGTCGGCGCAAGGACGATTTCGACCTGGGCGGCATGACGGATGATCAGCTTACCGACTACTGCTCGTACTTCTTCTTTCCCAACGTTCATATGAACATCCAGGGACTCAATCTGAACCTGTCGCGCGTCCGGCCACACCCCTCGGACCCGGGAAAGACGCTCTTGGACCAGATGTGCTTCGTCCGCTTCCCGCGCAGCCAGCCACCCCCGCCGCGCCCAAAACACGAACACTTCCGATTTGGTGAGGGGTCGCTCGGTTTCGTGACCGATCAGGATGTCTTCAACTACGTGCGCGTTCAGCGCGGTATGCAATCCAGCGCCTTCGAGAGGCTCGTGCTCGGCGATCAGGAGCAACGTGTCTCGCACATGCACCGGGTGCTCGATCGTTACCTCTACGGGGAGAGCCCGAGCAGCAACGGCGGTCGCCGATGAAGACGTCATTCGACCGTGTCTTCAGGGACGCCGGTTTGCAGGCGACGTTCGAGCGGGACGGGTTTGTGGTGATGGATCTCCTGGATCGGGACGAGGTCGCCAATCTGAGGGCGCTCTGGGACGAGCTCGATGACGATGTGAAGGCGCGCCCGTTCTCCGCAACGATCATGAGTCGGAACCTGTCATATCGACGGCGCGTCAGCGAAGGCGTCGTTGGGGTCTTCGCGGGACGGCTCGGGGCCATCCTCAACGACTATCGATTCTGCCACGGGGTGTTCGTCGCCAAGCGCCCCGGAATGGAAGAGGGGCACGTGTCCCTTCATCAGGACCAAACGTTCGTCGACGAGGACCGGTTCACTCCGGCGGTGGCCTGGGTGCCGCTTTCGGACGTGACCCGGGAAACCGGATGTCTGCGCGCGGTGCGGGGCAGTCACCGGATCAACCATGGCCCGCGGGGAACGTATCGCGACTTTCCGTACCCCGAGCTCCAGCCCGCCATCACGGAACGCTTTCTCACCGATATCCCGATGCGTGCGGGGCAGGTTTGCATTGCCGCCGCCACGTTGTTCCACGAGTCGGGGGCTCATCACGGTGAGAGCGTGCGTGTGGCGGCCTGCGCGCTCAGCATCCCGCGGAGTAGCCGCCTCCTCTACTACTACCAAGACGGTACTGAGCGGATGGAGTTCTTCGAAGTGCCGGACGACTTTTATCTGCGACACACCTTCGGTCTCCGTCCCGCAGGGATGGAAAGCGCCGGCTTTGTCGAGGCGCGGACGGAGCCGATGACGCTGCAACAGCTCGAAGCGGTGTGTATCCCCGCGCAGAACTAACCGCAGCTCATTGAACCGCGATGGGCGCCGAGATGCCTCTCTCGGTCATGCTTGCGGAGCCGGTGTCAGTGACGACATGGCCCGGCGAACCGCAGCGATCACGGCGCGCGGATCGAGGCTGAAGATCAGATCGGACTCGTTGTAGGGGCTGATCGCACAGCCCGGTCCGATGGGCCGTGGCATCTCGAGGAAGGCGCGGGTGAACCCCACGTCCCGCCCGTTGAGGTAGCCGCCCTGGCCCGTCGTCAGATGACAGGGCACCACCAGGCCGTCGGGCATCACGGTCGCGAAATACCGCCCCGCGGTGCAGCGCGAGCAGTCGCCGAAGCGCGGCGCGGCGCGGAGGCGCTCGAAGAACCCGGGCGACGACCCCACCGGCGCGTGTGGGATGGCATCGGAGAGCCGATCCGCCAGGCGACTCAGCATCGCCGGATCAATGCCGGGGTGGAGCCCCGAGTCGTGAGTGAAGCAGTCGAGATACGCCGGCTGGAAGTACGCCCAGAAGCCGTACGTCTTGGCCAGTGCCAGAATTTCGTCGACGCGCTGCTCGTTCCACGGCCCGATGACGGAGATCGTCGCGACCGCGATGCCGCGCCGGCGCGCCTCCTGGATCACCCTGATCACCCGAGCGTACGACCCGCGCCGCCGCCGGACGACATCGTGCACGTCGTCGGGACCGTCCAGCGAGACCACCAGCATGTCGAGGCACTGGGCCAGCCGATCAAGCCACCGCTCCGTCCTCCAGCCGTTGCTGTTGAGGGAGGTGAAACACCCCTGCGCCTTGGCATACTCGATGAGCTCGACGGCATCCGGTCGCAGCAGTGCCTCGCCGCCGCCGAACGCGGCGCGGCCCATCCCCGCCTCGGCCAGCTCTTCGATGGCGGCGCGAAATTCCGCGGTCGACATCTCCACCCCGGCGTTCGCCGGCACGTCGCAGTAGTCGCAGCGGAAGTTGCAGCGATTGGTGAGCACGAACACCATCGAGTACGGCTGGGGCCGCCGCCGCGCCATCGCGAGCGCCAAGCGCGCCGAGCGGCCCGCCATCCGTGCCGAAACGGGCAGCCTCATGCGCCCCCCCGTGCCACGAGCGCAAACAGCACGCCCCCGACAGCGAGGGAGTACCATCGGTGCGCCACGCGCAGTTGTCTGGCACGTTGCGCGTCGCCCAGGGCGAGCATCGTTGTGCCGCCGCACAGCCCCAGCGCTGCCGCGAACAACGCCACGGACGCGGTGGCTTGGATCCGCCAGAGAAGGAGGGCCGCGAGCGGCCCCAAGATGACGGCGATCACTCGCACGCCGGTCGCACCGACCACCACGCCGGTCGTCCGCACGCCGGCGGTCAGATCCTCGTGGCTGTCGGCGATCTCGTGCAGGATCTGGTTCTGCGTGAGGAGCACGTAGAAACAATAGGTCAGAAAGAGCATCCCGGGCGATGGGGGGCCGACCGCAGTCAACAAGGGTAGCGGCACGAAGATCAGCACGTTGACCAGCGTCCCCACGACGGGCAGGCGTTTGAGCCGTGGCTGCGCGCTGTAGAGCGTCGCCGCGACCAGCGACATACCCGCCCCCAACAGCGCCACGGGCGTCAGCGCCGCGGCGATGGCCAAGGCTGCGATCGCGCAGGCGGCGACCAGCAGGGCCGCTTCACGCGGCACCGCGACGAGCCCAGCGAGTGCGTTCTTCGCCTCGTTGCGATCCATGCCCCGGTCGGTGATGCCGTTGAAGCCGTAGGCGTACGCCAGGCAGAGCGCTGCGACGAGGACGCCGCCCGCCAGCCGCACGACGTCACCCTCCTCACGGCGGGTATCGCCGACCAGGCTGACCAGCGGGAGCATCGAGAAATACCACCAGTCGAACGCCCGCAGGGCACGCCCGGCGCGGCGCCACGCCCCAGCGCGAGGCGCGGACAGCGATCCCACATGCGAGGCTTCGCGCATGTCGGGGCTTATGCCACGAGACAATTGACCGGTGGTACGCCGTTCGACAACGCTTCCCTCTCCTCGGCTCGGACGTTCCCGCTTTCGGCGATAACTTGCGCCTGCCGAACGCAACCCGTCAAGAGATATCTCGGATGCTCGCTAGCGATCCCACGAGGTCGCGGGAGCACGGGGCACGGGGTGCGACTCTGGCGAGTTCCGGTCGCCGACGACGGCACGGCGTCGCGATTCGAAAGTCCACGCAGCCGGTCCAGAACCTGATTGAACTCGCTCCCGCGGCTTCTCATCGCAACCGCTCGGTGTCGACCAACACCTGGTAGCGGATGGTCTCGATGAAGCCGAGCTTCCCGCGCGACGCCATGCGCAACATCGTAATCGAGGCGAGCGATATCTCCCCACCACCGCTCGCTCCCGGCAGTGCCCCTGCGACGGTTGTCGGTGCGCCCGGCGAGAAGAATCGATCCGCGCTCGGTCGGTTCCAGTAGGTGCTCCAAGGGCTGTTGAACTGCCGATGCAGGTGTGCGACCAACTCGCCATTGTGCAGCTCGAAGCCCCCGGCCGCCAGCTTGCCGAAGTCGTCCTGCGAAAGGGGTGCGCCGGACTTCGCGTCGACGAAATCGAAGCCGATTTCCTTGTCCCGCCACGGACTCCGGATCTCGCCCGCGATGCCGAGCAGAACGATCGCAATCGCCGCGGCCGTGCGCAGGAACGCAGCTGAGGGTCGCCCCGCTCGAAGACCGGCGAGCCGCTCCTCAAACCACGCCTCGATGGGGCGCTTTCGCCAGCGCTCGGCGAGTGCGGTGGTCAGGAGTAAGCCGGCGACTTTCGCCGGCTCACCCGCGATGAAGAAGATGACGTGCAGGGCCAGCGTCAGTGGCCCGGCGATGGCGCCGAAGAGGATTTGCCGGGGGATCGTCCGTGGCGAAGTCATGGGATCGGTCGCCGCGAAGAAGAAGATCGCGAGAAGCGGCGGAGCGGGAGGAAAGCCGGAGAGCGATACGGCCCCGACGATCGAGAGCGTGTAGACGAGCCGATTCGACATCAGGAGCTGGGGCAGGCCGACACAGGTGATCAAGATGTTGGCGTAGGGGATCAGGTTGAAGACGTGACTGACGGATACGATCCCCGTGCTCGGCAGGATCACCTGCGTCATACCGCAGACGAAGACTCCGACCGCACCGGGGTTGAATAGGTGACGTCCATCGGCGCGGCGAACCAGGTGCTTCACTGCGATCATGACCGCGGCCGACATTCCGAGCAGCGCAGCGTTGCCGGCAAAGAAGAGGAGAAGCGTGTTTGCAGCGGCGATGTTGCTGAGCACCCGAAACCGGGCGCGGTGGAGGGCGAGGGAGAGCGCTCTGTCCGCCAGCAGGGTCACGCCCCACGTGATGCAGATATCCGTCCAGCGGATCAGGTTTCGTCCGGCGGCAATGTTGAGCAGGTAGAGAAACAGCGCCTGGGTCCCCAGCTGATAGACCAGGTTCAGCGGCACCTCGAACCGGCGGCCTCCCTGCTCGACGACCCACGTGAGCGGGCGCTGATCTCCCCACGGGAGCCACTTGCCGACCAAGCTCCAGGAGTCACGACGCCGCTGGTGCGCGTCGCGCTCGCGCCAGCTCATCGCTTCGCTGCTGTCACCGAATCGCGTCAAGCAAACGATCTCGCGTCGGGGACGATACGCGATATGAGGGCGGGGGGCCACATGAAAAGCCGTCCACCGGGCGGCCGTCTCGTTCGGCAGACCGAAGAATGAGCAGCCGTCGTCGCGCCACCGTACGCGCGCTGGCCGTCGCGATCCTCACCGGTGCGTACCTGGTTGCGATGGGCCTCGAGCCCTCGATCCGCCAGAAGGATTCCGCGCGTGACATGCTTCTCGCGCGTGACGGCATCGCCTTCGGCGTCTGGGATGGTACCGAAGCAGCGTTCGGCCACTTCAGGCAGGGTGTGCTGTGGATCCGGTTTCTCGCGCTTACCTTCGCCGCTGGCCTAGGGCCGTTCGGCCAGCAGGTCATCCTCGCTGGTCTCTTCACGGTGAGCGTGTGCCTCTTCGACCGCGGCGCTCGCACACACTTCGGCGAGGATCTCGGCTGGGCGCCGACGGCCCTTTTCCTCGCCCTTCTGCTGTTCGGAGTCTCCTATCCGAATTTCTGGAATCCGATCATCTCGCCGCTCGGCGTCACGGGCCTGACGCTCGGACTCCTCCAGGTCGTCACGCGTGGTTCGAGCAGCGCGGCGTGCACCAGCACTGCGAGTCTCGCGCTCGCGGCGGAAGGTCACCCGGCGGCGCTGCTGGCGGCTCCGGTGGTGGTCGCCACCGTCTGCATGTCGTGCCGACGGCCCATCCGAGCCTCGTTGCTGAGCATCGTCAGCGGTATCGTCCCGTCGTTCGCCGTCTCATCCACGACCTGGCTTCACGACGGCCGCGCGATGCTCGAGCAGCCGTGGTAAGTGCCGCTCATTGCCGCCTGCCTGGCAGTAGCCCTCCTGATCGCCGCTGCGTTGCGAGCTCGGTGGCTCGCGCTTCCCGTCGAGCGTCGCCGGCGGTGGTTGGTACTCATGGTCGTCGGCAGCGTGTTCGCGCAAGGGATCGCAGCGTCCGTGCTCTCCCACACGGTCCTGTTCCCGCCGCACTACTATCTGACCGTGCTTCCGGCGCTCGCGATCATCACGGGACTCGGCCCGCGCCGTATTCGGGCGCGGCCCGCGGGCGGCCGCTGGACGAGCGGGGTTGCGACCGCCATCGCGACTGTCGTGTTCCTCATGCCTCTTTCGACGGCGGCGGTCTGGCGATTCGGCGTCTCCACGGGAACGACCGGTATCCCGGAGTACTCGATGCGCGAAGGCGAGGCATTGGCTTCCCATTTTTGGCGGGCCGGTTACTCGTTTCCGGACCTCCAACGCCACCTCCGCGGCCCGGACAGCTACCTGCTGATCTCGTCGGCCGCGGCGTTCGCGCCCGGACCGAATGGATCGCCGGAGCGTCCCATGGCCGATCTTCGCATCCTGGCATTCACTGATCGCTACCAACCCGAGGGAGGCTTACCGGCGGACGGGCATGAAGTGCGTCGCGGGCGAGGTCGACGTGCATGGATCCTCCCCTCGACGGGTGGGTCCGGCTCGCCCCCGCACGGGTTTGCTTCGCAGCGCTCGTGGGCGAGCATCCGCCCGAATGTGCCGACGTTGCGACCAGTTCGATCAGGTACCAGCACAGGTACCGCGATCTCGCCATGCCTGCGTTACCCGGAGTCCAGGAGGCCCGTATGCGGCTGCTGGGCGTGTCGCGGTCGTATGCCGTGAAGACGACGTGGGAGCTTCCCGTCGAGATCCACGGCGATGATGCCGAGCGTTACTTCGATGTGGTTGGAGTGATCAGCCCTCCATGGGTGATCGAAGGCGTCGAGGGAATCGGCCATCGCGGAGAACTCCCATCTCGTCACGTCGTCCTGGACCGCAGTGGGGGATCCTCGGGTCGCCTCGTGCTGGCTGCGCAGGTGGCACCTTGGCAGGCGGGCGGCGGGCAGGACTATCCCCCCGACTTCCTCGAGACCCGCGCCGACGAGGCCGCGTTGCGCCGAAGTCTACAACAGCTCCCTCCCCTCGGGCGTCGGATTTGTGATCTGTTGGGTACGTGCCCGTAAGGGTGCAGACGCAGTCGCCATCGATCACGAAAGGGCACGTGGCGGTGCTTCCCCTGTCCCCGAAGGTCCAGCGTCTGAGGGTCGAGCGGACGCGCCGAAGCAAATCGCCGGGGTTCTTTCCTTGTTCACCTTGACGTCGGCTTGGTGAGGCACGTATCGTCGCGCCGTTTCGCCGCGGGGTGACCACCGCGGCCGAGCGAGCCCTAGCGTGCGAATGGTGAGTCACGACGGCCCTCACGTCGCTCCGGCCGTGCCCGCGCGGCGCGGAGCCCACGTCACCATCGTGCGGCCGCCCGCCACCTCGTCGCGGTTCTCGTACACGATCGGTGTCGTCCTGCCGCTCGGCCCCGCCTATCTGGCCGGGTCACTCCTCGAGGCCGGACACCGGGCCGCGATCGTCGATGCCCTGGGTGAGGCGCCGTTCCAGCGCGGACCCACCTCGCATCCCCACCTGATCTACCACGGCCTCAGCATTCCGGAGATCGTCGAGCGCATCGATCTCGCCACCGACGCGATCGCGATGTCGGTGATGTTCTCGCAGCAATGGCCGCACGTCGACGACCTGATCCGCGCCGTTCACGCCCGCTTTCCCGATCGACCGATCTTCGTCGGCGGGGAGCACGTGACCGGGACGTGGCGCTTCGTGCTCGATACATGTCCCCCCGTCATCGCCTGTGCGATCGGCGAGGGCGAGGAGACGATGGTGGAGCTCGCCGAATACGTCGCCGGCGGGCGAGACCTTGCCGACGTCGCTGGAATCGCGTGCCGCATCGGCGGCCGCCCCCAGCGCACGGCGCCCCGCGAGCGCATCCGGAGCATCGACGACATCGCGCGTCCCGCGTGGCACCTCGTGCCGGTCGCAAACTATCTCGACGGCGGGTTCACCTACGGCGTCAATCTCGGACGGTCGATGCCCATCCTGGCGACACGCGGCTGCCCTTACCGCTGCACGTTCTGCTCGAGTCCCGCCATGTGGACGACGCGATACTACGTGCGCGACGTGACGGCAGTCGTGGACGAGATCGCCTCCTACGTCGGCCGGTACGGCGCCACGAACATCGACTTCTACGACCTCACGGCGATCATCAAGCGAGACTGGATCCTGAAGTTCTGCGCGGAGCTCGAGCGCCGACGGCTCGTCATCACGTACCAGCTGCCGACGGGTACGCGGTCCGAGGCGCTCGACGAGGAGGTACTCGCGGCGCTGCGCCGGACCGGCTGCCGCAACATCTGCTACGCTCCCGAGTCGGGCTCGCCCGAGACCCTGGCCCGCATCAAGAAGAAGATCAAGCCGGACCGGATGCTGCGGTCGATCCGTGCCGCGACGGGCGCCGGGATCGTCGTCAAGGCGAACATCATGATCGGCTTCCCGGACGAGACGCGTCGGGAGCTCTGGCAGACGGTCCGCTTCGGCATGAAGCTCGCGCGGCTCGGCGTCGAGGACATCCCCCTCTTCCCCTTCATCCCGTACCCCGGCACCGAGCTCTACGACTCGCTGCGCGCACGAGGCGTGCTGCCGGAGCTGAGCAACGAGTACTTCGCCGAGCTCGGGTACGGCGATCTCGACAGCGTGCGGTCGCTGTCGCCGCACATCTCGAGCCGACAGCTCGCGATCGTCCGCCTGGTCGGGATGCTCGCCTTCCTGATGGTCGGCTATGCACGGCGACCCTGGCGAGTGCTGCGCACGCTGCGTGCCCTCTTCACGGAGCGCAGCACGACCGTCGTCGAGCTCCGTCTGGTCGACATCAAGCGCCGCCTGCTGGCGAGGCTCGGTCTCCGCCGCCGCCACGCCGTGGCTCGCCCTGACGCGAGACCGGTGGCGATCAACGAGGATCCCCCCGGTGATTCGCCGGCGGACGTCGACGGTGGACACCGGGTGTCGTGCGTCCTCCCCGCGTACAATGAACGCGAGGGTCTTGCCGACACCGTCGCCGGGTGGGCGGCAGCGCTCGAGCCCTGCACCCGGGACTACGAGATCATCGTCGTCGACGACGGCAGCAACGACGGCACGGCGGCGCTTCTGCGGGATCTCCGGGATCGCCACGCCTCTCTGCGCGTGGTGACACACTCGAGCAATCGAGGGTACGGCGCCGCCATCACGAACGGGTTCGCGCATGCGGCTTTTCCCCTCGTGCTCTTCAGCGACGCCGATGGCCAGTACGAGCCACGCGACATCGGCGTGCTCCTCGAGCACATCGACCGCGCGAAGGTGGTCGTTGGCTACCGCCTCCGGCGTGCGGATACCTGGACGCGGCGCGTGCTGTCCCACGGGTACAACGTCCTCGTACGGTGGGTCGTCGGCGTCTCGTGGCGCGACATCAACTGCGCGTTCAAGCTCATGCACCGCGAGACGTTCCGGCGGCTCGGGATCGAATCGACCGGGTTCAGCATCAACGCGGAGCTGGCGATGTGCACGCGGAACGCGCGGGTGCCGATCATCGAGGTGCCGGTCCAGCACCGCCCCCGCCGCGCGGGCCGCTCGACGGTGCGGCCGCTGCACCTCGTGACGACCCTGTACCAGCTCGCCTGGCTGCGGCGGCGCCATCGGCGTTCGGCTTTTGACGGGCTGGTCCGGGCCGAAGCGGCCCGCGACGTCCCGGTCGAGCCGGGTATTACGAGCATCTCAGCGAGGAGAGCCGTATGAGGCCCGGGATGAGGCGCGTGCCGCTGCGGGAACGGGCTGCGTTCAACATGTCGTTCCTGCTCGAGCACTACTTCCCGCGCAGCGAGAGGATACAGCGGAAGAAGCAGGCGGCTCGGTTGCGCGTTGCCAACCGCCTCCGACGGAGTGGGCCGGGAACCATCACGGCGGTCGACCGCCTCCCCGAGGTATCGGCCAGGGACTTCCGTCGGCGCTACCTCGCGAAGGGCATCCCCGTCATCCTCGAGAAGGGGGCGGCCCGCTGGCCGCTTGCGGCGTGGTCCTTCGATGGCTTCAGGGAGCGCTACGGGCGCGAGACGATCAAACTCGTCCAGCGGCGCGGCGTCGCCGCCGACGAGGAGATCGTGAGCGGGAGGGAGTTCTCAGAGGAGATCCGGTTCGACGCCTTCCTCGACCAGGTGCAGAACGGTGGGGGAAAGTACATGCGCTTCTCGCCCCTTCTCGAGAAGTTCCCGGAGCTGCTCGACGACTTCAACCACGACTTCTTCAAGCGGATGTCGGGAAACAACTGGGGGCTCACCTATCAGCTCTTCATGGGTGGCAGCGGGACGTTCACGCCGCTGCACAACGCCATGACGGGATTCTTCTTCGTGAACGTCTGCGGCGTGAAGCGCTGGGAGCTCATTCCGAACCATTACCTTGCCGTCTTCAACCCCAGCGCGGACGGCTTCGGCTACAACCATTCGAAGGCGCATGCCGACATGTCGAACGTCGCCGACTTCCCCGGTCTCGACGCCGTCGACCGCATGCAGGCCGTCATGCAACCGGGCGACATCCTCTTCCTTCCCTCGTGGATGTGGCACTCCGTCAAGAACGACTCGCCGACGATCGGCGTGCGGTGCGGGTTCGTCTATCCGAAGGGGATGCTGGCGGAGGGGTTCACCCTGTCGTTCATCCGCCTCTTTGCGGCGCGCAACCCATCGACCCTCGAGGCGCTGTACTACACGCTCTTCAAGAAGAACCTCGCGGAGCGCGACCGGTGGCTCCTGACGGCGAAGCTGATCAGGCGATAGCCCCAGACGGCGGAAGTGGCCGCCGGTCGGGCCGGGACGTCCTCGACGCCATAGTGCGCCTCGTGCGTCGCGGCCGGCCACCTCGCGCGCCCGCGATCGAACACGTCCGCCGGCCGTCGATCGGGGACTTCGAAGTTTACCGCCGCCGCTCGATTCCGTTGGTGATCGGGGGGCTGTCCGACGACTGGCCGGCCCGTTCGAGCTGGTCGCTCGCCCGGCTCCGCGAGCGCTTCGGAGATCGGCGCATCTCCGTGATCGCGACCCAGAACGGCTGCCTCTGCACCGACGTGAAGACCGGCGTCGCCTTCGAGGCGATGCGCTTCGGCGACTACATCGACGTCCTCGAGCGCGGCGAGCGGCCGGAGTACTACCTGGTCGAGCCGGGCTTCGGTTGGATCCCGGAGCTCGGGGAGGACGTTCGCATTCCCGAGTACTGCCGGAACGCGCCGTGGCGGAACACCAGGTTCTGGCTGAGCGCCGCCGGCACCTCGGCGCCGTTGCACCGGGACCTGGCCGAGAATCTCTTCTTCCAGGTCGTGGGGCGGAAGCGATTCTATCTCTATCCGCCCGCCTTTTCGCCCTGGCTCTACTCGAATCCCCTGAGGTCTGCCCTGGCCAACTACAGCCGCTTCGACCCCGAGAACCCCGACTATGACCGCTTCCCGCTCACCCGGAACGTCGAACCGATCGAGGTGATCCTCGAGCCGGGGGACACATTGTACCTTCCGTCGCGGTGGTGGCATCACACCCGCTCGCTCGAGCTGAGCGCTTCCTTCAACTTCTGGTGGGCGGACGGCGCGCTGGCGTGGGTCGTGCGTGCCGCCGAGTTCATCAAGCGGAAACGGCACCTCGAGATATACGGGCTCGAATCGCGGCTCGGCTGGCCCGGTGCCGCGACGCAGCAGCGCGCGTCGTAGCCCCGGCTCCGCGTAATCCGTCTTGTCCGCGGCTTCCTCGGGCCTGGGCTCTAGAAGAGAAAATCGGACATTGTGCAGGCATCCGCGATCGCAAACTCGCGGGGCCCCAAGAACAGGACGTCGCCAAGGGCCGGACCGACGCGATACGTCTTCACGATCTGGCGTGACGTGGTTTCGATCAACCACACGTGCTGATCGTCCGCCGACGTGACGGCCAGATGCAGACAATCGGGCGAGTAGGCTATGAACCGCGGCGCCCGCACCGAGATGCCCCAGCTGAATCGGTACTTACCGTCAGCATCCGGCTCGAACACTCGAACCCTACCGACCCAATCGGTTACAGCGACCGCGTTGCTGTTCTCGCAAAGCGCGATGTCGCTCGGGAAGCCGAAGAGCGCGCCCGCGAGCCGTTGTAACACGGCCTCGCGCTCGGGTGAGTACACGACCACGTCGGAACCCGTAGAGCCGACGAGCAGACCATCGCGCCGAGCCTTCGTGATCCACGCAACGCCACCCGCGACGTTAGCCAATCGACGCGTGACTCCGGTCTCCGTCGACACCGCCCACATCGCCACCCGGCGAACGGCCTCCGTCACATAGACGGTCGGGTCGTTTGCGCGGCAGGTGACGATCCCACTATCGAACATCGAGCCATCGAGCGCGATCGTCCGAATGGCTTCCTCGCGGGTCTCTGGATTCCGTACCACCCCGACGAGCGTATGGGTGTGATCGGGAAGCAACCAAAGCGCCCCGTTTGCAGAACAGGCATTCCACAAGATGCCATCCAGGCTCGACTCACGCTCGACGGTCCACCCATCGTTGCCACGCCGCAACCACCACGATGCGACGTTGCCTCCAGGAGTCGACTTCCTGTGTTCGTCCTCTTTACTCCGTGGGCTGCTCCCAGTGAGCAGGAGCTCGCCGGGACCCCACATGCTGAGACCGTAGAAGCGAGCGATGAACCTGCCCGGTTGTGCGCCATGCGGTCGTTCGCCGTCGTTCGTCGCGCAATGCTCGGCGATGTGCTGCTGTTGAGGATCGAATACCTCGTAGTGATCGTACGCGGGCGTGAGAAGCACGGCGATCGGCAGGAGTACCGTCCAGCGCATGAACCTGTAGTCGACGCACCAGAACGCGAAAGCGGCTGCGCTCAGCAGCAGCACCCACGTCGTCGGTGTGGGACATGCCGTGCAGGCGAGAGGTATCGCCAGCACCGCGACGAAGAGCCACACCGGCAGCCTCAGAAGCCGCCAGCCGCGGAGTCGTGTCGCCAGCTTTCCCAGAGCGGCGAACGCAACCCCGAGCTTCACGGCCACGAGGACGATGGCGCCCGCCGTCCCTGCAGCATCCACCCACAGCAGATTCAGCGCGGATAGAATCGCGGCCTGGAGCGCACGCCAGCCGGCGAGCATGAGCTCCCGGTCTCGAATGATGTTGCTGATCCAGACAAGTTCGATGACCCAGACGACATTCCGTGAGACGAGCGCGAGCGGTCTGGTGATTTTGTCACGCAGGCGTCGCCCGGGATGTTCCTGCGCTCCCCGGCCTTCGGCCATGCCAACATGCCCTCTGTCCTGACCAGGTCGCGTCAAGGCCGATCGGGCCGTCGCTGGGCGCAGATCATCTCGGCAAGCGGCTGGAAACGGCAGCTAGGGCGCGCGACGGGGCAGTGCGGCGAGGTCACGACGATGAGGAGAGCCGCCAATCGAAAGGAACTTCCGATATCCGTCGCACCACGGATCCGTCAGCCGCGCGGAGCGCGGCGCGAGTCACTTCTCGAGCGTCGTCGGTGTCGTGGTGGCCGGCTTCTTGGCGGCCTGTGCGGCCTCGACGGCGTAGGAGCGAAGATCCTCGTAGAGCCACTTGTCCCCTTTGAGAACCATGACCGCAACGGCGTGATACGAGTCCCTGGGGGCCTCCCCAGCCCCGCCGTCGGTCCGCTTCATCTCGAGGGCGGCATCAACGACGGCATGGTCCGGCCCGATCATGCGCACGTTCTCGACCGAGTGCGTCTGCTTCGCACCCTTCATGTTGGGAGCGCCCTTCAACAGGTCCTGAAGGGTCTTCACGATCTCGGCCTTGCCCTTGATGATCTTCGCGCCGGCGGTGGGCGCGACGAAAGTCGCGTCCTCGACCAACAGCTCGCCGACGCACTTCGCGTCGTTGTTCGCGATGCAGTCGTCGAGCTGAGCGAATACGTGCTTGATCGCGTCGTCTGCCTTTGGCGCTGCGGCACTCTGGATGGCTACCCCGACGGCGGACACGACCATCGCAGCGATCAGGATGCTCCTCATCGTCCCTCCCCCCGGGCGGCCCCGAGCCCCCGGACGTACGCGAGCCCTACCAATACTCTCCACGGCGAGCAAACTCCCGCATGATCGGGTTGCGCCGTGGTCGCATGCTTTCCAGAGGACGACGCAGCAGACGCAGGCATCTCCGTTGTCGGGCTCTAGCCGGTGGAGTAGCTTCCCGTCCGATGCGCGCGGGTACTCGTCTCGCCGTCGGGCGCTTGCGATGATTTCGTGCGAGGGGCCCGTTCGGCAACTGTTTGTCGTCGTGGAACGCGAGACTGCGCGGATGCGCATGCGGCTGGTCCCCGTCGGCGACGGTGGCCAGGGCTGGGCCGCCGTCAACCATGGTCTGGGTATCGTTCCGCTCGAGGTGCTCGGGGACGGCGATCACCGTCCCTTGACCGAGGTGTACCACGTCTTTCGCCGACTCGAGCTCACCGACACTGCGAGCGGCGACGAGCGCCTCGCGCGCGCGTTCTCGGCTCTGGGCAAGGCGCTCGCGCGGTCCCGCATCGATCTCCGAGTGGAACGACGCGCGCTGTACGGCGCGCCCCTGCCGTGCACGGACTGGCGAGCGGACGCGCGCGGGATATCGGTCCGCCCCTGGGACGTGGAGCTGACGGCCCTCGCAGCGGGGCTGCGCACGATCGTGAAACTCGACCGCGTCCCTCCCGAACTCGTCGAGAGCCTGTGGCTCAACGCCGCGCAGCGGGGGCTGCGAGTCGAGGTCGTGGCGCCGAAGGGTGGAGTTGCCGAACCGACGGTGTCCGTCACGCTGCTCGTCGCGCGCGACGCGTCGGCGCTGGTCGAGGCGCGCCGTCTGGAGGCGCTGTTGCTCGTGTCCGGGAGCGCTCCCGGAGCGAGGGCCGCGGCGCTGCAGATGGGAGAGTTGCTCGGCTATCCGGGCTGCTGCGTCGAACGCTTCGCCCGGATCTCCGAGCAGAATGACACCACCCTGGCGTGGGCCCTGTTGCCCGGTGTCCCCCATGCCCCGGCACCACCCGTGACGCAGTGGCTGCAACCCGGGCTGGCCTTGCTCTCCCACTCGCCCTGCGATCTGCACTGCGCGGCGAGCATCGCGCTGGGCAAGCGCGTCTTGGCTGCGGTCGAGGCCAACCAACCCGGCTTCGCCGAGCGCTGGCGGTCACTGACCGCCCGCCTTCAGGTGGTCGATCACCGCGGCAACCGCCTTGCCCTGGCAGTTGGCGGTCAATTGGAAGCCGGAGCGACGATCACCGCCGTGGATTTGTTGGCATCGGGGGCCCCCGATCCCGACGCCACGACCCGTGCGCAGCGCCTGGTGGGCGGGAGGGTCCGTCCCGATTCCGGTGGCTTGGTGATCGCCGGCGGTGGCTGGTACGCCCCCTACGTGGTTGATCACCGCGGTCAACCCTGACCCGGTCGCTCACGCGCTGCCCGCGCTGGGCTCCTCCGCGCTCCGCCCGTCGGTTGATTCCGAGCCAGCGCGTGGCACGCGAGCCGTCGATGATCGTCTTGGAACCGGCGACCCGGTCCAGCCTCACTCCAGGACGATCCGGGCGCCGAGGTAGCACCACCGGAAAATGTCGGGCCAGCCCAGGCGCCACGCGTTCCGGCAGTTGATGAGGCACATTCGGTTTCCGAGCCACCCTCCGCCGCGCACCACCCTGCATGCCTCCAGGCCGCTCGCCTCGACTTCGGCGATCGCCGGCCCGAGGGGGTCGGTGACCTCGGCAGGCGTCTTGGCGTACGCGTCCTTCAGATAGAAGTCAGCGACCCACTCGAAGTTGTTGCCGACGCAGTCGAAGAGGCCGTACCCGTTGGGCGGATAGCACGCCACCGGCACCGGGCGCGTATGGAGGTAGTTGCAGCGCTCCGGGGTCGGAGACTCGTCTCCCCACGGGTGGGCCTTCTCCGCGAGACCGGCGCGCGCCGCGTACTCCCACTCTGCTTCGGTGGGCAGGCGGAAGGTGCGCCCCGATTCACGCGACAGAAACTCGCAGAACTCCACCATCTCGATCCACGAGTGCTGCACCGCCGGCAGCTCTCCGGCTGGCCCCTCGCCTTCGTCGCCCGGGTAGTCGTCCGGACGGAAGCGGCGCCACACCGCGCGCGTGACGGGCCAGGCAGAGATGAGAAAGGGACGCGAGATGGTGACGCGTCGGGTGGGAAGCTCGCGGGCCTGCACAGCCGGCGTGCCACCCATCGTGAACACCCCCGCCGGAATCTGAACGAAGGGAAGCCCGGGCACGATGTCGAGGAGATAACGCGGATCGGTCCGCACGGCATCGAGGTTTCGCTGGCGCCCGACGGCGTCGGGAACCACGACTCCCACCTGCGCGACCGGGGCGCGGGGAATCCGGGCGAGCTCGGGGTGCGGGAGGCACGGAAACCCACCCGGCTCGATCAGATTGTACGCGGCGCGGTGGCGCAGTGGATGCTCGGAAAAGAGATCGACCACCGACTGCCAGGCTTCGCGGGCGCCTACGAAGTCACCCGCGTGGGCGCGCGCCCCACCGAGCAACAGACGAGCCAGGGGGGCTGCTTGTGGGAACCGTTCTTCATGCTCGCCGAGCCACGCCTCCAGCTCACCGACCAGCGACGCCTTGACGGCGTCGAAGCGAGTCTCCGCGGGCGGGTCGTGCTCGCTACGGAAGAGCAGGTTGATCGACTGTCTCCACCAGTCGCCCGGGGGCGTCGTGGAGTCGTAGCGCGCCTCGATGTCACGCAGCCGCACGAGAGCCGGCTCGTGTAGCTCCGGTTCGGGATCGGCGAACCCCTCCGGAGGCGCGAGCTCGGGATGTCGCTCGAGGATGCCGACGAGGAAGCGATATGTCTCGTCGGCGGTCGCGTCGTAGGGCAGGCGGCCGAGGAGCTCCTTCTCGGGGCTGAGGACGAAGAGGTCCTGTGGTTGAATCTCTATCGAGCT
>JACXTT010005464.1_pt1 | contig 18439 bp, 18 predicted proteins | sample 9270951 | NCBI WGS metagenome assembly JACXTT01 (sample SAMN15532306, study PRJNA645909) | rock metagenome | isolation source: weathered quartz diorite | place: Puerto Rico | collected 2017-06-21 | reverse complement strand
GCAGGTTCTGGTGGGAGGCGGGCGTGCAGGCCTCGTTTGATCCCCTGTGGCGGCGGCTAGTGGACGGCGGCGTGCGACGCCGCCCGGCGCGGCGCTACCTGGCCGAGCTGAAAGACCATCTGGACGACCTTGTCGCCGAAGAGCGCCGGGCGATGAGCGATCCGCGCGAGGCGGAGATCCGGGCGCTTTCCAGACTAGGGAGTTTCGACATGCTGGCCGAAGCGATGATTGAACGCCGCGAATTCCAGACCTGGGGCCGCAAGGCGCCGGTCGCCGCCTATCTGGTCGCGCCGGCAGTCACCCTGGCGGCGGTCACCGTGCTGACCGTGGTGGGCGTGGTGATGACGGTGAAGCAGGTGCATGGGCCGGGCGCCGGCGACCTGCCCGGCTGGGTCAGCGAGTTCGCCACGGGCATGATGTTCTTCAGCCACGCGATCCTGCCGGTGCTGCTGGCCTGGGTGCTGGGCGTCTCGGCGTTCCGCAACCGCTCGGCGCTGCTCTGGCCGGCGTCAGGGATCGTGGCGCTGGTGGCGCTGGGCGGCACGTTCCACCCGACGCTGACCCTGCCGACCGCCACGACGCATGGCGAGGTGGCGATCTCGCCGGACGGGATCGCCGGGTTCGCGGTGCTGCTGGTGGTCGCCGCCCTGCCCTATGCGGCGCTCACCTTGTGGCGCGCCACGCGGGAGCACGCCTGACGATTGGCTGGCGCGGCGGGCGCCTCAGCCCGTCGCGCCGGCTTTCTGCGCGAACTTCCAGCTCGCCTGGGCGAGGCTGAGGACGCGGTCCGCCTGCTGGGCGGCGTGGGGGCTGTTGGCGGTGCCGTCGCGGACCCGGCCCACGATGCCCTGCAGGATGCCCGCCAGGCGGAAGGCGTTGTAGCTGCAGAACCAGTCGAGATCGTGCAGGCCTTTGCGGCCCGTGAGGCTGCAGTAGTAGGCCACCGCCTCCTCGACCGTCGGCACGCCGTGCGCGGTCTTGTCCTCGATCGCCGACAGCGAGCCGTTGATCCAGTTCATCAGCAGGTAGGTGAAGTCGGCCAGCGGGTCGCCGAGGGTCGAAAGCTCCCAGTCGAGGACCGCGGTCACGCGCGGCTCGGTGGGGTGGAAGATCATGTTGTCGAGGCGGTAGTCGCCGTGGACGATGGAGGTCTTCTCCTGCTCCGGCAGCGTCTTGGGCAGCCACTCGATGAGCTTTTCCATCTCCGGGATGTGGACCGTCTCCGACGCCTTGTACTGCTTGGTCCAGCGATCGACCTGCCGGCCCATGTAGTTGCCCGGCCGGCCGAAATCCTCGAGGCCGATCTTGACGTAGTCGGTGTTGTGCAGGTCGGCGAGGACCTTGATCTTGTCCATGTAGATCGGCCGCCGCTCGGCGGGCGTGTACTGCGGCAGGCTCTGGTCCCAGAGGATCCGGCCCTCGACCATGTCCATGATGTAGAACCAGGTGCCGATGACGCCGTCGTCGACGCAGAGGCCGTAGGTCTTGGCCACCGGGAAGCCGGTCGTGCCGAGCGCGGTGATCACCTTGTACTCGCGGTCAACGGCGTGGGCCGAGGGCAGGAGCTTGCCCGGCGGCTTGCGCCGCAGGACGTACTTCTTGCCCGGCGTGATCAGCTGATAGGTCGGGTTGGACTGGCCGCCCTTGAACTGGCGCACCTCAAGGGGGCCGGCGTAGCCCGCCACATTGGCCTTCATCCAGGCCTCAAGCGCGGCCTCGTCGAACCGGTGGGACTCGGCCACGGCCTTGGTGCCCGTGTTGAGCGCCTCGCGCTCCTGCTCGGCGGCGTCGACGACGTCGGCCATGGCGTTTCCCCTACAGTTGTTTGAAATCACTTTACCGGGCGGGGGCTCGCCCCCGCAAGCAGCGCTATCGGGCGAGCGCTCGCCAGCCAATGTCGGTGCGGTGGAAGCCCTGCGGCCAGTCGATGAGGGCCACGGCGCCATAGGCCCGCTCGCGGGCCTCGGCGAGGTCGGCGCCGGCCGCGCAGACGTTGAGCGCGCGGCCCGCGCCGGCCAGGATCGTTCCGTCCGGCCCGGCGGAGGTTCCGGCGTGGAAGACCACCACGCCCTCGCCGAAGGCCTGGTCGAGGCCCTTGATCACACTGCCGGCCTGCGCCTTGCCGGGATAGCCCTCGGTGGCGAGGACCACGCACACGGCGTCCTGGTCGCGCCACTTGGGCTCAGGCATCTCGTGCAGGCGGCCGGTGGCGCAGGCCATCAGGTAGGGCACGAGATCGCTCTCCAGGCGCAGCATCAGCACCTGGCATTCCGGGTCGCCGAAGCGGGCGTTGAACTCCACCAGCTTGGGGCCGTGGCGGGTGGCCATCAGCTCCACGAACAGCACGCCGCGATAGGGCGAGCCGTCGGCGGCGATGCCCTTGAAGGCCGGGCGCACCAGGCGGTGGTCGATCTGGTCGACCAGGTCCATCGTGAACACCGGGCACGGCGAATAGGTCCCCATGCCGCCGGTGTTCGGGCCCTCGTCGCCATCGAAGGCGCGCTTGTGGTCCTGGGCCCAGCCGAACAGCATCGAGGTCTTGCCGTCGCAGAGCGCGAACAGCGAGCCGATCTCGCCCTCGAGGAACTCCTCGATGACCACGCGCGAGCCGGCCGCGCCGAAGCCGCCGCCGAAGGCGTCGTCGATGGCCGCCTCAGCCGCCGCGCGATCCGGGGCGATCACCACGCCCTTGCCGGCCGCCAGGCCGTCGGCCTTGACCACATAGGGCGGCTGGAAGTGGGCCAGCGCCGCCTTGGCGGCCGGGGCGTCGTCGCAGATCCGGTAACCCGAGGTCGGCAGGTGGTGGCGGTCGCAGAAGGCCTTGGTGAAGGCCTTGGAGCTTTCCAGCTGACCGGCGCCGGCGGTAGGGCCGAAGCACGGGATGGCGGCCTCGGCCAGGGCGTCGGCGAGGCCGGCCTCGACCGCCACCTCCGGGCCGATCACCACCAGGTCGGCCGCGATCTCCCGGGCCAGCTCCACGAGGCGGGCGACGTCGATCGCCTTGATGTCGCGGGTCTCGGCGAGGGCGGCCATGCCGGGGTTGCCCGGCGCACAGACCAGCCGGGTCAGCAGCGGCGACTGCTTGATCTTCCAGGCCAGCGCATGCTCGCGCCCGCCGGAGCCCACCAGGAGGATGTTCATGCGCGGGCTTTCGCGCGCGCGGACGCAGCGGTCAAGACGGCCCGGCGATCGCCAGGGCGGCCCCGGAGCGCGACGGACTCGCAGCTTGTCGGCTCAGGACCGCGCCGTCCGTCCTTGAGGTGACCGCCAGGTCGGCGCCGCTGGCCGGGGCTGTTGCGAATGGAAGGAATCACGATGGTCAATGGCCTGCACAGTCCCGCGTTCATCCCCTATGCCGTCACGTGCCTGGCGCTCAGTTTCAATCTGATCTTCCTTTGGCTCTGCAGCGGCGTGGCGCGGTTCAAGGCCAAGCTCTCGATCAATCCCGAGGACGCCACCCAGTTTCGAACCCCGCTGGCGGAGTTCGATCCGCCGGGGGTCGCCCGCGCGCTGCGCGCCCACGCCAACGCTCAGGCGGCGAGTGTCCCGTTCCTGTTCCTGGGGCTGGTCTATGTGCTGGCCGGCGGCCCGTTCGGGATCGCGACGGCCATCTTCGCGATCTTTGTCGCCGCGCGCCTGGCGCACGCGGTCTGCTATCTGCGCGCCGTCCAGCCGTGGCGCACCTTCGCCTTTCAGGCCGGCCTCCTGGCGACCCTGACGCTGATGGGCGCCGTGATCTGGCGGCTCACGGCGAACCGATAGGCCGGCCCCGAGGCGGCGCTTGGATTCGGCGACGCCCCCTGACAAGCTCGGTCCCTGACCTGCGCAGGAGGCCACCCGTGCCCGACGATCTGAAGCCCGCGCCAAGCGCCCTCGCCGGCGAGGTGATCGCGCTCTGGCCCGACGCGCCGCCGCGCACCATCGAGGGCGTGCCGCCCGAGACCACCTTCGCGGGCCCGCCGGGCCTGGCGGTCGGGACCACCATGCTGCGCAACGTCTCGACGCCGACGCTGAGCGTCTATCGGCCGGCGCCCGGGACCGCGCATGGCGGCAGCGTCGTCGTCTGTCCCGGCGGCGGGTGGGCGATCCTGGCCTGGCAGCATGAGGGCGTGGACGTGGCCGAGTGGTTCGCGGCGCGCGGCTACACCGCCTTCCTGCTGAAGTACCGCCTGTCGGCGACGCCGGAGGACCCCGCGGACTTCGCCGCGCAGATGGCGCGCAACAACGGCCTGCTGACCGAGCCCCTGACCGCGGCCAAGGCGCCGCGCGAGATGGACAAGCTGATCCGCACCGAGCGCCTGATCTACGCCCGCGAGATCGCCGCCGACGATGGCCGCCGCGCGCTGGCGGTCGTGCGCGAGCGCGCCGCCGAGTTTGGGCTGAAGCCGGACCAGGTGGGGATGATCGGCTTTTCCGCCGGCGCCTTCCTGACCGTGGACGTGGCCATGGACCCTCAGGGCCCGCCGCCGGCCTGGGTGGCCCCGATCTATGGCGGGGAGACGCGCGGGAAACCGGTCCCGGCTGACGCCCCGCCGCTGTTCACGGTCATCGCCCACGACGACCGGCTGCTGTTCCACATGGTGGAGGGGCTCTATCTCGACTGGTCGGCGGCCGACCGCTCGGCGGAGCTGCACATCTTCGCCCGCGGGACCCACGGCTTCGGCATGGTGCGCCAGGGCGCGCCCAGCGACCGGTGGATCGACCTGCTAGGCGCCTGGCTGGCCGACAAAGGCTTCGGTTAGGGGCCTATCAGCTGTTCAGCATGGACAGCGACGACAGGCCGATCAGGCCCAGGAGCACCGCGCAGAAGGCGTTGTAGGCGAAGAGAAGGGCGCGAGAAGGCTTCATCTGAACGGACCTTGGTGGCTTTGGGAGGTGATTGACGGAGCCCAAGCAACACCTAGGTGGGCGCGCGGCGGCGGCGCGGGTAGAGCCGGGGCCTGCGCGAAATTCTGTGGTCGCCGTGAGCGGAGCTGGCCGCTCAGCCCTCAAGATCGAGGGAGTAGCCCGCCGAGCGGACGGTGCGGATCGGGTCGCCGTCGTCGGTGGCCCCGAGCGCCTTGCGCAGGCGGCCGATGTGGACGTCCACCGTACGGGCCTCGACGTAGACGTCGGAGCCCCAGACGGCGTCCAGAAGCTGCTCGCGGGAGAACACCCGGCCCGGGTGCTGCATCAGGTAGTCGAGCAGGCGGAACTCGGTGGGGCCCAGGTGCACCTCGGTTCCGGCGCGTTTCACGCGGTGGGCGACGCGGTCGATCAGGATGTCGCCGCGGCGGACGCGGTCCTCGGCCAGGCCCGGGCGGATGCGGCGCAGCACCGCGCGGATACGGGCCGACAGCTCGGTCATGGAGAACGGCTTGACCACATAGTCGTCGGCGCCGGTGTCGAGGCCGCGGACCCGGTCGGTCTCCTCGCCCCGCGCGGTGAGCATGACCACCGGCACGTTGCGGGTCTCGTTGCGCTGGCGCAGGCGCCGGCAAACCTCGATCCCGGACACCTTGGGCAGCATCCAGTCGAGCACGATCAGATCGGGCAGGCGCTCGTCGACCATCAACAGCGCCTCTTCGCCGTCGCCGGCCAGGGACACCTCATAGCCTTCCTTCTGCAGGTTGTACTGCAGCAGGGTGGCCAGGGAATCTTCGTCCTCAACAACGAGGACGTGGGGGGTCATCGCCACGGATCAAACCTGCAAGGCGTCGGTCTTCGGGCGGGCGGCGAAGGCCTCCTCACCGGTGATTTCGTAGCGGACAATCTCGGCGATGTTGGTGGCGTGGTCGCCGATCCGCTCGAGGTTCTTGGCGACGAACAGCATGTGGGCGCAGGCGGTGATCGTGCGCGGATCGCCCATCATGTAGGTGAGCAGCTCGCGGAACAGCGAGTTGTAGTGCTCGTCGACCTCGTCGTCCTGGCTCCAGACGGCCAGCGCGCGCTCCAGGTCGGAGCGGGTGTAGGCGTCGAGCACGCTAGATAGCCGGCCCAGCACCAGCCGGCCCATCCGCTCGATGGAGCGGGTCAGCGGCGTCAGCGGGTCCGATTCGATGATCACCAGGGTGCGCTTGGCGATGTTCTTGGCCAGGTCCCCGCAGCGCTCGAGATTGTTGGCGACCTTCATGGCGGCCACCGCGCGGCGCAGGTCGTCTGCGACGGGTTGGCGCAGCGCGATCAGGCGGATGGTCTTGCGTTCGATGTCGCGCTCGGCCTCGTCCAGCTTGTCGTCGCGGCCGACCACCGAGGCGGCGAGTTCCTGGTTGCGCTTGACCACGGCGTTGACGGCGTCGGCCACCTGGACCTCGCACAGCCCGCCCATCCGGGCGCACTCCGCCGCCAGGCTGTTCAGTTCGTCTTCGTAGGATTTGACGATGTGCTCGTTCATCCGCCCTGCCTTAGGTCCGCGCCGGCCCAAATCGAACCCTGGCCTGCGCCTGCAGCCGCTATGCTACAGTCTCATGACGCTTTCGCGACGTCACCCGGCTCGGTCATCGGGAAATAGACGGTGAAGGTCGATCCCGCGCCCTCGGCGCTGGCCACGGCCAGGCCCCCGCGGTGGCGATTGACGATGTGCTTGACGATGGCGAGGCCGAGACCGGTGCCCGACCGTTCGCCGCTCTTCTGGCCGTCCACCCGATAGAAGCGCTCCGAGAGCCGGGGCAGGTTCTGGCGCGCGATGCCGGGCCCCTGGTCAGTGACCCGCAGGACGGCATAGGTCTCGCCGGAGGAGTCCGGCGCGACCAGCGACAGGCGCGGCGCGCCCTCGGGGCCGGCGGCGGCGGCGATGTCGGAGAGGCCGCTGGACAGGTCGAGGCGCACCGTCTCGCCCTCGGGCGAGTATTTCATCGCGTTTTCCAGCAGGTTCTGGACCACCTGGACGATCTGGTCGCGCTCGCCGCGCACCAGCACCTGGCTGGCCGCCTGGGCGCACCAGTAGAGCTTCAGGCCCCGCTGCTTGCCGAGCGGGGCGGCGGCCTCGACCACCTCGCCCACCACCAGGGCCAGGTCGACGATCCCCTTGGGCGCCACGTGCTCATCGAGCTCGATGCGGCTCAGCGAGGTCAGGTCGGCGATCAGACGGGCCATGCGGTCGGCCTGGGCCTGCATGATGCCGAGGAACTTCTCCCGGGCCGCCGGGTCGTCGCGGGCGTGGCCGCGCAGGGTCTCGATGAAGCCGGAGAGCGAGGCCAGCGGCGTGCGCAGCTCGTGGCTGGCGTTGGCCAGGAAGTCGACGCGGGTCTTTTCCACCCGGCGCACCTCGGTCTCGTCGTGGAAGGTGACCAGGGCGAGCTTCACGCCCTCGCCGCTGCGGAGGGCGTTCGGGCCAAGAGGGCGGGCGCGCACGCGCAGGCTGCGGGTCTGGGCGCCGGTGGTCTCGTAGACGCCCTCGGCGTCGGTCCCCTCGAACAGCGCCTTGTCGACGGCGGCCAGCACCTCGGGATCGCGGACGGCGGCCAGCAGCAGGCCCTCGTCGACGGAAATCCGCAGCAGCTCACGAGCCGCGGCGTTGGCCAGGATGAAGCGCCGCCCGCTCAGATCCTCGCGATCCGAGCCGGTGACCACCAGGATCGGGTCCGGCAGGGCATCCACCAGCGTGGCGTAGAGCGAGGGGCTCTGGCCGGCGGCGGTTGCGGACGTGGGCTCAAGCAGAGACAACTCAGGCGATTCTCCGGTCGGGAGGTCCTAGCATCCCAGTTCCCGTGTCAGTTGCGTGACGGTTACGCCTTGAAAGCCCCCTGGGGAACCCGACCTTAGCCGCCAGTGTTGTTTTAGACCGGTCCAGGGGCCGCCGGAGCTGTAAGCGCGTTCATGCCAAATCCGGACGATCCAACCGCCCGCCCAGCGCCGGCGCCCGCCGATTCGGCCGCCGCGGCGGCCGTAACCTTGCTGGCAGAGGTCGATCACCGGGTGAAGAACAACCTGCAGCTGGTCGCCTCGATGATCCTGCTGCAGCACCGGCGCACCGAGGACGAGGCGGCGCGCGCGGCCCTGCGCAGCGTGCTGGACCGGGTGAACGCCGTGGCCACGGTCCACCGACGGCTGTTCCAGGGCGATCCTCACCGCTTCGATGTCGCCGACTTCCTGCGCGACCTGACCGGGGACCTGGCGGCCGCGGCGGGCCGCGACAACCTGGAGATCACGCTGGACCTGGAGCCCGTGGCGATCCCGGCGGCGTCGGCCGCACCCTTCGCCCTGATCGCCAGCGAGCTGCTCGGCAACGCGCTCAAGCACGCCTACCCGGCGGGCCAGGGCGGGCGGATCGCCGTGGCGCTGCACGACGGCGACGGCGTCTGCACCCTGACCATCGCCGATGACGGCGTGGGCGTGAACGGCGCGCCGACCGGCTTCGGCCTGACGATCGCCGGCCTGCTGGCCAAGCAGCTGCACGCCCGGCTGGAGGTCGCGCCCGGCGATCCGGCGGGAACCCGGGGCGCCCGCGCGACGCTGAAGGTTCCTATGGAGCGCGACGGAGCCGTCTGACCCTTGTCCAGCCTGATCGCCAATGCCGTGGGCACAGGCGCGGCCCTGTGCTCGATGAGCAGCTTCGCGCCGCAGATCGCCAAGATCTGGCGCGAGCGGGACGCCTCGTCGGTGTCGCTCAGGATGTACCTGGTCACGGTCACCGGCTTCGGCGGCTGGATCGCCTACGGCCTGCTGATCGCCAGCTGGCCGGTCGCCGTCTCCAACCTCGTCTGTCTGGCCATGTCGGCCGCGGTCCTGGCGCTCAAATGGCGTTTCAGCCGCAGATAACGACCGTGCTCTAGTCAGGGGCGGCGGGCGGCCTTAAGGCTCCCCCATTGGCCGCGCAGGCGTGGGCGCTGAGGAGACTATGCCCGAAAGGACTGTGGACGAGCGGTTGGCGGTCGCCGATGCGGCGCTGAAGGCGGGGCGCAGCGCCGAGGCGATCGAGCTCCTGATCGCCGTGATGGAGGCCGATCCCGCGCAGAGCGCCGGCGCCTATCGCGCCCTGGTGATCCAGCTCTACCGGGCCAACCGCTACGAGGAGGGCGCCAAGTGGGGCGAGGTCGCCGCCCAGCGCTACCCCCGCGACATCGACCTGCTGAACGTGCTGGGCGTGCTCTATCGGCGGCTGTTCGACTACCCCCGCGCGCTGGAGATCCTCGACCAGGCCACCAAGCTCGCGCCCAACAACATGGCCGTGGCCACCAACCGCGGCAACGTGCTGCTCGACCTCAACGACGCGCCGCGCGCCGAGGTGTTGTTCGGCAAGCTGAGCCGCGCCGATCCGAAGAACGCCGAATTCCATCGCCAGCTCGGCCGGGCGCTGCAGAAGCAGGACAAGCGGGCCGCGGCCATGACCCGGTTCCGCCAGGCGGTGACCCTGAAGAAAGACTACATCGACGCCTGGCTCGACATGATCGGCATGGACGTCGACGACCAGCGCTTCGCCGACGCCGATGCGGTGATCGACCGGGGCCTGGCCGCCAATCCGGATCATCCGCGGCTGCTGGAGGCGCGCAGCATCACGCTGCGCCGCTCCGGCCAGCTGCGCCGCACCGAGGCCTATCTGCTGGAGCTGCTGCCGCGGTTCCCGGAGGCGGCCTGGCTGCACTATCAGCTCGGCAGCGTGATCTCCGACTACGACCGCGAGCGGGGCAATATCCACCTGCGCCGCGCGCTGGAACTGGACCCGGACAAGCTCGACCACGCCATGGCGCTGATCGAGAGCCTGGAGCGCACGCGCAGCGGCGACGAGGGCGCGCACATCGAGGAGTCCTACCAGCTGGCGCTCAAGACGCTGGCCGCCAACAAGACGCCGCTGGGCGCCGGGCACACCAAGATCATCTTCGAGGTCTTCGTCCGCGTCTGCGCCTTCGACGACTTCGCCAAGCTCTCCGATTTCAAGGACCGCGGCCGCGCCTGGGCCGAGACCGGCCGCCATACCGCGCTGCTCAAGCAACTCGCCCATGTGGAGACCCTGGACGACCGCTACGAGCTCCTGGAACAGCATCGCATCTGGGGCCGGCTGATCGACGGGCAGGTCGCCAGGACCCCGATCACGCGCCCCGCGACCCCACGCGCGCCCGGCGGCAAGATCCGCCTGGGGTTCATGTCATCCGACCTGCGCAACCACCCGGTCGGCTACTTCGCCCTGCCGCTGTTCGAGCACGCCGACCATGAGCGGTTCGAGCTCTATTGCTACTCGTTCTACCAGAGCCAGAAGACCGACTCGCTGCAGCAGCTGATCGCCGCCAATTCCGTGGCCTTCCGCTGGAATCCCGACATCACGTCGCGCGAGGCGGCGCAGATGATCGCCGACGACCAGCTCGACATGCTGATGGAGCTCGGCGGCTCGACGCACATGAACAAGCTGGACGTGATGGCCTATCGGCCTGCGCCGGTGCAGGCGAGCTGGCTGGGCTATCCGCACTCCGCCGGGCTGGAGGCGATCGACTACCTGATCACCGATCCCTACAACACGCCGCCGCGCCGCGACCTGCTGGTCGAGCAGCCGCTGATGATGCCGAAGAGCTGGATCGCGCTCGGCCGGATGGTGTTCTCCGAAGGCCATGTGATCACGCCGGGCCTGCCGGAGGACCGCAACGGCTTCATCACCTTCGGCACGGCCAACAATCCGCATAAGTACAATCGCCACATGCTGGCGCTGTGGGCCAAGGTGATGCACGCCGTGCCCGGCTCGCGCTTCACCTTCATCCGTCCGGAAGGCAGCACCGCCAGCTTCCGCCGCCATCTGCTGGCGGAGTTCGCCGCGCACGGAATCGAGGCCGAGCGGATCGTGTTCAACACCATCCGCGGCGCTCACATGCCGTTCTACAACGAGGTCGACATCAGCCTCGACACCCTGCCGCTGACCGGCGGTACGACGACCACGGAGAGCCTGTGGATGGGCGTGCCGGTGATCAACCTGATCGGCGAGGCGTTCTATGAGCGCCTCAGCTATTCGATCCTGGCCAACAGCGGCCTGGCCGACCTGGCCGCGCAGACGCCGGACGATTATGTGCGCCTGGCCGTCGAGCTGGTGGCCGACCGGGAGCGCAGGCTCTCCTTGCGCCAGAACCTGCGCGAGACGATCCGTTCCGGCCCGCTCGGCCAGACCGAACAGTTCGCCAAGGACTTCTACGACCTGATCGCCAGGACGGTGCGACCGAAGGGTTAGGGTCGCGAGAGGACAGGATGGACCAACGCTTGGCGGCCGCGCAGGCGGCGCTGCAGGCAGGGCGCGGGAGCGAGGCGGCGAGCCTGCTCATCGCCGTGCTGGAGGCTGACGCCGACCAGGATGTGTCGGTCTACAGCGTGCTGGTCCACGAGCTCTACCAGGCCGGCCGCCTCGAAGAGGGCGCGCGCTGGGGCGAGATCGGCGCGGCGCGCTATCCGCGCGACGTCGACATCGCGAACCTGCTGGGCGTGATCCTGCGACGTCTGCGCCGTCTGCCGCAGGCGCTGGAGGTGTTGAGCCAGGCGGCGAAGCTTGCGCCGAACGATCCGCGCGTGCAGTCCAATCGCGGCAATGTGCTGCTGGAGATGCGCCAGGGCGCGCGGGCCGAGGCGGTGCTGGCGAAGCTGGTGCGCGCCGAGCCGCGCAACGCAGAGTACCAGCGCCAGCTCGGCCATGCGCTCTACCTGCAGGGCAAGCGGCCGGCCGCCGCCACGCGGTTTCGCCAGGCCACAGCCCTGGACCCGGCCAACGTCGCCGCCTGGGTCGACCTGAGCGGCCTGCTGGTGGAGGGCCACGAGGACGCCGAAGCGGAGGCGTTGCTGGAGCGCGCGCTGGCGGCGAACCCTGGCCATCCGCGCCTGCTGGAGGCCCGCGCCACGGCGCTGCGCCGCGCGGGAGACTTCGCGCGGTGCGAGGCCTTTCTCTCGGAGCTGCTGGCGCAGACGCCGGACGCCGGCTGGCTGCATTTCCAGCTGGGCGGCGTGATCGGTGAGAACGACGGCGAACGCGACCACGCCAATCAGCATCTGCGCCGCGCGGTCGAGCTCGAGCCAGGCAATCTCAACTTCACCGTGGGCCTGATCGAGAGCCTTGAGCGCACGCGCGGCGGCGACGAGGGCGCGCACCTCGACGAGGCCTATGCGCTGGCGCGGGGCGTCATGGCGCAGGACGCGACCTTGTCCAATCCCGGTCATCTGAAGGTGATCTTCGAGACGCTGGTGCGGGTCTGCGCGTTCGATGAGGTGGCCGCCCTGCCCGGCTTTAAGGCCCGCGGCCGCGCCTGGGCGGAGAGCGGCCGTCACGCGCCGCTGCTGCGGCAGCTGGCGCACGTGGAGACGCCGGAAGACCGCCAGGAGCTGTTGGAGCAGCATCGCATCTGGGGCCGCGACGTCGCCGCCCGCGCGGCGCGCAGCCCGATCCGCAAACCGCCTCGGCGGGCCGGCGGGGCTAAGATCCGGCTGGGCTTCCTGTCCTCCGACCTGCGCGATCATCCGGTGGGCTACTTCGCCTTGCCGCTGTTCGAGCACGCCGATCCCGAGCGGTTCGAGCTCTATGCCTACTCGTTCTTCAAGGGCGGCTATGTCGACCCGACGCAGGCGCTGATCACGGAGGCTTGCGCAGCCTATCGCGTGGCGCCGGGCGCCAATGCGCGCGACGCGGCGCAGATGATCGCTGACGATCAGCTCGACATGCTGATCGAGCTCGGCGGCTCCACCGACATGAACAAGGTCGAGGTGCTGGCGTGGCGTCCGGCGCCGATCCAGGCGAGCTGGCTGGGCTATCCGCACTCGGCGGGGCTCGCCGCCATCGACTATCTGATCTGCGATCCGCTGACCGCGCCGACGCAACGCGACCTGCTGATCGAGAAGCCGCTGACGATGCCGTGGAGCTGGATTGCGCTGGGGCGGATGGCGTTTTCCGACGACCACGCGATCGAGCCCGGTCTGCCGCAGGACCGCGCAGGTGTGGTGACCTTCGGCACGGCCAACCATCCTCATAAGTACAATCGCGCGACCGTCGCACTCTGGGCCCAGGTGATGCGCGCCACGCCGGGGTCGCGGTTCATGGTCGTGCGGCCCGAGGCGGCCGCTGCAACGTTCCAGCGGAATCTGACCGCAGAGTTTGCGCGCCACGGGATCGAGGCCGCGCGCATCCTGTTCCACCCGGGCCGCGGCGCGCACATGCCGGTCTACAACGCGATCGACATCAGCCTCGACACCGCGCCCCTGACCGGCGGCACGACGACGACCGAGAGCCTGTGGATGGGCGTCCCTGTGTTGAGCCTAGTGGGCGAGGCGTTGTTCGAGCGGCTCAGCTACTCGATCCTGGCCAACAGCCGCCTGGCGGATCTGGCGACGGCGGACCGCGACGAGTTCGTGCGGATCGCCACGACGCTGGCCGCCGACCGGGCGCGGCGGCTGGCGCTGCGACAAAACCTGCGTGAGCAGATGCGCGCCGGGCCGCTCGGCCAGTCCCAACAGTTCGCGAGGGACTTCTACGACCTGATCGCCGGGACCGTGCGGCCGAAGGGCTAGAGGCGGAAATATTCCGCGAGCAGGTCGTCGGGGCGCGGCCGGAACACCAGTTCGCCGGGGCCGCCCGAGAAGGCCATCATGCCCGTGGGCACGGTCTTGTTCAGCACACTGACGCCTTGCGACACCACCGTGTCGTTCTCGACCACGGAGCTGCCGACGACAGCGGTGTTGGGATAGAGCACGACGCGATCGCCGATCACCGGGATGCGGTCCTTGTGCCGGCCGACCGTGGAGTTCTGGTAGAGCACCAGGTAGTTGCCGTAGGTCGCCTTGGCGAGCACGATGCCCAGGCTGTGGCCGATATAGAAGACCTCCGGCATGGCGATTTCGTAGAACAGATCGATGCCGTTGAAGGCCTTGTTCATCAGGAACAGCCGCACGGGCGCGCTCGTGTCGCCGCTACCCTTCCAGATCGAATTCGCCAGGTAATACAGGAAGATGGTGTGCTGCGAGGACTGCAGCACGTTGAACTCGCCGGCCCGCCAGGGGGCGCAGGCGTCGATGCAGACGTTCATGCGCTCGAGCGCCACATCGAAGTGGGCGTCGGCCAGTTTGCGGAAGGCGTCTTCCTTGCCATCGGGCACGATCGCGGCCTGTTGGCGCACGATGTAGTCGAGCAGGCTCTGGCGGCTGTGGTCGACCAGCTTCATGCGAATGTCCCTTCCGCCAGATGGCGCCGCACCACGTCCCGCACCGGCGTCGGCGTGACGCCGAGCGCGGCCAGCCTCGCTGCCGACGCCCTGGGCGGCGGCGGGGGCCGGCCATCGCGGGTGAAGTCTACCCGCCGTCCGGCCGCGGTGAAAACCTCGGCGATCTCGCTGTTGGTGACCAGCTCGCCGCTGGCCAGGTTGACGATGCCGGGATCGCGCGCCTCGCCCATGGCGATCAGGCCGGCGACCACGTCGTCCAGATGGATGTAGTCGCGCGCCACGTGCGGGCTGGAGTCCAGGGTCAGGTCGCGCTCAGTGCGCGCGCGGATCAGCCACTCCGACAGAAAGCCCGGCGCGCCGTCCTCCCAGTCGAACACGTTGGCGAGCCGCGCCACCGCGCCGCGTCCGCCGCTGCGGGTCATCACCAGGTTCTCGCCGAGCGCCTTGGAGAGATCGTAGGTGCGGCGGGCGTCGGTGGGATCGAAGGTGAGCGGCGTGGTTTCGTCGACCTCGGCGAGCGCGAGGCCGTCGTAGAGCCGGGTGGAGGACGTGTAGATCAGCCGCTCGAAGCGGCCGGCGCGGACAAGATCGTTCACCAGGGTCGCGTGGGCGTCGACGGTGTCGAACGGCCGCGCGTCATAGTCCGCGGTGAGGCCCGCGCAGTCATAGACGACGCCGAGATCGCGGGTCAGCAGGTCGGGGTCGCCTTTGGCCGGCGTCCAGGGCGTCTCGCCGCGCGCGCTCAGCGCCGCGACGAGCCGTCGGCCCACGAAGCCCCGGGCGCCGATGACGGTGACGGCCATCAACCGCCGCGCTGGCCGATGCGGCGGGCGGGCGCCCCGGCGTAGATGCCGTAGGGCTCCAGCTCGCCGCGCACCACGGACCCGGCCGCCACGACCGCGCCTTTGCCGATCACCGCGCCGTCCAGCACCACGACATTGGCGCCCAACCAGGCGTCCTCGCCGATCACGATGCCGCCCTTCGACGCCTGGAAACCCTGATCGCGGATGCGCCGGGTGACGTCGGCCACGGCGTGGTTGGTGGGCGCGAGCGTGCAGTTGGCGGCGATCGCCACGGCGTCGCCGATGGTCACGCCGTTGCCGGTGTAGATCACCACGCCGGAGTTGATCGCGCAGTCCTCGCCGATCACCACATCGCCCATGCCGCCGGCCGGTTTGATCTTCACGAAGCTGTCGATGAAGGTCCGCGCGCCGATCTGGATCAGAGTGCCGCGGGTCGAGTCCTCGATGTCCGCCATCGGCGAGATCTTCGCGGTGGGATCGATCTTCAGCATGGCTTCAAGTCCCCGCCCGGCGGTCAGGGTAGGTCGCGTCGCGCTGCGAGATCAATGTCGGCGCCATGGGCCAGGCGATGGCGAAGGCCGGATCGTCCCAGCGCACGCCGGCCTCGTGGCCGGGCTGGAAGGCCGGGCTGATCTGATAGAGGACGTCGGTGTCCGGCTCCAGCGTCAGGAAGCCGTGGGCCACGCCCTCTGGGATCAGCAGGGCGCGGGCGTTGTCGGCGGAGAGTTCGGCTGAGGTCCACTGGCGGTAGGTCGGGCTGGCCGGACGCAGGTCGATCGCCACATCGAACATCCGTCCACGGACGGATCGCACCAGCTTTGTCTCGGCATGCGGCGCGGGCTGGTAGTGCATGCCCCGCAGGGTTCCCGCCGTCGGGTTGCGAGACAGGCTCGTCTGGACCGGCGTGAACGGATGGCCGGCGGCGGCGAACTCCTCCGGACACTGCAGCCGGGCGAAGGCGCCGCGGTCATCGGTGTGCGCCTCGACCTCCACGATCACGACGCCGGCGATCGGGGTGGGCGCGAACCGCATCAGGGCAGGACCTTCGTCTCCGGCGAGGCGGTGACGAACCGGCCGCCCCAGTCGCGGATGCGGGCCATCTGGCCCATGATCTCGTCCTTCAGGTTCCAGGGCAGGATCACCAGATCGTCCGGCTTCACCGCGTCCGCGTCGGCGGGGCTGAGGATCGGCAGGTGGCTGCCCGGCAGGAACCGGCCCTGCTTCGCGGCGCTGGCGTCGAACACCACCTCGATATCGGCCGTGGTGGTCCCGCAGTAGTTCAGGAAGGTGTTGCCCTTGGCCGCCGCGCCGTAGGCCGCGATCCGCCGGCCGGCGGCCTTCTCCGCAGCCAGGAAGGCGCGGAAGCTGTCACGCACCGCCTCCACCCGCGGCGCGAAGCCGGCGTAGGTCTCGATGCGGTTCAGTCCGGCCGCGGCTTCACGATCGCGGAGGGCGACGAGGGCCGCGGTCTCCGCGTGGCCGGCGTCCATGTGGCAGCAGAACAGCCGCAGTGACCCGCCATGGGTCGTCAGTAGTTCGACATCGAACGGTCTCAGGCCGTTGGCCCGTAGCACCTGTTCCACCGCCAGCAGCGACAGGTAGGAGAAGTGCTCGTGATAGATGGTGTCGAACTGCACCTTCTCGATCAGGTTCAGCAGGTGCGGGAACTCGAACGTCAGCACGCCCTGCGGCTTCAGCAGCTCGCGGAAGCCGGCCACGAAGTCGCCGATGTCCGGCACGTGGGCCAGGACGTTGTTGGCGGCCATCAGATCGGCCCGGCCGCGCTGCGCCAGGGCGGCGCCGGTGGCGCGGCCGAAGAAGGCGACCTCGGTGGGCACGCCGCGGGCAATGGCGGCCTGCGCGGTGTTGGCGGTGGGCTCGACGCCGAGGACGGGCACGCCCGCGGCCACGAAGTGCTGCAGCAGGTAGCCGTCGTTGCTGGCCACCTCGACCACCAGGGACTGCGGCCCCAGGGCGAAGCGTTCGGTCATGGCGGCGGCGTAGCGCTTGGCGTGCTCCACCCAGCTGGTCGAATAGGAGGAGAAGTAGGCGTAGCCGTCGTCGAAGATCGCGTCGGCCGGCACCGCGTCATCGGCCTGGACCAGGAAGCACTTGCGACAGACGCGCACGTGCAGCGGATAGGCCTGCTCGGTCCCGGCGGCGAGTTGCTCCGCCGTCAGGTAGCTGTTGGCGAGCGGCTGGCGGCCGAGGTCGAGGAAGGTGTCGACGAGCGGGGTCTTGCAGAAGCGGCAAAGGGGCTGGGACTGGGTCATGCGGCGCCTTCGTAGTCCGCGATCTCGCCCCGGCACAAGTCGAGCGCGGCCTCGCCGTTCGCCTGGCGGCGATACCAGTCCATGGTCAGCGCCACCGCGGCGGGCGCGTCCAGCCGGCTCTCGAAGCCCAGGGTGCGGCGCGCGAGGCTGGCGTCGATGGCCAGCGACCTGGCCTCGATGGAGGCTGGGTCGGGTTCATGGCGCCAGGGCTGGGCGCCCAGGGCCTCGACGCCGAGACTGGCGAGCTCGCCCACGGTCACCTCGCGGCCGCCGGGCTTCGGCCCGAAGTTCATGGCGCGCGGGGTCGCGGGATCGGTGGCCAGCGCCTGCAGATAGGCCAGGTAGCCCGCCACGCAGTCCAGCACATGCTGCCAGGGCCGGGTGGCCTCGGGGTGGCGCAGCGCCACCTGCTCCTGGCCGCGGGCGGCGCGGACAATGTCGGCGACGATGCGGTCGCGGGAGAAGTCGCCGCCGCCGATGACATTGCCGCCACGCGCCGTGGCGAGCGGCACGCCGGCCGGTTCGAAATAGCTCTTCGCGAAGCTCTGCACGGAGATCTCGGTCGCCGCCTTCGACGCCGAATAGGGATCCTTGCCGCCAAGCGGGTCGCCCTCCGCGAAGGCGCGGCCGGTCTCAGCGTTGGCGTAGACCTTGTCGGAGGTGATCACGAGCGCGGCCTTGAGTGCGGTCTGGGCGCGCAAAGCCTGCAGCAGGTGGACCGTGCCCATCACATTGCTGGCGAAGGTGGCCACCGGATCCGCTATGGCGGTGCGCACGATGGGTTGGGCGGCCATGTGTAGTACGAGATCGAACGATCGGCCTCTCAACGCCGCCTCAACCGCCGCCTCATCGCGCAGATCGACGATCAGCGAGGTGATCAGAGTGTCGACGCCGGCCAGGTCGAACAGGCTGGGGCTCTGATCGGGCGCGAGCGCCAAGCCGGTGACCTCCGCGCCCACGCCGGCCAGCCAGATCGCCGCCCAGGCGCCCTTGAACCCGGTGTGTCCGGTCAGCAGGACCCGTTTGCCGCGCCAGAAGCTCGCGTCTAGCGCCGCCACGGCGCCTCGCCCGAAGCCCACATCGCCTCCAGGACGTTCTTGTCCCGCAGTGTATCCATGGCGGCCCAGAAGCCGTCATGGCGGTAGGCCATCAGCTGGTGATCAGCCGCCAGGCCCATCAGCGGGCCCTGCTCCCAGATCGTATCGTCGCCGTCGATCCGGCTGATGACCTTGGGGTCCAGCACGAAGAAGCCGCCGTTGATCAGGCCGTT
>JACXTT010005463.1_pt1 | contig 18441 bp, 17 predicted proteins | sample 9270951 | NCBI WGS metagenome assembly JACXTT01 (sample SAMN15532306, study PRJNA645909) | rock metagenome | isolation source: weathered quartz diorite | place: Puerto Rico | collected 2017-06-21 | reverse complement strand
GCTTCGCCTTCGTGATGAAGCGCACCGATCCCTCCATCGAGCTGATCGGCTGCGGCCACAACGGCGTCAGCGACTGGGATGCGACGGTGCTCGACGGGCTCGCCCAGTTCGTCGACTACCACAGCATCCACCTCTACACGGGCCAGCGCGACCACTACGCGACCGTGTTCCAGTCGCACCAGGCCGAGCGCGCGGTACGGATCTGCGCCGCGCTGATCGAGCGCGTACGGCACGTGCAGCGGATCGAGCATCCGATCTCGATCGCCTTCGACGAGTGGAACGTGTGGTATCGCACCCGGAGCCTCGAGGACCGCATCGGCGGCGTGGAGGAGCGCTACAACCTGACCGACGCGCTGGCGATCGCGACCTACCTGAACGGCTTCCTCCGGCACTGCCGCGAGGTGCGGATCGCGAACCTGGCGCAACTCGTGAACGCGATCGCACCGATCTTCACCCGGCGCGACGGGCTTTTCTTACAAACGATCTATCACCCCTTGCGCCTCTACGCCGAGCACACCCGCGAGATCGCGCTCGACGTCCTCGTGGAGAGCCCCACCCACCAGCTGGCGCCCGGCCAGGAAGAGGACGGCTGGGGCCGCGTGCACCACGTCGCCGATCTCGGGCCGTTCGCGATGCTCGATGCCACCGCCACGTGCGACACGGACGGCACGCGGCTCACGCTCGCGGTGATCAACCGGGATCGCGACCGCGCCCATCGCGCGGCGATCGAGCTGGGCGCGGCCGCCGTGAAGGACGACGTCCGTGTGGCCGAGGTCAACGGCGCCTCCGTCGACGCGACCAACTCGTTCGAGACCCCGCGCGCCGTCGACGTGCGCGAGACGCGCCTGACCGCGCGGGGCCACCGCTTCGAGCACGAGTTCCCGGCGCACTCGATCAGCGTGCTGCGCGTCCCGCTCGGCTGATAGAATCCGCCTCCGGAGGACGACATGGGCGACGCAGCGCGCTTCGACATACCGGACAGCTGGGGCCTCAAGGACAAGGTCGCGATCGTGACGGGCGGCGGCGCCGCCGGCGACGGCATCGGCAACGGCCGCGCCGCGGCGATCCTCCTCGCACGGGCCGGCACGCGGGTGATCGTGGTCGACCGCGACCTGGCGCTCGCGAAGCGCACGGTCGAGATGATCGAGGCGGGCGCCGGCCACGGGCTCGCCTTCCAGGCCGACATGACCCGCGCCTCCGACTGCGCGGCCGTGGTCGAGGCCGCGCTCGACCGCTACGGCCGGCTCGACTATCTCGACAACAACGTCGGCATCGGCAGCCGAGGCTCCGTGGTCGACGAGACCGAGGAGAGCTGGCACCGGCTGATGTCCGTCAACGTCGACACCATGTTCCTGGCCGCCAAGCACGCGATCCCCGCGATGCGGCGCACCGGCGGCGGCGCGATCGTCAACGTATCGTCGATCTCGGCGCTGCGCCCGCGCGGCCTCACCGCCTACTCGGTCTCGAAGGGGGCCGTCATCGCGCTCACGAAGGCCATGGCGGTCGACCACGGCCCCGAGGGCATCCGCGTGAACTGCGTGGCGCCCGGGCCGGTCTACACGCCGATGGTCTACCAGCGCGGCATGAGCGCGGCCGCGCGCGATCGGCGGCGCACGGCCTCGGCGCTGAAGGTCGAAGGGACGGGCTGGGACATCGGCCACGCCGTGCGGTATCTCCTGTCGGACTTCGCGCGCTACGTCACCGGCCACGTGCTGGTGGTCGACGGCGGTGCGACGCTCTCGGGGCCCGAGCGGGACGCCGGCGGCGCCGGCGGCTAGGGACGCAACCGGCGCATCACCCGACTCTCAGGTTGCGCGCCCAGCCGCCCGACAGGACGAAGCGCGGGAACGTGATCCACTGCTCGACGAAGAATCGGCTGGCGAAGTCGATCGGTCCGGCGAACGGAGTCGGGGTCTCGCGCTCGCGGCGATGGCCGCGGCCCTCGAGAAAGATCGCCGCCACCATGCCCAGCACGGCGAGCCCGGCCGCGCGGCCGGAGCCGGCCGCGGCCCCGACGACCAGCGCGATCGTGGCGACGTCGAACAGCGGGACGGCGACGATGTGCAGCGCGAGGTTGGTCCGGTCGCGATGCTTCGCCGAATAGTCGCTCCACTGCCACTGCAAGAGCCGCGGTCGTACCAGTCTCATCGGCCAGGCTCCTTCCCCGGATGAGCCTACCGCCTCACGATCCGCTCCTCAACGCGCGTCGCGCCGGCGCCCGTTGGGAGTCAAGTGAATGCCGTCCGTCTTCTCGCACGCGATCGCCGCCGTCGCGGTCGGCACGGTGGCGATCGGCGGCCCATCGCGCGCGCCCGTCTGGGTCCTCGGCGCGGTGTGTGCCGTCGCGCCCGAACCTGGACGTCGTCACCTCGTTCGTCTTCCGCGTCCCCTACACTCACAGGCTCGGGCACCGCGGGCTCTCTCACTCGCTCCTGATCGCGGCGTGCTGGCCCTCCTCGTGACCGCCGTCGTGCGCCGCGCGTGGCCGAAGAGCCCCGCCGCCGCGAAGCTCTGGCTGTACTTCTTCGTCGCGACGGCCTCCCACGGATTTCTCGATGCCATGACCAACGGCGGACTCGGCGTGGCGTTCTTCGCGCCGTTCTCCGACGCCCGCTATTCCTTCCCGTGGCGCCCGATCATGGTCTCGCCGATCTCGCTGCACGTCTTCTTCGGCTACCGCGGCGTCCGGGTCATGTGGAGCGAGCTCGGCTGGATCTGGCTGCCGGCCGCGCTGATCTTCCTGGCCGGTCTGGCGCTGCGGCGGCGGCCTCCCGGCGGCCCTACTTCGCGAAGACTTCCTTGAGGAGCGAGGTGACGCGCGCGGCCGGATCCGTGCGGATCTTGCGCTCCTCGTCGCCGACCACGTGGAAGAGGCCGTCGAGCGCCTTGCCGACCACGTAGCGGTCGAGGTCGACGCTCTCGGTCTTCAAGAACGGGATCGTCTTGGCCTGGCCGAGCAGCTCGTTGTACTGCTTGACGGTGCCGACATCGTCCATCGCGCGATCGACGATCGGCCGGAAGGCCAGGGTGAGCGACGCGGACGTCTTGTCCTTGAAGTAGTCGGTCGCGGCGGTCGGCGTCCCGTTCAGGATGCGCTGGGCGTCGTCGATCGTCATCTTGCCGATCGCGTCCCAGAAGATCTTCTTGGCCTCGGGCGCCGCGCGCTCGGCTGCGCGGTTCATGCTGAGCACGAGGTTGTCGACCTCGGGGCCGTAGCCGACCGTCCGCAGGCCCTTCTCGACCGAGCGGAGCTTGTCGGGCATCAGGATCTTGATCGCCTTGTTGGCGTAGTAGCCGTCGGTCTTGCCGGTGAGCTTCACGGCGTTCTCGCTCCCGACCTGGAGCGCCTGCTTGAGCGCCGCGCCGATCTTCGCGTCGCCCGACACGCCCACGCCGGGTTTCGAGTAGGTCTCGACCTCCTTGAGGATCTGATCGAGCTGGGCCGACGCCGGCGCGGTGGCCAGCAGCGCAAGGGCCGGGAGCAGCAGGACGATTCGACGCATGTCAGGCCTCCTCGAGCTGGCGGGCGAGCGCGGCGCGATCGGTGACCGGCAGCTCGCAGGCGTAGTTTCGGCACACGTAGGCCGTCCCCTTGCCGCCGACCGCTTCCCGGCCCTGGAGCAGCGGGATCCCGGCGGCGGAGGCGGCGTCGCCGCTCATCATACCGGTCACGACGCGATTGGGCAGGTAGCGTGAGAAGACCTCGTCGACGAGGGCGCCGAGCCCGTCGCCCGCCGTGGGCGCGACCAGCGCGACCTCCACGACGGGCCCGAGGTGAAAATCGAGCGCGCAGAGGAAGCGGCCGAAGCCGCTCGCGTGTCGCGCCATCAGATCCGCCATGGGGCGGAGCGCGGTGAGCGCCGCCGACTCGTAGCGCGATTCGCCGGTCAGCACCGCCAGCCGCAAGAGCGTCTCGATCGCGACCGACGTGCCGCACGGGACGGCGTTGTCGAAGAGATTGCGCGGCCGCACGATGAGCGCCTCGCCGTCGCGGCCGGTGTCGTAGAAGCCGTCGAGCCGGTCGTCCCAGAAGAGCCGGAGCATGTCGTCGGCGAGGGCGCGCGCCGCGTCGAGCCACCGGCGCTCGAACGTCGCCTCGTAGACCTCGAGAAGCGCCACCGCGACCATCGCGTAGTCCTCGAGATAGCCCTTGAGCTTGGCCCGGCCGCCCTTCCAGGTGCGGAGGAGCCGGCCGTCGGCTCGCATCGCGGTCAGCACGAACTCGGCGTTCCGGACGGCGGCGGCGATGTAGTCCGGCCGGCCGAGCGCGCGGCCCGCCTCGGCGAGCGCGCGGCACGCCAGACCGTTCCACGACGCGAGCACCTTGTCGTCGCGGCCGGGATGCACGCGGCGCTCGCGCACCTCGTAAAGCTTTCGCTTGATGCTCGCCAGGCGCAGGGGATTGGGCTCGCCCGCGACGTAGAGGATGCTCTTGCCCTCGAAGTTCGGGCCGCGGTCCACACCCCAGTAGCGGGCCGCGTACTCGGTGTCGGCGGCGCTGAGCGCCTCGCGCAGCTCGTCGGGAGCCCACACGAAGAACTTGCCCTCGTGGCCCTCGGAGTCGGCGTCCTGCGACGAGTAGAAGCCGCCGGCCGGGTCGGTCATCTCGCGCAGGACGTAGTCGAGCGTCTCCTCGCACACGCGACGGCACTCCGGATCGCCGAGCGCCAGCCAGCCGTGCAGGTAGAGCGAGGCGAGCTGCCCATTGTCGTACAGCATCTTCTCGAAGTGGGGCACCAGCCAGTGCGCGTCGACCGAGTAGCGGTGAAAGCCCCCACCGACCTGGTCGTACATCCCGCCGCGCGCCATCATCGTTAGGGTCGTGTGCGCCGCCTGCCGGGCGCGCGCGTCCCGGGTGCGCTTCCAGTAGCGCAGCGCGAACTCCCAGATCATCGGCTGGGGGAACTTCGGCGCGCCTCCGAGACCGCCGTCGGCGTCGTCGAGCTGGGCCGAGATGGACTGGAACGCCTCGGCGAGGATCGCCGGGGTCAAGAGCTCGGTGGCCGCCCGCAGCTCGGACTGGCCGAGCGCGTCGCTGATCTTGCGCGAGGACTCGACCACCTCGCCGCGGCGCGTGGCCCAGGCCTCCGCGATCGCGCCGAGCAGGCGCGGGAATCCCGGCAGGCCGTGACGGTCGACCGGCGGGTAGTAGGTGCCGCCGTAGAACGGCGCGCCGTCGGGCGTGAGGAACACGGTCATCGGCCAGCCGCCGTGGCCGGTCATCGACTGGACGGCCTGCATGTAGATCTGGTCGACGTCGGGGCGCTCCTCGCGATCGACCTTCACGTTCACGAAGTGGCGGTTCATGACGGACGCGATCTCGGGATTCTCGAACGACTCGTGCTCCATCACGTGACACCAGTGGCAGGCGGAGTAGCCGACCGAGAGCAAGAGCGGCTTGTCCTCGGCGCGGGCCCGGGCGAAGGCCTCCTCGCCCCACGGGTACCAGTCGACCGGATTGTGGGCGTGCTGGAGCAGGTACGGGCTGGTCTCGCGAGCCAGGCGGTTTTCCGCCACGGTCTGATCCGTCAGCGCGCGAACGGCAGCGCGCTGACCGCGGCCGCCACCGTCGCACCCGCGAAGCGCACCGAGACGCGCGTGCCCGGCTCGGCGTGCTGGCGGCGGACGAACGCCAGCGCGATCGGGCGCGAGAGGCCGTACGACCACGCGGCGCTCGTGACCTTGCCGATCGTCGCGTCGCCGAGGAGGACCTCGGCGCCCTGCGGCGGCACCTGATCTCCCTCGAACGCCAGGCCGCGCAGCGTCCGGTTCACGTGGCCGCGGTCGCGGATCCTGACCACGACTTCCTGGCCGGGATAGCAGCCCTTGGTGTGGGAGAGAAGAGTCTCGAACGGGATCTCCGGCAGCATCACCGACTCGTCGACGTCGTGACCGTAGAGCGGCGTGCCCGCCTCGATCCGGAGCGACTCGTACGCCTCGCGGCCGATCGGCGAGACGCCGGCGCCCGCCAGCGCCTCGCGCACCCGGGACGCGTCGCCGAGCGCGCACATCATCCACACCTCGGCCTCGCCGGTCTCGCGAGCACCGCTCACGAGCCGCACCGGGACCTCGCCGAGCTTCGCGGCGACGTGGGACCACGCCTTCTCGGGGGCAATCGCGCCGGTGAGCCGCTCGGCCGTCGGCCGCGCCGCGGGGCCGGCCAGGAGGGAGAGCGCCCACTCGCGCGAGACGTCCTCGATCGCCACCTTCTCGGAGAAGAGATAGTGATCGAGCGCCTCGGCGGTCTTGGCGGCCATGGCCGGCGGCGTGACGACGAAGATCCGGTCGTCGGCGACCCACACGAAGAGGACGACCTGCACCTTGCCGTGCACGTCGAGCAAGGTGGCCGCGCACCCCTGGCCGGGGCCCAGCGCCTTGATCTCGTTGCTCACGAGCGCGTGCAGGAACGTCGCCCGATCGCGGCCGGTGAGCTCGAGGACACCGAAATCGCCGCGGTCGAGGAGCCCGACGCGGCTCCGGACTAGTGCGTATTGCTCGGGCGCGGTCATGGCGTCATTCTACATGACGGCCGCGTGCTAGACTGCGCGCGGTGCGACCGCCGCCCCACGCCACGATTCGCCGCTTCCAGCGACGGCTTCTCGGGTGGTACGCCGAGCACGGACGCGACCTACCCTGGCGCCGGACCCGCCATCCTTACCGCGTGCTGGTGTCGGAGATCATGCTGCAGCAGACGCAGGTCGATCGTGTCGTGCCGAAGTACCGCGAGTTCCTGCGTCACTACCCGACGATCGAGAAGCTGGCGGCGGCGCCCGTCGAGGCCGTCCGGCGTCTCTGGTACCCGCTCGGCTACAACATCCGCCCGATCCGCCTGCACGCGATCGCGCGCGAGAGCGTCGCTCGCTACGGCGGGCGCCTGCCCGACCGGGAGGAGGAGCTGCGCCGGATGCCAGGCATCGGCCGCTACACCGCCGGCGCGATCCTGTCGTTCGCCTACGGCCGCGACGCCGCCGTGCTCGACACGAACGTGCGGCGCGTCCTGAGCCGCGTGTTCATGGGGCCGCGGCGGCTCGCGCGCGTGCGCGGGCAGCGGATCTTCTGGGACCTGGCCGCCGCGCTGGTGCCGCGCGGCCGCGGCTACGACTTCAACCAGGCGCTCATGGATTTCGGCGCGACGTGGTGCACGCCGCGCAAGCCGCGGTGCGCCCCCTGTCCGATGAAGCGCTTCTGCGCCAGCTACCGGCTTGCCTGACGTCGTTGAAGTCGTCGCCGCGCTGATCCAGGACGAGGCGGGCCGCTACCTCATCACGCAGCGCCGCGGCGGATCGCACCTCGCGGGCCTGTGGGAATTCCCGGGCGGCAAGCGCGAGCCCGGCGAATCGCTCGAAGCGGCGATGCGGCGCGAGCTCGCCGAGGAGCTCTCGGCATCGTTCACCGTCGGCGAGAGGGTGGAGACCGTCCGGTGGGACTACCCGGAGCGGACGGTCGTCATCCATTTCTATCGCTGCCGGTACCAGTCGGGGACGATCGAGCCGCGCGAGTCGCAGGCGATGGACTGGGTGGCGCCCGACCGACTGAAAGAGCTCGACTTCCCGCCGGCCGACCGCGAGCTGATCTCCCGCCTTCGCTAGACCGCCTCCGCGGAGGCCTCAGCGCTCCCGGCTCCAGAGCCGCTCCCAGAGGTCGAGGCGCGCCTTCAGCGGGTCGGTACCGACGATCATCCCGGAGTTGGTGAAGTGCGCGAGCCGATCGACCAAGCGATCGTGCCTCGGCCACGTCGGGCGCTCGCTGCCGTTGGGATCGGTGGTCAGCCCGAAGCTCACCCAATAGGCGCTGACGAGATCGGCCGCCGTCCGGTCGCTTCCGGTCACCCGGGCCTGCCCCACGAGCGCGGCGGGGGCGTTCAGCGCGAAGGGAATCTCGTAGCCGTGCAGGGCTCCCATGTTCTGGCCGCGCTGAGCGTCCGCGACATAGGCGAAGCGATAGAGCCACACGGTCTGGCCGGTGCGCGCCATCTCGTTGGCCAGGTGACGCGCCGGCTCGACCATCGCGCGGTCAGCGAAGACCTGCTGCCTGAGCTCGTCGAGCGTCTGGTTGCCGAGTGGATCGTAGACCTTGCGCGCCCGGTCCGCATCGGGGCCGAACAGGCCGAACAGCTCGTACTTCGTCGCCGCCGAGCCCACTGCGAGATCGCGGTCGTTCGCGCCGACGATCACCGGCACGACGGCCTGCCGTCCGGCGGCGAGCGCGGCCTCCGGCGGCTCGACAAGAAAGCGGCCGTCGATGATCGACATCGCCATCCCCGGCGGGGTCGCGCCGGCTGACAAGGCCTTCACGGTGGCGGGGCCGCTGACACCCTCGACGAGCTTCTCGGCGGGCAGCGCGCGCAACTGCTTGAGCGCGGCCTCGTCCTCTCCCGTCACCCCGACCGACTGGCTCCACTCGATCGCGATCTTCTCGGCCGTCGCGAGGTCCGAAGCGGGAATCACCTTGGCCCGCCCGCCGGGCATGCCGGGAGATTGCAAGATCGCGCGCTGGAAGAGCCCGCGCGACAGCGGCGACACGAGATGCGCGAGCACGGAGCCGCCGCCCGCCGATTCGCCGAAGATCGTGACCTGGTCCGGATCGCCGCCGAAGGCGGTGATGTTGCTCTGGATCCACTTCAGCGCGGCGATCTGGTCCAGGAACCCGTAGTTGCCGCGCACGTCGTTCGGCGCCTCGGCGCCGAGTGCTGGGTGCGCGAAGAATCCGAGGCGGCCGAGACGGTAGTTCATGCTGACGACTATGACGCCCTTCGCGGCCACGGCGTCGAACGGGTAGATCGCGGCGCCGCCGTGCACCATCGTCCCTCCGTGAATCCAGACCATGACCGGCAGCGGTCGCGGCGAGGGCTTGGCCGGGCGCCAGACGTTGAGGGTGAGACAGTCCTCGGACTTCGGCACGGTGTCGGTCTGCAGGCACGCCGGGCCGAATCGATTGGCCTCCTTCACACCGGCCCAGGCCTCCACCGGCTGGGGCCCCCGCCAGCGGAGATCGCCGACGGGCGGCGCGGCGTACGGAATGCCCTTCCAGCTGATCACGCCACCGGCCGCCACGCCGCCGACCGATCCGCCCTCGACCATCGCGACGAGCGGATCGACCGTCGGCTGCGCGAACGCGGTGTGCGACACGATGCCGGCCAGCGTCAAAAGCCAGGCGACGATCCTGTGGGGCGTCCGAGCGCTCGATTCACGCATGCGTCGAGAACGCTGATTGTTCGGCCCACCCGGACCAACGACCTATTGGACCTTGGTCCGATGCTCGTGTACAAAGCATGAGGGCCATGGACCTTCCCAGGACCGCGAGCGCGGTGGTGATCGGCGGCGGCGTTGTGGGCTGCAGCATCGCCTACAATCTCGCGCGGCGCGGTCTCGCCGACGTCGTGGTCGTCGAGCGGGAGACGGTGGGCTCCGGGACGACGAGCAAGGCCGCGGGCGGCATCCGCGTGCAGTTCCCGACCGAGACGGAGATCCGCTTCTCGCTCGAGGCCATCCGCGTCTTCGAGCGATTCGAGGACGAGTTCGGCGTCGATCCGGGCTACAAGAAGATCGGCTACCTGTTCCTGGTCTCCGACGAAAAGCAGCTCCGCGCCTTCCAGAAGCGGATCGCGCTGCAGACCAGGCTCGGCGGCGACGTGCGCGTGATCGCGCCGGCCGACGCCAGAAAGCTCGTCCCGGCGCTCCGTGTCGACGATCTGCTCGCCGCCGTGTGGGGACCCGGCGACGGCCTTGCCGGCCCGGCCGAAGTGACGGCAGGCTTCGCGAGGCGCGCGCGCGAGCTCGGCGTGAAGATCGTCGAGGGGGTGCGCGTCGAGTCGCTCGAGCGCGCGAACGGCCGCATGACCGGCGTGACGACGACGGCTGGCACCGTTGCCTCGCCGCTGGTGATCAACGCCGCGGGGCCGTCGGCGGCACGCGTGGCGCGGCTGGCCGGCGTTGCCCTGCCGGTGCAGCCCCGCCGCCGGCACATCTTCTTCACCGAGCCGTTCCCGGCGATCCCCGGCCCGGTCCCGCTCACGACCGACGTCACGAGCGGCTTCTACTTCAGGAAAGAGCTCGAGCAGGTGCTGCTGAGCCCGGGCGACGTGGAAGACATCGGCGAGGACTACGACGTGCCGGTGGACTGGAGCCGTGTCGAGGAAGCGGTCGGCAAGGCGATCCAGCGCGTTCCCATCCTGGGCGACGCGCGCATCGCCGGCGGCTGGGCCGGGCTCCGGCCGCTGACGCCCGACGACCACGCGATCATCGGCTGGGCCCCGGGGGTCGAGGGCTTCTTCGTGGCCGTCGGGTTCGGCGGTCATGGCTTCCAGCACTCGCCGGCCACCGGGCGCTACGTCGCCGAGTGGCTTTTGGACGGCAAGCCCTCGCTCGACCTCTCGCTCTTCGACCCGGGCCGGTTCGACCGACCCGGCGCCGCCCACGAAAAAGCCCCCGACGCCGAGTGACCGGGTGAAGATCGCCGACCTCCGCGTCGTCCTCGCCGACATTCCGGTCGCGCGCCCGCACAAGATGTCGTTCACCACGCTCGAGGCCGTCAACTTCGCCTTCGTCCGGATCGAGACGGCCGACGGCCTCGTCGGCTGGGGCGAAGCCGCGTGCCTGGGCGGCCCGACGTGGAGCGAGGAGTCGTCGGAATCCGTCGCCGTGACGATCGAGCGCTACATCGCACCGTGGCTCGTCGGGCGCGACGCGACCCTGATCGAGGCGCTGAGCCGGGAGATGGCCCGGCGCGTCCAGGGCAACCCGTTCGCGCGCGCCGCGGTCGAGATGGCGCTCTGGGATCTGAACGGCCGCGCCCTCGGCGTCCCCGTGCATCGCCTGCTCGGCGGCCGCGTGCGCGACCGCGTGCCGCTGTCGTGGTCCCTTGCCGTGGAGAGCTCGGACGCCGAGGTCGCCGAGGCGCGCGAGAAAGTCGCGCACGGTCACCGCATCTTCAAGATCAAGACGGCCGCGCACCCGGTAGCCCACGACGTCGAGCGCGTCCGCCGGCTCCGCAAAGCCGTCGGGCCGGCGGTATCCCTCCGCGTCGACGCCAACCAGGGCTGGGATCGCGCGACAGCGCTCCAGGCCATCCGCGCCCTCGAGTCCTACCGCCTGGATTTCGTCGAGCAGCCGGTGCCCCGCTGGGACGGCGAGGGCATGGCCGAGATCGCGCGCGCCGTGACCGTGCCGGTGATGGCCGACGAGTCGTGCTGCTCGACGCACGACGCGCTCGCGATCGCGCGCCGCGGCGGCGTGAGCATCCTCGCGCTCAAGCTCACGAAGTCCGCCGGCATCCTCGGCACGATGGCGATCGCGCGCATCGCCGAGGCGGCCGGCATGAGCTGCTACGTCGGCTGCATGATCGAGACGTCCCTCGGGACGGCGGCCTATCTCCAGGTGGCGCTGGCGGCGGCGCCGGTGACGTGGGGCTGCGAGCTCTTCGGGCCCTTGCTGCTCAGGGGCGACGTGGTGCGCCGGCCCGTGCAGTACGCCGACGGCGCGATCCTGGCGCTCGACGGCCCGGGGCTCGGCGTCGAGATGGACGAAGCGCGCTTGAAGGAGTGGTCGCGCCCCCGCTGAGCCCGCGGGCGCTCAGCGTTTCTTCGCCAGGAAGGCTTCCATCCCGCGCTTGGCGTCGCCGGCCGCGAACGAGGCGTGGTGGGCGCTCTCGCAGAATCGGGCGCAGGCGCGGAACTCCGACTCGGTGCGCCGACGCGCGTACTGCTTGTTCTGCTTCATCGCGATCGGCGCGAATGCCGCCAATGTCCGCGCGAGAGCCATCGCCTCGGCCTGGAGCTCACGCCGCGCCACGACCTTGATCGTCAGCCCGGCCTCCTGCGCCTGTCCGGCGTCGAGCGAGTCGCCGCTCAGGACCAGGTAGAGCCCGCGGCTCATGCCGATCGTGTTCCAGAGCAGCTCGAGGCCGAACACGGCGGGGATCCCGTCGCGGATCTCCGGCATCCCGTAGCGCGCGTTCTCGGACGAGATGCGGACGTCGGCCAGCAGCGCCAGCTGGCAGCCCGCGCCCATCGCCCAGCCGTTCACCGCCGCGATCACCGGCACGTCGAGCATCCGCACCTGGTCGTAGAGCTGCTCGAACTCCCGCACCCACTCCTCGGCCTCGGGCCCCGACATGTCCTTGGCTTCGGTCAGGTCCTGCCCGGCGCTGAACGCCTGATCGCCGGTGCCCGTGATCACGACGGCGCGCACGCTCTCGTCGGCCTTGATCTTCGCCAGCGCATCGGCCAGCTCGCGCTTGAGCGCGCGGTTGAGCGCGTTCAGCACGCGCGGGCGATCGAGCGTGATGAGGACGACGTTGTCCGTGCGCTCCCAGACGATGTGCTCGTACATGCAATACCTCCTCGCCTCGACGATCGTGCCGACTCTAGCACGCGGCCTCTGCTACGGTAGCCGGCGCATGGAATCCCTCGACGATCTCCTGGCGCGCCGAGCCCGCGACGATTCCCACCGGCCGTTCTGCCTCTTCGAGGGCGCCGTCACCGCCTTCGGCGAGCTCGACCACCGCGTGAATCGCCTGGCGACAGGTCTGGCGGCACTCGGCGTCGCCGCCGGGGATCGTGTCGCCGTCATGCTCGCGAATCACCCCGATCATCCCGCCGTGTTTCTGGCGCTCGTCCGGCTCGGCGTCACCCAGGTGCCGATCAACATCCACCTGCGCGGGCTCGGCCTCGAATACGTGCTCACGCACTCGGAGGCGCGGGCGCTCGTCGCCGACGAGCGTTTCGCCTCGGAGCTGTCACCGATCCTCGCGCGGAGCCCGCTCTCGCTCCTGATCTGGCGCGGGGCGCCGGCACCCGTCGGGTCGGCTCGGTCCGTCGGTCTCGACGCGGTAGCCGCCGCGGGGACGTCCAGACCACCGCGAAGCGCACGCGGCGACGACCACGTCGTTTCGATCACCTACACCTCGGGGACGACCGGTCCGCCCAAGGGCGTGATGCTCGGCGAGAAGCCCTATCTGATGGCCGGTCACATGGCCGGACAGCTCGCCGAGGTCCGGCCGGGCGACGTCATGCTGACCTGGGAGCCGCTCTATCACATCGGCGGCAGCCAGGTGATCGTCGCCTGCCTCCAGCACGGTGTGCCCATGGCGCTGCTCGAGCGGTTCAGCGCCTCAGCGTTCTGGGACGAAGCGCGCCGCTACCGCGCGACCCAGATGCACTACCTCGGAGGCGTGCTCGGCCTGTTGCTCAAGCAGCCATCGCACCCGGGCGACGCCGATCACTCGGTACGCGTCGCGTGGGGCGGCGGGGCGCCCGCGCATCTGTGGGAGCCCTTCGAGCGGCGCTTCGGCGTGCGCATCCGCGAAGGTTATGGGATGACCGAAGCGGCCAGCTTCACCACGGTCAACCTCGAAGGGCGCGTGGGCTCGATCGGCCGGCCCGTCCCCCATTTCGAGGTGAAGATCGTCGCCGACGATGGGCGCCCGGCCGCGACGCACGAGACCGGGCAGATCCTCGTCCGCGAGCGGGAGCCCGGGCTTTTCATGAAGGGCTACCTGAAGGACCCGGAGCGCACCGGCGAGGCCATGCGCGAGGGCTGGCTCCACACGGGCGATTTCGGCGTGTGCGACGCGGACGGCTTGCTGTACTTCGGCGGCCGCAGGCGGGACCGGCTCCGCCGCCGCGGCGAGAACGTCTCGGCGTGGGAGATCGAGCAGGTCATCTCGATGCACGCCGACGTTGAGGCGTGCGCGGCGATCGGCGTGCCCTCGGAGGTCGGCGACGAGGACATCAAGGTGTTCGTCAAGCCGGCGGGCGGAAGGCCGCTCGATCCGGTCGACCTCATCCGCTGGTGCGAGCGCCACCTCGCTTACTTCCAGATCCCACGCTACGTGGAGCTCGTCGACGCCTTCCCGCTGACGCCGACCGAGCGCATCCGCAAGGATCAGCTCTCCACGTCGGTGGCCTCGTGCTGGGATCTCGAGCGCTCGGGCTACAAGGTGCGTCGCGCGAACTGAGCGCGGCGTTCGCCGGTCGCGCCTGGTGGTTGACGCTGATCTCGCGCCCGCATAGCATGATGGCCGCTCGGCTCCGCACCCTGCCCCTTCGATGGAGGATCAGATGATTGACCGTGCTCGCGTCGCTCTGCTGGCCGCACTGCTGGTGGTCGGTCTCACCGCCCCGGCCCTCGCCCAGAAGCCGGTGAAGATCGGCGTGCTCACGCCGCTCTCGCCGCCCGGAGACGCCGCCGCCGGTCAATTCATCGCCCGCGGGGCGAAGATGGGCGCGGAGGAAGTGAACGCGCACGGCGGCGTCCTCGGCGGACGGAAGATCGAGCTCATCACCGAGGACGACTCCGGCACGCCCGAGAAGGGCGCGGCCGGCTTCCGCAAGCTGGCAACGCAGGACCAGGTGGTCGCGGTGGTCGGCCAGTTCCACAGCTCGGTGATGACGGCGGTGCAGGCGCTCGCCGAGCAGTTCAAGGTGCCGGTCTTCTCCACCCAGGCCTCGGCGCGGCAGATCACCGAGCAGCACCTCACCTACACCTTCCGCACGCACGTGATCGATCCCGATCGCTGCCAGATGTGGACACGCTGGGTCAAGGAGCGCGGCTTCAAGCGCGCCGCCCTGATCACCGAGAACACCGACTACGGTGTCGGTTTGGTCGACGAAACCAAGAAGGCGTTCGCCTCGATGTACCCCGGCGCCGAGCTCAAGACGATCATCTTCGATCGCGCGGTGGTGGATCTCACGCCGCAGCTGCTCGAGATCAAGAACTGGAAGCCGGACGTGCTGCTCAACGGCGGGATCGGCACGCCGATGTACCTGATCGCCAAGCAGGCCTACGACATCGGGCTCACGCCCGCGGTCCCGACACTCATCTCCTATGACGCCCCGTCGCGCCCCGAATACTGGAAGAACCTCGGCGAGAAGGGCAACTATGCCTCGTTCATCGTCTACTACCATCCGACGATGCGGCTCACACCGCGCGGCGAGGCCTTCCGAAAAAAGTACATGGCCGACTTCAAGGAAGATCCGATCTACGGCGCGCTGAACGGCTACTCGCAGATCGTCCTGCTGGCCGACGCGCTCAACGCCGCCAAGAGCGACAACCCCGAGGCGCTGGTCAAGGCGCTCGTGGCCGGCAAGTTCGAGGGCTGGAACGGCACGATCAGCTTCCCGCAGGGTCAGGGCCCGTACTGGCAGCAGTGGACGCCGCCGATGCTGATCGTGCAGTACACGAAGCCGGAGATGCCGTTCACGGACGTCAAGATCGTCTACCCGCCGGATCTCAAGACGGGAGACTGGGCGGCGGCCCCGAAGCGCTAGGCGCCGAGCGCCGCGATTGGACGCGCTCCTTCTCTCCCAGTACGTGCTATCGGGGGTCGTCATCGGCGTGATCTACAGCCTGATGGCCCTCGGGATCACGTTCATCTACAGCATCATGAAGATGATCAACTGGGGGATGGGTGAGTTCTACATGATCGGCAGCTACGTCCAGTACGCGCTGATCGTGAGCCTCGTGGGCCCGAGCCGGTGGTACCTGGCGGTGCCGCTGGCGATGGGGGCGGTCTTCGTGCTCGGGTTGGTCGTCCAGCGGTTCCTGCTGCGGCCGATGTTCGTGGGCGGCATCGAGCGGCGCGACGAGTACGCGACGATCATCACGATCGCGCTGATGGTCCTGTTCAGGAACCTGGCGATCGTGCTCGGCGGACCCAACCAGTACGCGCCGCCGGACTACGCGAGGCCGGTGACGCTCGCCACCCTGCCGATCTCGGGCAACCGCTTCGTCGCGCTCATCGGCACGCTCGTCCTGCTCGGGCTCTTCTATCTGGTCATCAAGAAGACGTGGCTGGGGCGCGCGCTGCGCGGCGCGGCGCAGAACCGCGTCGGCATCCAGACGGCCGGGATCGATGTGCTGCGCCTGGACATGCTCGCCTTCGGCGTCGGCGTGGCCCTGGCGGCGGCGGCCGGGGCGCTCCTGGCTCCGGATTTTCTGGTCTATCCCGAGAACGGTGCGATCTCGACCTTCAAGGGCTTCGAGATCATCGTGATCGGCGGTCTCGGCTCGATCCTCGGCAGCGTCGTCGGCGGCGTGCTCCTCGGCGTCATCGAGGCGCTGGGCTCGGTGTTCGTCTCGTCGGCCTACAAGGATCTCTACGGCTTCCTGCTGCTGATCGCGCTGCTCGTGTTCCGGCCCAACGGCTTGTTCGGCGAGCGCGAGCGCAGCGTCTAGCCTGCGCGTCGTGCTGTGGCGCGACTGATCCTGATCGAGGGGTTCCCCGGCGGCGGCAAGTCCACGACCGCGCAGTTCCTCGCGCGGCTGCTCGCCCGCCGCGGGGCGCGCGCCCGCTGGATCTGCGAAGCAGAAGTGCCGAACCCGCTCGTTCCTCCGGTCCCGGCCGGCGACGATCAGTCGTGGGAGCAGTTCGTGGAAATGCGCGTCGCGCGATGGCGGGCGTTCGCCGCCGCGGCCATCGACCACGACGCCACGGTCGTCCCCGAGAGCGCGCTCCTTCAGCTCCCGGTGTTCACCCTGCTGCGCCGGAACGTCGAGACCGCCGTCATCACCGAGCTGATCGGCCGCCTCGTCGAGGCGGTGGCGCCGCTGCGGCCGACGTTGATATACCTGACCAGGCGAGACCCCGAGACGGCGCTCCGCGCGCTCGGCGAGAGCCGGGGGCTCTCCTGGCTCTTGCACCACGCAGGGAGCAGCGATGGCTTCCCCTTCACGCAGGCCCGGGGCCTCTCCGGATTCGACGGACTCTTCGCCTACTGGCGCGCGCATGCCGAGCTCTGCGACACGATCGTCAAGGCCCTCGACGTCCCGAAGCTCGTCCTCGACGTCGACGCCGGCGGCTGGCCCGAGCGGCGCCGGCAGATCTGTGATTTCGTCGACGTCCCGTTCGAGGACGATGCCGGACGCCGCCGAGCTCGAGCGAATCGTGGGCCGCTACCGGGACGGCCGGCGCGAGGTGACGGTGGAGGTGGCCGGCGGGCGGGCCGTGATGCGCACGATCTTCTGGGCCGCCAGCGCGCTCCTGCCGGTCAGACGCGACGTCTTCGACATCGAGTCGTGGCCGGTGCGAACGAGCTTCGAGACCGACTCGACGGGCCGCGTGCACGCCTTCCACTGCGCCGGGCCGCGCCTGGCGTGGGGCGGCGCGCCCGGCGTCTTTACACGCGTCGTCTAGCCCTCAGAGGGGCTTGAACGCCGCCGGCAGGCGCTTGATGCCGTGGACGAAGTTCGAGCGCAGCTTCTCCGGCCTGGCGGTCGCCTCGATGTCCGGGAGCCGGCGCAGCAGCTCCGTCATCATCACGACGACCTCGCGCCGGGCCAGGTGCGAGCCCAGGCAGAAGTGGGCGCCGCCGGTGCCGAAGCCGCCCTGATGGTTGGGCTCGCGCGTGATGTCGAAGCGGTACGGGTCCTTGAAGTGCGCCTCGTCGCGGTTGGCCGAGATGTACCACATCGCGATCTTCTGGCCCTTCTTCATGTCGACGCCGCCGAAGGCGACGTCGCGCGTGAGCGTCCGGCGCATGTGGAGCACCGGGCTCGCCCAGCGGACGATCTCCTCGGCGGCGGTGAGCGCGCGTCCGTCGAGGTCCTCGAGCCAGCGGCGCTTCTCGTCCGGGAACTGGGTGAGCGCCCAGAGACCGTGGCTGATCGCGTTGCGCGTGGTCTCGTTGCCGGCGGCGATCAGCAGCAGGATGAACGGCCCAAGGTCCTCGGGCGGCAGCGCCTCACCGTCGAGCTCGGCGTGCACGAGCGTCGTCGCGATATCTTCCTGGGGGTGCTCGAGCCGGCTCTTGCCGAGCCACAGGCCGTAGTCGCGCAGCTCGTGGCCCGCCTGCGCCAGCGACTCCTTCGTGCCGCCGTACTCGGCGTCGCCGCCGGCGAGGAGGCGGTTCGTGAGATCGAGCAGTCGCCCGCGATCGGCCTCGGGCACGCCGACCATGTCGCAGATGATGGCGACGGGCAGCGCCGCCGATACCTCGGAGACGAACTCGATCTGGCCTTTGGGCGCGATCGCGTCGACGATCTCGCGGGCGCGGCGCCGTACCGAGTCTTCGGCCTTCGCCACCATGCGCGGCGTGAAGCCTCGATTGACGATCGACCGGAGCTTCGTGTGCTTCGGCGGATCGGTGGAGATCATCGAGCGGATCCCGATGCGATCGGTGTCCTCGGGGTCGGTCAGGACCTGGATGCCGTAGGCCGAGCTGAACGTCTCCCAGTCGCGCGAGGCGGCGGCGATGTCGTCCAGGCGCATCAGCGACCAGAACCCGCGGCCGGAGTCGGGATGCTGGTGCCAGGCGATCGGCCGCTCGCGGCGCAGCCGGGCCAGCGCGCCCTCGACGTCGTCCCGGAGCCAGAAGTCGAAGCTCCCCGGATTGATCTCGTCGAGGGCGAGGCTGGTCGTCGGAGTCGGAACGTCGCTCATAGGTGGCCTCCCCGGCTCACGCTTACCACTCCCCTTCGAGTACCCCATTGGCTACACTCGGGT
>JACXTT010005462.1_pt1 | contig 18445 bp, 15 predicted proteins | sample 9270951 | NCBI WGS metagenome assembly JACXTT01 (sample SAMN15532306, study PRJNA645909) | rock metagenome | isolation source: weathered quartz diorite | place: Puerto Rico | collected 2017-06-21 | reverse complement strand
AATCCCAAAATGGATAAAAAATAATGCTGGGTGGTGGTCGACTGGACAAATTTCCGATGACGAATTTGTAAAAGGAATACAATATCTAATTCAACAGGGCATAATGAAAATACCTTCAACTAGCGTAAAATCTACCCAATCAAATATAATCCCAAAATGGATAAAAAATAATGCTGGGTGGTGGTCGACTGGACAAATTTCCGATGACGAATTTGTAAAAGGAATACAATTTCTTGTGACAGCAAATATCATAAAACTAGCTCACCCATCTACCTCAACTTATGCCAATCTTAGTTTTATGATTCCAATACTCAATGCTGAAGATCCTCAACATGACATACAAATTATAAAACCATATCTTAGAGAAAACGATATCCTCATATTTCCTATTAATCAATTACAGGACGTTATTTCATTAAAAAAGGAAATTAATGGATTAAGTCTTGCAACTGGCGGTACAAGTGTCAATAACCTCCTACCTGGAATACCCAACATTCCTTCAGATATAGAATATGTCACATATGATTATGAAAGAGGTCATACTCCAGAATGGGTTAAAGACCAGACTGCATCCATAGGATTTTTTGAGCAATTACATGCCGCCACCTTAAAAGCTGGCAAGAAGCTCATCATTGCTCCTGCATGGGTCTTCAATCCTAATTTTGATTGGGGCGAGGTAGCAAAACATACTGATATTCTAATAGTACAGGTTCAGAATTTCCAAACCAATGCACAGGTACCTGATGTCATAAAACCCTCTGCACTTGGAATTGATTTGAAAGGGATAACCCAGTCAATAGTTAAAGAGGTTAGAGAAAAATCTCCCTCGACAAAAATTTATCTGCAGTTCGGGTTTGATGTAACAGATGATCCGGATGGAATGTTGGCCGATATTAATACAGTGAAAGACCTTGGAGTTGATGGAGTTACACTATGGTACAACGAGGGTACATCTGGAACTACAGCTAAAATTGATCTGTTGCAACAATTGTTACAAAAATTAGAAACTGGGTGAGATAATTCATACCTCTACAAAAAAGAAGATCACTTTCATAATTCTGGCAAGTATAGTAGCAATTGGAGGTTTCTTGTTTATTTCAATGAATCAACTTATAATGGAGAAAACAAAAGAAAACATGCAATCAAAAGGGATGATAACTACAAATCTCAGTTTTATTATTCCGGTACTAAATAAAGAGGATCCCGATAATGATATTAATGTAATAAAGAACTTTCTGAGGCCAAATGATATAGTGGTTTTTCCTGTGCAAAATTACAAACAGGTTTCTGCGCTGAAAATGGAAATATCTGGATTGAAAATTGCTACGGGCGGAACCAGTGTAGAGAACATATTACCAGCTATAACAAGAATCCCCTCGGACGTAGATTATGTGACATACGATTATGAGCGAAATTGGACTCCTGAATGGACACCTGACCAGAATGCGTCTATTGGGTATTTCGACCAGCTTCATGACAAAGTATCACTCTCTGGCAAAAAACTCATCATAGTACCTGCATATGTTTTCGGACAGAAATGGGATTGGGGCGAGGTAGCAAAACATACTGATATTCTAATAGTACAGGTTCAGAATTTCCAAACCAATGCACAGGTACCTGATGTCATAAAACCCTCTTCGCTTGGAATTGACCTTGAAGAGGTAACTAAAAAAATAGTTAAAGAGGTTAGAGAAAAATCTCCCTCGACAAAAATTTATCTGCAGTTCGGGTTTGAAGTTACAAGCGATCCCAAAAATATTTTGACTGATATTAATACGGTAAAAGACCTTGGGATTGACGGAATTACACTATGGTACAACCCTGGCACGTCAGGAACGACCTCGAAAATTGGTCTTTTGAAGGAATTATTACAGAATATAGTTAGGATATAATAAAAACAAATTTTAGCTAGGGTAAGTAATGCTTGCCTTGGCATCAGCTGTTGTTTTCAGGACAGCTATTAGCTTAGTAACACCACTAACATTGACGGTAGTGATGTCTATTTTGTCACCAGCATTTCCAGAATTCGTGGCGCACTTAAAGTCAGTATCATTAACTAAATTAAAATGAGTTAAAACTTCAGATCCCTTTAAAATGTCAAGTGAGTCATAATGATTGGAGGTATTTCTTGCACAAACTTGCAAAATAAATGATGCATTAGAAGTTACCACTGCTTGAATATTTGTTTCAGGAGTGCTGTCTAGTTCGAATTTTTTTACGATCACTTGCGAAAATGTGGAATTTTCATTGACCAGTTTAATTTGTATTTCGTCTAGTTCATCATGAGTTCCGGGGCTCTGTTGGGCAGATTGATCTATTCCTGAATTTACCTTGTAAGAATCGTTTCTTGAATCTGTGTTGGAAGTCCCACTAAATGAATTTGATAAACTTGCAACTATGACAACGATAGCAAATATGGAAGCAAAACCAATGATTAGAAGAGAAAGGAGAATTTTCTTACTGAGCATAATTTTACAACTTAGATTGGAGTTTGCTTATCCTGTTCTTTTGGTATTTTTTTTCTTCTTGACAGTAAGTATAGAAATAAGAACAGGACGCTAGTTCCACCGAGAAATATCTGCAGATATGGCAAAGAATAGAAAACCGGAGTTGGCGTAACTGGGATTGATAGAGGTACGCTTTGTGTAAAGTTTCCAGGAAGTTGTCCTTGTTGCCAGTTTATTGCAATGGTTCCTGGGTAGACACCTGATTGAGATGTTGGGTCCACATCTAATGTGAATGTAGTGTGAAATATTTGATTAGGAAGAATCACACCTGCACGGTCTAAAACTCCAACGTTTATCACACCTGCGTTCTTAATTCCTTGAAAATCATTACTGACTTGAAGTATTCCTACTACTGAATCAGCAGGCGCGGTCCCCGTATTCTTTAATGTGGCCCTCACAACAGTAGTTATCCCAGGTGACAAAGAGTTTTGAGTTTGAGTTCCAAGCACTGTTGATGTAGAGTAGGTAACATTTTGTAAATCAAATCGTGCCTTTGGTGCTATTGTTATTGGTACATGAGTGGTATAATTCAAATTATTCCCCGTAAATGATAGACCCAAAATCTGAGTACCTGGCTGTATTGCTTTATCTATATCAACATAAAATGTTGCAGCCTGTTCTACAGCATATGGGAAATTCTTTGCAGAAGGGAGGTAGGGAAAAACAAATGATCCGTAACCTGACCATGAAAACCGCATACCCTCCGGCAAAAGAAGGTGAAGAGTTATTCCTCGGAGATCTTCTTGTCCAAAATTTGTAACGATGACATTCATTCTGTCAGAGATGTCTCCTGGGTACAGGTAAGAGGGAGCGGTTGTCACACTTGTTACAGCAACATTTGATACTGAATCTGCGACCGTTATTGTTATGGGCAAAGTTGATACTGGGTTATTAGAGGAATAGGCGTTAAGATCAATCTTGTATGAGCCAGCATCAATTGCCACCATTTTAAAGGCTGAAGAAACGTTTTCACCAGGATATAAGTTACCAATGTTGTTAACAGAGTCACCTTTTGTCAAAATGCCATTAGGAGCAGATAAGGTAATAAAAATATCATGAGCAACTAAAGCTCCCTTGTTGATCAACGTATATGGAATTGAGATCGTCTGACCTGAAACTATGTTAGCAGGAATATTGACATTAGTAAATGCCAATTGCGTCGATTCTTGCGTTTGATCCAAAGTGGATATCGCTGTGCTAGTGACTGTTGTAGTGCCTCTTACCTCTACTCCATAAGTGTTCTGAACTCCTACCGCAGTCAGAGTTATTTGTGTAGTACCTGGTTCAGTCGGTCTTAATTTAAACGAGAAATTCTTTTGTGTAACTCCTCCTACGAAGGATTTCATGTCGATGGTCTGGTCCCCATAAATCCAGAGTTGGCCAGAACTTTGTATCGTTAAGTAAACGTGATCAAGAGTTTGATCGGTATCAGCAACCATAACTCCACTTAGGGTAAAATCTTTTCCTACTATCGTTGTAGCGGGCATGTTTACGTTAAAAAATTTTATTGAATTTATCTGAGTCAGATCTGTTACTTGCGCAAAAGCGTTGTCTGTATGGTGTTCAAAATTTAGAATCAATGTTGTTAATAAGATAATGAGCGAAGAGAGGGTAATAATTCTCATATTCAAAAAGATTTTTTTAACCATAGAAATTATTTCCTCACTGTGTCTTTAGCTGATTTAGAGTTTGTGTTAGCTGACTTATGATACTAGTATAGTTTGTATCGTTTATTGCGTTTTTTAGCTCATAAGGATCTTTTGTCAAATCATAAAATTCTTTTTCTCCGGTATTATTAAGTTCAATATACTTGTATTGCAAAGTCCTCACGCCATAGAAAGATTGAGGGTATGCGCTTACTGTATCATCTACTAACTGCTCAAGAAGGATGGTATCATGCAAGGTAGCGCTTGGATTACTAAACAATGGCATCATGCTTTTACCGTTTTGTGGCAATTTAGGAGTAGCGTTTGCGATTTGAAGAATAGTAGGTACGAGGTCTACCTGCTGCAGTAACTGGTTATTAACCTGCCCTGGAGAAATAAGACTTGGGTACCTCATTATTAGAGGAACCCGAATACATTCATCAAATTCACAACTCTTGTAGTACCATCGATGTTCTCCCCAAGTATATCCGTTGTCTGAAGCGAAGATAACAAGAGTGTTGTTAAGTTCTGGTCCTAATTCGCTCAGAATGTTTCCTACAGCATCATCTACACCCTTAAGAGCACATATCTGAGTTATTCTTAGTTTGGTGACATATTGAGTCCCTGTAACACCGCTCATATTAAGCAGACTTGTAGTTGTCATGTTTGGCAAGTTCTGCACCCATCGGGGTTTGTCAGAGACGTCTGCTTCATTAAAGGAGGGTGGCCTGAATGTATCTTTTGGACACCATAGAGTAGAAATGTCACCTGGTGCTGGAGTTGCGTATTGTGAGCCATCTATATGCGGAGCATTGGGTGTCCACCATAGAAAGAAGGGCCTGTTAGCTGTTTGTATAAAATTAAGTACTTTGCCTTTCTCAAGAGTAGTAGAGTAATTGGCAGGACTAACCGTATACGGACCAGATACTGCGCCGTTGTCATTTGCTGAATACAGATAATACGCTGGAGGAACAAGGGCGTGCCACTCATTCCAGCCAGGAGGCACATGTGTCTTAATTTTTTGATAGTCGTTTAGGTATTTGCCAATCAATCCTGTAGTATATCCAGCATTTTGTAGCCATACTGCCATCGTCGAGGTGTCGTTGAATAGTTTGGCACCTCCATGGGTCTGAGCGTTTGTCCAGACGTTATGATTATGTGCATATTCGCCTGTTAGAAAACTTGATCTAGCCGGACAGCATAATGGCGTGTTAACAAAATCGTTTGTACAGGTCATTCCCTGACCAGCAAGTTTCGTTACATTTGCCATGTATTTTATGGTGTCCCACCTCTGGTCGTCAGTCATAATCACCAAAATGTTTGGTCGAGTATCTGATGGCGGGACATAATATTTTGCCTTTAATATTACAGAATCTACAACTTGTTGAACGGCCTGACTATTTTGAGTTGTTCCGGACGTCTGTATTGCTATTCTAAGAATGCCATTCTGTAGATATCCGTTCGAAAAACCTGAATTCTTGGTAAAAGTATACGTGTTGTAGCTATCTGCTGTAGAATCCGACGAAGTACCCAAATTGAGTTGGCTTCCTAATTGAAGCCATGTTGTTCCATTCCAAATCATAAAAATTGCTTTGCCGCCATTGGAATCGAATCCAGGGTTACCGGTGTTGTCACAAGTTCTTCCGGTTGATCCATGCCAACATCCTGCAAATGTAAACGTCATATTCTTTATCTGAGAGCCACTAATTCCAGCAGAAGATAGATCATAGGAATAAATCATTCTGATGAAAGTCTGCGTTGTTCCACTTGAGCTAAATCCATAATTCCAACTGTTCGAATTTGTGCAAGTTCCAAATCCACAGTTCTGTGAACCTATGTTTGTAAGAGATAGTCCGAAGTTAACTTCTGGACCGCCAGCAACGGATCTTATCACGCCTGTTGGAGAAAATGTTTGAGTTTGATATGGATAGGGACTAGCAAAAGATTCCACATTCATTGAAACAAGTAATGCAACTGACGCAAGCACAACAAAATATGCGACCCAACCCACACCCATGAAAATTATCAATGCAAAAGGCTGCTATAAATATATCTGCAATTAATTCATATATTTTTACAGATTAGCAATTTTCAAAAATGAAAAAAGGTTTGTTTCAAATTCATATTGCAAGATCTTGCAATGTCCCACATGAAATCAAAATTTGATAAACGAGTATATCATCCCAAAAGACAAAAATAGCTCAACCCGCATTCAAGTAATGCACTATGACTCTTGATAGAATAGCAGTCGGTCCTGCCGGAGAAAGCAATGGAGTTTTAGCTAGATACAACTTTAGGGCAAAAGCCGTAAAACACTTGTCAGTACTAAATTCAAATCTCAATGTGATTAAAGAAGGTCCTGTTTCCGTGGTAATACACCCAACAAATGCTTGCAACGCAAAATGCCCAATGTGTCGTTATGCTGATTTGAGAGAGACAAATGAGACGATACCCTTGGATGTAATGAAACGTACCGTAAAAGAGCTAGGTGAAATGGGGACTAAAAGTATTATATTTTCAGGAGGAGGGGAACCTGTTATTTATCAAGGATTATCAGAAGTTGTAGAAATTGCTGCTTCTTACAATATAAAAATGGGTCTTGTTACAAACTTGATTCGTGTTAGTCCAAAGCTAATGGATTCCATAGTTGATCATTTTTCTTGGGCGAGAGTATCTGTAAATGCGGCATCTCCAGAAGCTTATCAAATTGTGCAAGGCATGGATCCAGCGGTCTGGCCGAAACTGATCGAAAATTTGAAAATACTCGTAGATATGAGAAACAAGAAAGGCACCAAGTTGGTTATAGGCGGTGGCTTTATCGTGCAAAAAGGAAATTACAAAGAGGTTGGAGATTTCGTAGACCTCTGTACAGACCTTGGCTTAGATTATGCTATGTTCAGACCAGTCCAAAAGTGGTCACCTACTGCCGCCCTGACTGCAGGTTCACTAGCATTGACAAAAGAAATGTTGGATGATCTCAAAAATATCATAACAACTAAGATTGCGTCTAATACAAAAAAATGGTGTGACAATAATCTTGCCAAAGCTGCTGACTTGTTTACACTTGTAGATGCAATCAAAGATTATCCGAAATGCCTTTCTTCGCTAGTAGAGGCTGCCATTGGAGGGGATGGCGCACTGTACCCATGCTGTCAGCACGTTGGAAATACGAAATTTGCAAGCGGAAATATCCTTCATAAACCCTTCAAAGAAATTTGGATGAATCCAGAAACTAAACGACTCAATGAAACAATTGAGCCTGACAAATGTCCTCCTTGTAGATACGATTATTATAATAGAGTTTTCAACGATTATGTAGACGGATGGAGACCCTCTAAGGAAGAAATTTCAAAGTCAGAGGACACCCCAGACTCGGATTTCATGTAGTATTACAATTTAATTAGCAAAACAAATTTTTACTGCTAAAACTAAGTCTATGCAGAAATGAATTCAAAATGAATGCGAAGAAAGAACAAAAGTTAGACTATCTTAACATATTTCTCGGTAAAAATGGCGCTAGGATAATAATGATTTTTCCACTTTTGATAATTTTTTTTATGATGATTTTTGATAGTTTAGGACTTTTTTACAGTAATTTTTTGGCAGGCCTTCTACAGAAGGAAGGAATAGCTGCTGCCGTTTCATATCAACAAGTGGATCAACAGTTTTGGTTGCTATCTAGTTTTAAAGAATACTATGTGACAATCAACACTACTGTTACCAACGTCTTTCCAATACTTATGATTCAAAAGATTCAGTTTGTTGTTATAATGCTCAGCATAGCACTAGGTGTACATATTGAACCGAAGAAGAAGTTGCGATATCTATCAGTGATTCCTCTATATTGGACATATGTCATGTTTCAAGATCTTATCGCTTGTCAAATACTTTCAATTATAAATTTTCAAGTAAACATGCTTGGTTTCGGAGCAATATTGTTGGTATTTTCAGCTTATGTGGGTTCAATAATTTTACTCTATACAATTTTCAGTACTGCAAATCTACCGGCCCCCGTACAGATAGTACCTAAGATTAAGAGAAGCTCACGAAAATATTACTATGTACTTGGACTTTCAATAATTACAACAGCTGTTTCATTTTTTTATGTTTTGGTGCCGCTTTTCAATGGTCTTGATTATACCATATCTGTGACTATTCTTTCACTAATTCTATTTAATATGTTCAGAATGATATCCTATTTGATTGGCTACTGCTTTTCAACTTTTGATAAACCAATACGTTCTAGAGACCATACTCCGCTAGTCTCCGTCCTCATCCCTGCTTACAATGAAGAAGAGAGCATTGGGAGGAACATTGAAGCAGTGGACATTTCAGCGTCATATTACAAAGGCAAAGTAGAGGTAATAGTGGTGGATGATCTCTGTACTGATAAAACTCGTGAAATAGTGGAAGAAAAATTAAGGAATTGTAAACACCTCACAGGGAGAATAATAACGGGAGAGGGAAGAGGAAAAAGTGCGGCCATGAACTTGGCCTTGAAAGAGGCCAAAGGGGAGCTTACTCTAAATTTAGACGCAGACATGATTACAACTAAAGATACTATACGAGAATTAGTTCCATATTTTATTGACCCTCAAGTAGGAGGTGTTGGCTGCCATGTGGAACAGAGAAATGAAGAAGGTATTCTGAGAAAGATGTTCTCGATAGATATTCTTTACATCTTTGGCTTGGTGAAGCCTGGCCAGCAAGGATTCGATTCTGTCATGGTTATCATAGGAGGTGCTAGCATGTACAGACGCCAGGTTCTAGTAGAAATAGGTGGGTGGGGACCGGTTAGAACTGGAGATGACGGCGACATGACATTAAGAGTTGCAAGATATGGTTACAAGATAATCCAGTACAAACAAAGGACAGTGGCACACTCTCAGATATTTGCAGATCTTCCTCATTGGTTTATTCAAAGAACCAGGTGGTATATGGGATTCTTTTATACTCATGCAAGGAATAGGATCGCCATACCAGATAGACAAGCGGGACTTCGTTCTACTTTTCAAATGCCACTTGTTTATGCCGGATCTTTCACCAGGTTCACTACTATGTTATACACAGAACTCATTTTCTACATGGCTATTGCCTCATATCTAATAAGTGGTATTTCATCTTTACATCTTGTTACGATTATGCTAGTTGTCATGAACCCAATGTTGATAGTATTGGCAGCCCTTACAATCTATTACAAGAAATTAAAAATTTTTCCCTACTTTATTTTCTGGCCTGCATATAGCTATCTTCAAATGCTCAGTAGTTTTCGAGCTCTTGCTATAGTTATCGGTAATGAAAAATGGGAGACAAAAGCGATGGCAGAAAGACGCAGATCTACAATACAGACATAATGGATAAGTAAATTTGAATTCTAAAGTATGGCCAAGTATTAACTGAAAAGTGAAAATGAAGTTGATGAAGCCTAATCATTTTAGGCGGAGATCTGATTTCGTTAGAACAAACTAAAATTACGAGGTCGCTATTGCCTGCAAAAGTGATTGGTCGAAATATATTCTCTTTTCTGGATAACATGAGAGCATTTTGCCATTGTCAATATCATAAAAATGCCATTTGTGACAAGCAACGTCGTATTCAAATTTTGAATTATCAAACTCCCAGCCAAAACCATTTTGAATGCTTTTGTGTGGATAACCGTGTCCTCTAACGAGCGAAATTGTATCATTATCATAGTTTACCTTAATCTCTGCGAACAAGGCATTAGGATAAAGATAGATAACATGTGGATGTTGCGTTATAGCATTGAATTCATTTCTAGTAACGTACTCATTATGAAGTAAAATTACTTTATCATATTTTTTTAATATCTGCGGATTTTTATCAATATCAATATCTGTAATATGTGAAAAACGTTGTTTTGAGAGCACGGAATTTGATTCTTTACTAGAGGCAAATGAGCCAGTATAGTTACGTGGAATATGAGCTGTCAAACAATCAGAGTAGCATTTTTTTGAATGATAATAGTGAAATCCATCATTACTATACGCCGCTTCAGTAAAAATTGGTTGGACAAATACAGTTTTTTCATGCGATTGAGTTTGTAGAGCATCAGGGGATAGATTGTCATAGGAGGCAGCAACGGACTTGATGAAATCCGATGACCCAAGGAACAAAAGAAGAAGTGAAAAACTAAAGATCAATACGAATGTTATAAGAGGGCCTGAGAATTGTTCAGGTTTCTGTATTTTTTCTTGAATAATCCTAGAATTAACTTCCATTTTATATGTGGGGATATCATTTAACTAATTTTTTATTGCGTGGTCGATCAACTTTGTCTCATTAGCTAATATTGCAAATACATTATTATGCTAATACAGAACCAAAATTTGTTTAAAAAAAATTGTATTTATCTAGATAATACAGATTATAGAAGGTCAAAAAATGACATTTCTTTTTATGTTGTACTATTATAAAACAGATTTCGTTAGATCATGTTTTAATACATTAAACGAATTCCTGTGGGTTCGAATTAGGAGCAAATACCATAAAAAAAAAGTAGGCCCTTGAGGGGAATCGAACCCCTGTCCGGGGATCCACAGTCCCCTATACTCGCCACTGTACTACAAGGGCCACAAGAGAAAATCGTTTCCTGTCCAGTATTAATCTTAACTAATAATCCTCGTAGGATTTTAGTAGGCTATTTTGATTTTTCATCAGTGAATTTTTTCTAGAGATAGATTATGGATTAATAACTCCCCTGCCAATTATTTTTCTATCTTTCAACATAGTGAGTGCTTCAGTAGCTTGACTCAGCTTAAATCTGTTAGAAATTACAGGCTTTATTATATCTCTACGTGCTAAGGAAATCAGCTCTAACATATCTGTCATTGAACCTGTGTACGAACCAATCAGTTTGTATGCTCTAGTAGGCATAGTTACTAAATTGAGCTGCAATGCGCCTCCAAATAGTCCAACCAGAACAACTCGTGCTCTACGTCGAAGGATTTTCATGTCAGTTTCTACGGTGTTACTTGCATTAACGAAATCAATGACAGCATCGGCTCCAAGATTTCCAGTTATTTCCATAATAGCTTTTAACGGATCTTCTTTCTTAGAATTGATAATAATGTCTGCGCCATTCTGCTTTGCAATCTCCAATTTGTTATCATCGAGATCCATAGAAATTATTCTAGCTCCACTAACAGCTTTTGCTAATTGTATTCCCATCAAGCCTAGACCACCTGCACCTACAATCACAACATTATCACCTGGTCGTAATTGAGCATTTTTTACTGCACCATATGCAGTTAAGGCAGAACACGATAAAGGCGCACATATATCAGAATCCATTTCATTAATTTTTGCAAGATATTTGTAATTTGGAACAAGAACATATTCTGCATAACCTCCATCATTGTATACACCTAAAGATCTAGGCTTGTCACAAAGATTTTCTTCTCCTATTCTACAAGCAGGACATAATCCCTCCCCAATCCAAGGAAAGACAAGTACCTTTTCATTTTTTGTAAATCCTTCAACTTCTTCTCCCATACTTTCTACAATGCCAGCTATCTCATGACCTGGCGTCAAAGGGTATTTTACTCCACGATCAGTTGCCTTCATGAATTGCCCTGAGGGCCCTTCGTATCCTCCGTCCCATAGATGAATATCGCTATGGCACACGCCTGCAGATTCGACTTTTATTAAAACTTGGGACCCTCGTGGCTTTGGGGTTTCAAGTGTTTGAATCTCAAGCGGCTCTTTTATCTTAACTATTCTGGCAGCTTGCATGATTCAACGTATTAGAATGCCATATAAGATAGTTTTGTGATATTGCTTTTCCTTCTGAAATTTTCTCATCTATAGGTTCACAATTTTTTGGCGAATCTTGGATCAAAAATTTACCTGATCGTTCTTTTTTTAATTGATGAATTTCTTTTCTGACAATTAGGCGTAAGTTTATTACTACCAAAAAAAATATTCGGAAACATGAAGTGGAGAAACTGGTATCTTGCGATGGGAATTACTGCTGTTGTGATTTTTACCAGCATGTTATATCTAGGTACATTCCTATGTGTACCAATGGAAAATGCTTCATGTGTGTCATTTTGGAAATAGCTTCCTTAGATTTAATTAAAACCCATACGAAAAATTAGCATGAGTTGTTCTGGGGAAACTATAGAGGTTTCAAGTGAGTTTATCCAAATTAAACCTATGATTTTAAACCAGCTCAAGAAGGCAAAATATGGAGTTTCAGATCATGGCACCGTTGAATTATGCCATTGGACAAAAAAATCATTCAAAAATGAAGGTGACTGCTATAAGCACAAATTTTATGGGATTTCAACCCATAGATGTATGGAATTTTCTCCAGCTGGCATGTTTTGTGAAAATAGATGCGTGTATTGTTGGCGCCCCATGGAATTCTACAGTGCTATGAAAATGCCTCCCGAGAAAGTAGCGCCTCCAGAGATCATTATTAAGAATCTAATTCTTGAAAGGAGAAAACTGATAATGGGTCATTATGGGGACTCGAGAAGTGATGAAAAGAAACTTGATGAATCGCTGCTTCCCAGTCATTATGCAATCTCCCTTTCTGGAGAGCCAACCATGTATCCGCAACTTCCTCAATTAATAAAATATCTCAAGAACCTTCCTGCTACAAAATCTGTTTTTCTTGTAACAAATGGACAGGAACCAGATATGTTACAAAGGCTACGTGATGAAGATGCCTTACCTACTCAACTTTACCTTTCGACTAATTCTCCAAATTATGAAATTTTTCAACTAGTGAATAGACCGAAATACAAAGATGCTTGGGAGAGGTGGAATGCTAGCCTGGAGATGCTCTCAAAACTTGATACTAGAACTGTTCTTAGAATAACTCTTATCAGAAATCACAACTGTGGTAATGAATTAATACCTGAATATGCGGAGATGATAAGAAGATCTAATGTTCACTTCGTAGAGACAAAGTCTTACATGCATGTGGGTCGGTCAATTAATAGACTAGAATATTCTGACATGTTAGAAATGTCAGAAGTAAGATATTTTTCTCAACAACTTGCAAACCAGAGCAGAATCTTTTCGGTAATGGATGAAAGCGAGATCTCTAGGATTGTAGTTCTCCAGAATCAAAAACGATTCATGGATCGTTGGATAGCGACTTAGGCAAATACCAATTAGCAAATTTTCTTAAAGCAAGATACCTATGTGAAATAATATTCTTCTCTTCCAGCTTTGAATACGTCTTGTTCTGACCTCGAGGAATGAAGATCGGATCGAATCCCCATTTTCTTCCTATCTCTTTCTTTGATATTTTACCTAAAGCGTCTTCACTAAACAACCTTACATCTCCTTCTCTTTCGCAGTACGCTATGACTGATCGAAATACAGCACTTCTTTGTCCTGACATTAGTTTTAAAATTCCCTTATTTCCAATTGTGTTATATATGAAGGAGGAGTATGGACCTGGAAAACCATTTAACGAGTTTATGAATAGGCCATCATCTTCTACTAATACTGGTTTTGAACAAAGCAAAAATGCCTGAATTACTTTTTCTCTTGCAATTTCCTCTAAATTACTTGACTGAATTTCTCTGAGATGACACTTTAGAAATTTTAGCTTTATGCCAAATTTTGACAAGATATTTTTGGCTTCGCTAAATTTGTTACTGTTTGATGACGCAAAAAATATTTCAGACAACGTTTGCGTATCTTCCTCGTTTTTCTATAACTAAGACCTGAGTGATAACTCTCTGCATTCTATCTTCGCCGACAATCATTCTGTATCCTTGTAGAAATGAATGCCACGATTTAATTACAATATTTACATGTGCGCTATTCAACACTTCCTTAAATAACCTAAGATCTATAGCGTGATCTTCTATTTTATCTGTCTTTTGAGCAAGCCCAAAATCCATGATAACCAATTTTTCTTTTGCAAGAATGAAATTTGAGGTAGTGAGATCGCCATGCATAATTCCATTTTTATGTAAAATACCAACTATTCTTCCAATTTCTTTACATATTTTTATTAAAACATTGTTAGGAAGATCCTTTACAAGTTTACCCGGCACATACTGAAGAAATATTTCACATTTTTTTTGATCAACAAAATATACCAGCGGCGTACTTATCCCAAAAGATTTTACTTCAGAGATCATTTTTGCTTCCCTAATGGTTCTCAATGTACGTATTTTAGCGTCTAGAATCTCATTGCGATAATCTTTTTTCTTTCTAATTTTTAATATTGATTTCATGCCATTCCAAGTGGTAAGGTAGATATCCGCTTCTGCGCCTTTTTTTAGCAGCTTCAATAAAATGCAAGTCCCTCACACATAATTTAAGCTACAATCATCACATTTGTAGAAGCGTAAACTGGATTTTTAATATACAGTTATAACACAGAGCAAAAACGAAACATCATTGGAAGATAACGAAAAAAAAGTCATGCAAGAAGATTGTTCAGAGGATTCATTGGGCCCTGGTGTTCTTACTCTCACAAATAGGAGGATAGCATTTGATAAAACTGAAGGAAGAATTATTGATTTTTCCAAGAAATTTGGTAAAACTGTATTAGATGTAAACCTGAATAACATCATAGAAGTTGCTAAGGAGGGGAGATTAATAAAAAAAGTTCGGATAAAAGTCAAATCTGAGGAAGAAGAAAAAACTTACAAGTTTGGTGTGTTCAATACAGGCAAGTGGGAAAAAGAAATAAAAGAATCGATCTCCAAATTTGCTTAGTATAGAACTTCGACTGTATCTATTCTCCAGGATTGTCTCACAAATGTATTTTCTAATTGTACGCCATTCTTTTTAGAAGATTCCAGCAGTCCCAACCATGATATTTGAGACCCACAGTCACCTGCGTATTCTTTTGGAGCCACAAAGAATGCACAGTTATGTCTCTTGCATATACTAGCTAAAATATCTGAAAGTCTTTTATTGGCTGCTACTCCTCCAACTACGAGAAGTTCCTTCTTGCCTGTAAATGAGAGAGCTCTTTCAGTAGCTTCTCCTATCATAGAAAATGCAGTTTCCTGCAGTGAAAAACACGCATTTTCTATCCCCTTTGGCATTATTCTTTTTGTTGCAGAAAGTAATCCCGAAAACGACACATCATTGCCTTTGACAACATAGGGCAACGGCACATATGTGGATGACTTTGATGCTATCTCCTCAATCTTTGTACCACATGGTGACGCAAATCCAGCATGTCTTCCAATTTGATCTAATAACTGTCCTAATGTAATGTCTAGCGTTTCTCCAAACACTCTCCATTTCTTGGAAAGAAATGCAAGAATCATAGTATGTCCTCCTGACACAAGTAGGACCAATGGATCCTTTGCACCTGTTAGCATTTTACCTAGTTCAATATGCCCAAGGGCATGATTTACTGGAAATATTGGTATATCATAATAAGAAGAAAGAGATCTTGCAACGACTGCACCAATTCTTAGACATGGTCCTAGACCAGGACCTGCCGCATATGATACTAAATCTAGGTCATTTATCTTAACACCTGCATTTTGCAAACATTCCGACAAAACTTGAGGTGAGTTTTCAGCGTGATGCCTAGATGCTTCCCTTGGATGTATGCCTTCTCCCTCAGGAGGCCTATAGATTTTTCTAACATCGGAAAGAATCCGTCCTTGTTTCCCTTTTTTCTCAATAATTGCGCATGAAAAGGTATGCGCCGTACTTTCAATTCCAAGGCAGAGCATCTTATCCTCTACTAAGAGTAGACACTATTTTTAAAACATCGCCATTTTTCAGCTGATGTTCTGCTCCTACTCTTTGTTTTGTTTTTGCGTCAATAGCATGAAGGAATCCTTTGGCCAAGTCCTCGTGTATCACAAGTGCCAAATCTCTAGCGGTTGAGCCCGGCCTTAAGAGTTTCACATCAGGCAATACTACACCATCTTTGTTAGTTAGTCTTGTTTCATCTTCTACTGGAAATACCGCAATCAATTTTAAAAGATCAAAACAGGCAGAATTGAGAATTTGTTGCACACCACTACCATCTAATTTTGATAATACTTTGGCAGTTACATCAAGTGCATTTTTTTGTTGCGGGTTAAGGTTTACTCCTTCTTTTATTTTGAAATTCTTGTCACCAGGCAAATAATCGATAAGACCATTTTTTGTAGCTTTCCGTAAAAGAAGTTCTGTCTCCGCACTACATGCTATAGTAGGATGTATTTTTTTAAGCTCGTTTAAGACACTTAAGTCATGACAAAGGTCAGCTTTATTTGCAGCAATTATCATAGGTTTAGTTCTCTTTCTCAGACCTTTGACAAATTCTGTTATATCAGTTTCAGTCCACTCTAGTGGTTTTTTTGTTTGTAAATTCATGCCGTGCAAAACTGATTCTACATCATATTCGTCTATCCCAAGACCGCTAAATCTTTGTGTAATTGCATGAATAATTTTCCCACTCTTACTTTCTAGCTCCCTGGTCAACTTTTGCCATTCACGTTGAAGTATCTGTTTCATCCATTGATCAAATTCCTCTTCAACAAATTTCACGTCATCAAGTGGATTATGAGTACCGACTGGAACTGGTTGACCCTGTATATCGGTCGAACCTGATGCGTCTACAACATGAATAAGAACTTCGGCTTGTCTTGCGTCATCCAAGAACTTGTTTCCGAGTCCTTTGCCTTCATGAGCTCCTGGAACAAGACCAGCAACATCAACTAGTTTCACGGGAATATACCGAGTTCCGTTCAAACACAATTGATGTTTGTGGTTTATGGAAAAATGCTTGCAAGCGCATTCAGCCTTTACGTAGGCAACACCTAGGTTTGGTTCTATAGTAGTAAATGGGTAATTTCCTATCTGAGCCGTTGTTTGGGTAGCTGCAGAGAAGAAAGTTGATTTTCCCACGTTAGTCTTACCTAGAAGGCCAATTTGCATGAAAATCACTTCTAGAGTTACTCTTATTAGGATTCCAAAAGTGTTTAATTTAATTCAACTTTCATCCTATTCATTGAAAATAATAACAGGCAATCCAGGAACAGGAAAACACACAGTAGCTAAAATAATTGCAAAAAACTTGAAACTTGAACTAATTGACATAAACTCTTTAGCCATAGATGAAGAAGTATTTGAAAAAAGATATGAAACAATCTATGTTGATGTAAACAAGCTAAAAAAAATAATTAGGAAGAAAACGACACAAAATTCCTTGCTTGTTGGACACTTGGCTCCATATGTTGTTTCCAAAGACGATGTTGAATCTGTGGTGGTATTAAGAAAAACCCCGTATAAGCTTCAGACCACATATAAGAAAAGAAAATATAGTTCTGAAAAATCGATTGAAAACTTAGGTAGCGAAATACTAGGGATAACATATTACGACACTATAAAAAAAATTGGCAACAGTAAGACTTCCCAGATAGACACTAGCAACAAATCAATTTCACAGATAGTAAAAAAAATTGAGACTATTTTCCGTAAAGGCAAAACTAAGGAAGACCACGTTGATTGGTTGAGGTTAATTCTAAAAAAAGGTGACATGAAGCGGTTTTTCTCGTACTAGATTCAAATAACGTTAATTGAAAACACAATATGAAATGTTTGAGATAAAAAAATCTGATCTTGCGGGTCGAATTGGAATACTTTATACAAACCATGCCAAGATCGAGACACCAGCATATGTACCAGTAGTACACCCAATAAGACAATCAATACATCCAAAAAAAATGAAGGAGATTGGTTTTGATCTTATTATAACCAATGCATATATCACAATGAAACGGTTTGGTGAAGAGGCTGTAAGAAAAGGTATTCACAAAATACTTGACTACGATGGTGCGGTTATGACAGATTCAGGTGGCTATCAAGTGTTAGAGTACGGAGGCATAGAGACTGATCATAAATCAATGGCTTCTTTTGAAAGAGGAATAGGAACTGACATTGCAATTCCGTTAGATAAACCGACAGGATTAGGTTTATCAAAAAAGAAAGCAAGAGAATATGTTGAACATACACTCAGAATTTCAAAAGACACACTAGATGATCGCGAAAACAACGGACAAATATGGATAGGCCCTATACAAGGAAGTGAATACCGTGACTTGGTTAGAAAATCAACCAAGTCTCTTATCGAATCCGGTTTTCAGATGTTAGCACTAGGTAGTCCAGTTGAATTCATGGAGTCATACGAGTATAAACTCTTAGCTGAAATGATAATAACTGCGAAAAAGGAAATGCCTGTATCAATCCCTTTACACCTTTTTGGTGCAGGCCATCCATTAACCATTCCGTTAGCAGTTGCCCTAGGATGTGATACTTTTGATTCTGCGTCATACATGCTCTACG
>JACXTT010005461.1_pt1 | contig 18447 bp, 16 predicted proteins | sample 9270951 | NCBI WGS metagenome assembly JACXTT01 (sample SAMN15532306, study PRJNA645909) | rock metagenome | isolation source: weathered quartz diorite | place: Puerto Rico | collected 2017-06-21 | reverse complement strand
GCATGCGGGCGATTTCGGCGACGCGCTGCTCGTCATCGTCGAGACGGCGGATGCGCGCGCGCGTGTGACCGCGCGCGTCCTCTTTCCAGACGTAGAAGTGCGTCGCGGCGAAGCTGGCGATCTGCGGCAGATGGGTGACGCAGATGACCTGGTTCTTCTCCGCGAGCTGCTGCAGCTTGCGGCCGACCACCTCGGCGACGCGGCCGCCGATGCCGGCGTCGATCTCGTCGAATACCAGCGTGGCCGCCGTCGCGGCGGGAGAGGCCTTCATCGAGCTGCGGAACAGCGCGGCGGCGATGGCCAGTTGGATGCGCGACAGCTCGCCGCCCGAGGCGATGCGCTGCATCGGCTTCGGCTCCTCTCCGCGGTTGGGCGCGATGAGGATGTCGACGTCGTCGAAGCCGGCGGCCGAAGCGGCCGCCGCTTCACTGACGAGGATCCGCACCGTCGTTCCTTCCATCGCCAAGTCGTTGAGCTCCGCTTGGATCGCGCTCTCGAACGCCTTCGCCGCCTTCTGCCGCGCCTCCGACAGCTTCTCTGCCACAACGCGATACGCGGCCGCGCGCTGCTGCTCGATGCGTTGCAGCTTTTCCACGTTCGCCTCGTAGTCGCTGAGCCGTTCGTGCTCGTCCTGAATCGCGCCGAGGTGGGCGAGAACCGCTTCGAGCGAGCCGCCGTATTTTTTCTTCAGGCGCTCGATGGTGGCCAAGCGGTCCTCGATCTCCTCGAGCCGCGCGGGATCGTGGCGGACGCCGTCGGCCAGGCGTGAAAGCGCGCGCGCCGTCTCCTGCAGGCGGTACATGGCGTCCTGCAGCTCCGCGGCGATCTGCCCCAGCTCTGCGATCTCGCGCGAGAGCGGCTGCACCAGGTGCGCGGCGCGGCCGAGCTGCGCCAGCGCCGATGACTCGTCATCCTCGACCAGGCTGAACGCGCCACCGGCCGCCTCGGCCAGCTCGCGCGCGTTCGCCAGGATGCTTCGCTCCCCCCGCAGCGCCTCTTCCTCGGCCGGATCGAGCTTGGCAGCGGAGATCTCGTCGATCTGGTACTTCAGCAGGTCGAGCCGCAGGGCGCGGTCGCGTTGCGCGTCCGTCAGTTCAGATAATTGACCGGCAGCCTCGCGCCAGGCGCGGTGCGCGGCGTGCGTGGTCTCCAGAAGCGGCGCATCGCCGGCGAATTCGTCGAGGAGCTCGCGGTAGCCCTGCCCGGCCACGCGGTTGTGTGACTCGTGCTGGCCGTGGATCTCCAGGATGGCGTCCATCGCCGCGCCGAGCTCGCGCACGGCGAGCGGCGAGCCGTTGGCCAGCACGCGCCCGCGGCCGTTGGCGCCCACTTCGCGCTTCACGATCAGCTCGACGCCGTCGCCGGCGCGCTCGACGTCGACGCCCATCTCCTCGATCGCCGCCCCCGCCGCGGCCGGCAACTGGAACACGGCCTCGGCCGTCATCTTCTCGGCCCCGGCGCGGATCATCTCCGTCGAGCTGCGCGCGCCGCGCAGCAGCTCCAGCGAATCGATGAGCAGCGATTTTCCCGCGCCCGTCTCTCCGGTCAGGACGTTGAGTCCGGCACCCGGCTCGATGGCGAGCTCTTCGACGATGGCCAGGTTGCGGACCTTGAGATAGGTGATCACCCGGCGAAGTGTACCGTTCTCACCCTCACTGCGTCGGCACTCCGGCCGACTTGACTAGTTTCGCCAGCTCGTCGAGCTTCATCAGCACGCCGAGGACGAGACGGAGATCGTCCGGCCCTCGCCCGGAGTTCAGATGAATGCCCAAGTAGATGGGGAAGACGTTGTTGCTCAAGGCGCCGACGCGCAGGCCGCCGTCGACGACGACGCGCCGCTGGTTCGGTTTAGTGTTGTACTGCGAGAAATTGGCGACGGAAATCTCCACGAAGCGGATCGGCTCGACGTTGTAGTCTTCATGATCCGGCGACTCGCGCTTGGAGCGGCGATGCGTGAAACGGACGCCGAACTGCTCGCGGGTGATCGACGTGTCGCCCAGGACCTTGTTCTTGATCTCGGCCTCTGTTCGGGTAGTCAGACCGAACCTGCTGAACAGCGCGAAGCGATAGACGTCGTACGGCCAATCATCGGAGTGAAGTGTCGTGAGGCTCGCATTCGAGGCTGGGATGTCGTCACGCCTATCGTAGTGTGCCCAGGCGTTCGGTTCCCAGGTCAGACCGCCATAGCCGGAGAACGCGTTCTCGAGGCCTTTGGTGTTTTGGGTGCCGGTGGTGTCCGTGGTGGTCGTGCCGAACGGGAACTTCGCGAACTCGAGGTTGGCGTCAGTCTTCCAATTACCGCGCCGGAACATTCTGTTCCTGTCGATGGAGATGCGACGGACGGTCTCGGTCTTGCCTGCTGCGGTCGTGCAAGTCGTCGGCTCCGGTTTGCAGCCGGTGCAGGTTGAGGGCGCCGGCCGCCCATCGGCGTTGACGCACGAATCGGCGTTTCCCTGATGCCGCCACATCGTGTCGAAAGTCAGACGAATGATCTGGCCGCCGTTGCTGAAGCCGGTGTCGTGGCCAGCAGTGTCGTAGTTGTTGGTGAACGACGAGCCGACGAAGAGCTGGAAGTAAGTCAGCTTGCTGCCGAAGTCCTGGACGTGGCTCGGACCTGCGGAGAGTTGCAGGAGTGCGCTCTGTTGCGGCGCCGTCTTATCGAGGGCTCCCTGATCGTCCAACACCGGAACGAACTCGATCACGGCGTCTGTCGCAGGTTCGGCAGTAGTGTTCAAGCCGAACTTGGCGACGCCCTTCGTATCCGTCACCGCCATGGCAGTCGGCCCGGCCGCTCCGGTCGAGAACACCTCGACGTCTCCCTTCTTGACGAACGCTTTGACTCGCTGGTTCGGCACGGCATTGTTCGCGGTGTCCACGACCGCCACTTCGATCGCGTTCTTGTAAATGTGTTGGCCGGTCAGTTTGTCGATGGTGCTCGTCGGCGTGAGCTTCGCGGCCGTCTGCGCGAAGGCGCAAAGAGTCATCAGGGATACGATCAGACACATCGAAACGAGCGCAGACCTCAGAACCCGCAGCGGACGCATATTGGATCCTCCCTGTCACCGGTAGACGGACGGCGACTTCCGTTTCCGCGCGCCGCGGTCTCAACGTTGCTTTGGTATGGCGTCATGAAACGACGGATGGCGGTTCTCGCCGGCGCAGCGATGCTTGTCGCCGCCTGCTCGCCGGAGCAGGTGAACGGACGGTGTGGTGTGGATCGCGCTGTCGAAGGAGCACTACGGTATCCATGGAACGAAGGCCCCCCGACTCCATCGGCTACGTCTCGTCGCACGGCTGCGTGCGCCTGACCATCTGGGACGCCGCCGAGGTAGCGCACCGCGTGAGCGAAGGGATGCCGGTGTCGTTTGTCGATCCGACGGAGAAGGGATTGCCGGACGTGGCGAAGAAATAGTTGATGGTTCGTAGTTCTTAGTTCGTGGTTTCACTACGAACTACGAACTACGAACTATTTACGCCACCGCCTCGCGCAGCGCGTCCATCGAGATCCCTGGCGATTTCAGGTTCCCCAGCAGCGTGAGCGACAGCGACTCCGGATCGACGATGGTCTGCGCCACGCTGTGGATATCGTCGAGGGTCACGGCGTCGATGGCGGCGATGATCTCGTCCGGCGAGTATTGGCGCCCGAAGTAGTACTCCTGGCGCGCGATGCCCGACATGCGGCTGACCGTTGACTCCAGCGACAGCAGGATCGATCCCTTGAGGTGCAGTTTCGCCGCCACCAGCTCGTCGGCGGTGGCGCCGTCGGCCTTGATCTTCTTCATCTCCTCGAGGGTGATGGTGAGCACGCGGCGCAGATTGCGCGGCACGCACGCGGCGTAGACCGCCTCGTATCCGCCGTTGAGGTAGCCGTTGTGGTACGAGAGGACGGTGTAGACCAGCCCCTCCTTTTCGCGAATGCGCTGGAAGAGGCGCGACGACATGCCGCCGCCGAGGATGGAGTTGAAGAGCGCAGCCGCGTAGCGCGCGTTGTCCTGCTGCGGGAAGCCGCGCGAGCCGAGGCAGAGGTGTACCTGCTCGAGCTCCCGCTTTTCGCGCAGCATGACGTGCTGCGTCGGCGTCGGCGCGGTCCACGGGCGCTGCACGGGGTTGCCCGCGTCGGAGGGAAACGCCCGCTCCAGGAACGGGATGACCTGCTCGGGGCGGATGTTCCCCGAGGCGGCGAAGATCATGTTCGCGGGATGGAAGGTCTCCGCGTAATGATCGAGGATCTGCGCGCGCGCCAGCCGGTTCACGGTCTCCTCGGTGCCGAGGATGGGGCGGCCGAGCGGGTGGTCGGGCCAGAAGGCGGTGACGAACATCTCGTGCACCAGGTCGTCGGGCGTGTCCTCGACCATCTTGATCTCTTCGAGGATGACGCTGCGCTCCGACTCCACGTCGGAGTCGGTGAAGCGCGGCGCGACCACGATGTCGGTGAGGAGGTCGAGCGCGGTCGAGAGCTGCTCATCGAGCGCGTGCGCGTAGAAGGAGGTGTACTCCTTGCCGGTGAAGGCGTCGACGTCGCCGCCGAGGATGTCGATGATCTGCGCAATGTCGCTGGTGGAGCGCGTCGCCGTCCCCTTGAACACCAGGTGCTCGAGGAAGTGCGAGGCGCCGCTGTGATGCTCCGACTCCACCGCCGAGCCGCTGCGGAGGTAGTAGCCGAGAGCCACCGATCGGACATAGGGAAGCGTCTCGATCAGAATGGTGAGACCGGAGGGGAGGATGTGGCGGGTGACCATCTGCAGCGATTGTAGTCGTTGGCCGTTGACTGTTGGCCGTTGGCCGAAGGCTGCGGCCAACGGCAGGCGCGAAGCGCCGTACGGCCAACGGCGAGCGGTTACTTCCAGACCGTGGCCAGCCCCGCGATCCGCACCTGGATATCCCGCTGCAGATCGATCGCCGTGTAGGCCCAGGTCTCGTACGTATCGTTGCCGTTGAGCGAGAGCATGCTCTTGCCGGTCTTGGGAGAGCGGACGCCGACGAACGGGCCGCCGGCGTAGTCCTTCAGCGGCACGCCGGGGAGAACGGGCTTCTGCGTGTTGGGGGGATTGTTCTGCGGGCCGGGGAGATTGACCGGCGTGATGGCCGCGGCCTGCGGGATGATCAGCCAGTCGACTTCGCCGGTGAGCGGATCGATCAACTCCCCTTTGGTGCCGCGCATGAATCGCGGCGAGCGCGCGTCCTTCAACTGGCTGGGGCTGACGGGATAGGTCTTGTTTCTCTGCTGGAACTCCCAGCAGGCGCGCGCGTACTGCTGCATGGCGTAGATGGTCTGCTGCTCGCGGTCGCGCTGCAGGACCGCCGACCACTGCCGCGGGACGGTGTAGGCGACGATGATCATCATCACCGAGAGCAGCACGAGGACGGCGGCGAGGGTGAAGCCGGATTCTGAGTTTATCCTTGGCCGCTCGGCGGCCAAGGATCTGGTGCCCACAGGCTCCAGATCCTGAGCCGCTGCGCGGCTCAGGATAAACTTTTTACCACGACTTGAACGGCGTTCCATCGAGTCCGTTGCCCGTGGCTTTGCTGTGCACTTCGAAGATGCCGGGGGGGCCGCCGGCGGTGTCGGTGGCGGTGGGGTCGACAGGGAGGGCGTTCGGATCGGTGCCGGTGGGATCGACCGTCGCGGCGACTTCCTCCCAGTCCGCCTGCATGGTGATGGGGTCCTTGGGGATGGCGCGCAGATAGTGCGCCGACTTCAGCGCCTCGAGATTCTCGGGATACTTCTGCTTGTCGGCGTAGTAGTCGTCGATGGCCTTGCGCATCTCGAAGAGATCGTGTCTGAGCGCCGCCTCGCGAGCCTTCTGCTGCGCGTACTTCACGTTGGCGATGGCTACGCCCGCCAGGATACCGATGATGGTCACCACCACGATCAGCTCGATCAGGGTGAAGCCTTGTTGCGCACCAGAACGAGGAACGAGGAACGAGGAACGAGGAACGAGGAACGAGGAACGAGGAACTTGCCGTCGCTCGTTCGTCTGCTTCGCGTTCCGCGTTCCGCGTTCCGTGTTCCTCGTTCTCATAGTTACCATTCGTTGTAGTGCGTCTTGCCGTCGAGCGCGAGCGCCGTCGAGCGGGAATGGACTTCGAACACCTGGTCGGTGTTGGAGTCCGTTTTGTCGGGATCGTCGTTCACGCCGAGCCTGATCCAATCGTTCTTTCCGGTCATTGGATCGATGGTGTCGCGCTCGCGGAGCAGACGGATGAAATTGCCGTTGTTCAGCTCGATCGGCTTGATCAGCTCGTCGAGGTCCTTCGGATAGGCGCCCTGGCCGAAGTCGGGCGCTTTCTTCATCGACGTCGCCGCCCCCTGCGCCTGGACGCGAAGGTCGTGGTACTGGTCGATGGCGCTGGTGATGCGCCGCAGCCGCGCGCGCAGCTCGATCTCTTTCTGCCGCCGGATGCCGAAGTTGGCCATCGGCACGGCCACCGAGGCGAGGATGCCGATGATGGCCACCACCGTGATCAGCTCGGCGATGGTGAATCCCGAGTTTATCCTTCGCCGCGAAGCGGCGGAGGATCTGGCGCCCAACGTCGTGGGTGTACGGTCGCCGCGGAAGGCGCCAGATGCTGACGCCTCGCTTCGCGAGTCATCAGCATAAACTCGGAATCCGTTGACCGGTCCTCTCATTCGACTTTCGCGTGCCCTCCGGCGATGGTCGAGGCGACGATCTCGCCGCGGCCGTTCTTCAGGTCGGGGTTCTCCAGCACCAGGTACGTCTCGCCGTTCAGCACGCCGCGCACGCGCAGCGCGGCGATGTCGCCGCCGCTGGTGAAGTGCAGCAGGCCGCCGTCGGACGGTGTGATCTTGATCACGCCGTTGACGCGGTCGATGTTGACCACCGGCGGAGTCTTCAGATCGACCTGCATCGCCGGCCCCACGCTCACCTCGGAGACGTCAATGGTGTGCGGATCGAAGTGGAAGAGAAGCTGCGACGTCGTCAGGCCGTCGAGGTCCATGCCCACCACGGTCCAGAGCTTCTCCTCACCCGGCTTCACGCTGAGGTGCATCGGCTGCGGAGCCATGCGCGGGGCGAGACCGGTCGGCTCCTCGTTCACGGCTTGTGGCTGCACCCGCACCGGCCGCGGCGGTTGCCCCACCGGGGGTTGCGGCTGCGGCGTGCGGAAGAGGTCCGTCGGCGGCGTCCCCTGCGCCGGCGTGACGGGACGGACGAGCCCTCCCTGGGGCTGGATCACGTTGCCAGGCTCACCGTCCGCCAGCGGCAGACCGGTGGCGGGGTCTCGGCCGAACTGTCCCTCGTTGCGGCGGCTGAACGGATCCATCTGCGTGCGCGACTCGAGGCGCGGCGAGAGCCCGCGGAAAGTGAGGTTGTTGGTCGTCCCCACCCACATCGGCGCCAGATCATCCTCGGTGATATCGGGGATGCGGATGATGTGCGGCGTCATGGTCAGGATCAGATCGGTGCGGGTGAGGTCTTTCGCCTGCTGCGTGAAGAGCCGGCCGACGATGGGGAGATCGCCCAGGAAGGGGGTCTTGTTGTCGGTGGTGTTCTCGGTCTTCTGAATCAGGCCGGCCAGGAAGTTCGTCTCGCCGTCCTTGAGGCGGATGGTGGACTCGATGGTTCGGGTGACGAAGGTCGGCTGCGCGGCCACGCCGTTCGATCCCGTGCCGGGAGCATCGGCGCCTTTGTTCGACACCTCCACGGTGAGCTTGAGCGTGACCTCGCGGTTGTGGTGAACGCGCGGCTCGATGGCCACCTTGATGCCGACGTCCTGATACTGGAACGACGTCGCCGGAAGGCTGCCGAAGGTTCCGGTCTGCACGGCGGTGGTGAAGGTGGTCACCGGCACCGGGATGCGCTGGCCGATGTGCAGGGTGGCTTTCTCCCCTTCGGAGATGCGCAGCTCGGGGTTGGCGAGCAGTTGCGTGTTGCCCATCGACTTCGCCGCGTTGTAGACGGCGGTGGGAATGGTGAAGCTGTAGTTGCCGCTGTGAGTGAGCGTGCTGAGCGTGTTGAGGGTGACGGAGGTGATGGGGGCGGTGGTGGTCTTTCCGGCGGTGTCGGTGACCGTGCCGAGCGGCGTAGCCGATCCGCCGGCCAGGGTGGCGTAAAAGCCGAGGTTCTGGTTCTTGGTCAGGTCGAGCTGCAGGAGCTCAACGTCGACCACCACCTCGGCCTTGGCCTTGTCGTTGGCTTCGATGATCTTCTCCGCGATGCGCACCTTGTCCGCCGTGTCGCGGATGGTGATGGCGTTGAGGGCCTTGAGCGGGAAGACGTTGCGCGCCTCGATCATGGTGCGCACCACGTTGGTGACCTGCTCGGCGTCGCCGTTGGAGAGATAGAAGGTGCGGATGACCAGGTCTTCGTAGTCGCGCCGCGCCTGCGGGTTGTCGGGGACCACGATGATGGTGTGCTCGTCGAGGACCTTGTAGAAATGGTTGGCCGCCTGCATGACGCGCTCGAGGGCGTCCCGCGCGGTGACGTCCTTCAGCTCGATGGCCAGGCGGTCGCTGTCCTTGACGGCCTGGTCGAAGAGGACGTTGATGCCGAAGGCGTTGCCGAGCGCCTTGTAGATCTCCTTGACCGGCGTCTCGTGCGGGAAGCTGAGCGAGATCGGCTGGTCGGAGGCGGGGTTCAGTTGCGGCGGCTGGGCCTTGGTGACGTTGTTCTTGGCCGCCTTCTTCTTGATGTCGTCGATCGACGCGCCGCTGGCCGCGGCCTGCGCGTCGTTGATCATGGCGATCGCTTTCCCCAGCTCGACCGCCGCGTATTGATTGGTGGGATCGAGCTTGACCGTGATCTCCAGCTCGGTGGCCGCCATCTGCGCCAGGCGGAGTTGCTCGCCGCCCGCCGCCGTGAGCGAAGCGGTGCGCAGCGACTTCGCCTTCTCGAAGTGGATGCGGGAGGCCTCCAGCTTGGCGCGCTGCAGATAGATCTGGTAGCGCATGTTCCCGGGATCGATGTCCAGCGCCTTCTCGTACTCGATCACCGCCTGGTCCCAGTTCTTCGTTTTTTCGGCGGTGACGCCGCGCTCGAAGGCGTTGTAGCTCGCGCACGCCGCCAATAGGGCGGATAGAGCGAGCAGTGCGAGTAGTTTTCTTTTCATCGTTTGTCCTGAGTCAGTGGAGAGTGATGAGTGAAGAGTGATGAGTTGTTCAGACTTTCACTCATCACTCTTCACTCATCACTTCTTTTCTGACGCTTCACACTCCCATTCGTCACACTCATTCGCCGATCGGCACGCGCGTCTTCACGTCCGCCGGGAATCCGACGTAGCCGATCTCCACCGACTCGATGCCGATGCTGCGCAGGATGAATTTTCCGTCGATGGTCTCGCCGATCCTCACGTTGACGATCTCACCGCTGCCGGAGAAGGTGGCAATCGGCGCGTTCGCCGGTCCGAACGTCCCGATGTACTTGTACCCGAACGCCGGCGGCGGCGGCGGCGCTGGGGGTGGCGGCGGCGGGATGATCACCGGCGTCGTCTGGCAGGCGTCTTCGATCCCGTTGTGATCGAGGTCGGCCTGATCAGGGTTGTACACGTCGGGACAGTTGTCCTTGAAATCGGGGACGCCATCGTGGTCGCGGTCGGGCGGCGGTGGGGGCGGCGGCGGGGGAGGAGGGGGCGGCGGCTCCTTGTAGGAGAAGAGGTTGCGGCTGCTCTTGTACGTGCCGCTCTGCATCTCCAGCCAGTCGGTGTGCAGCGCGCCGACGCCCGGCGCGCTGGCCACGCGCGATGACGACGCCAGGCGCGGGGCGGGTGTGGGGCGCGCGGGCAGTGGATCGGCGGTGCGCGACTGCGTCGCCGCGAAGGTATAGATCGCGAAGACGGCGATGAGAATCAGCGCGAGAGCAGTCCAGGGTTTCCAGCTCATCCAGTCCATCACATCTGTCTGTTCGCGCGCCGGGCGGTGGGCGCCACCGGCTCGCGGAACAACGTTTTCAATCGAAGATTCAGAGTGAGCGCCTTGGCATCGCTTCCGCCGGCCAGGCTGATGCCGTCGATGATGACGAATTGATCGGACAGCTCGAGCAGATTGACGAGGCGCCGCACCTGATCGTAGGTCCCTTGCACGGTGAAGGCGATGCTCACCACCGTGGTGCCGATCCCGGTGTTCTCCTTGCTGCTCTGCTCCTCGACGCGCGAGAAAGAGAAGGAGCGCGGATCAAACTGGCAGGCCGCGGCCAGGCGGTTCACTTCCTCGATCAGCAGCGTGAAGCGCTGCGCCTGCGTCGACCACCGCTCGTTGTAGAGCGTCTGCAAATCGGCGCGCACCTTGTCGTAGCTGGCTAACTGCTGTTCCGCGGCCGTGCGCGCGCGCTGCGCTTCCTCCACCCGCTTCTGCGCCTCGCTCATGCGGGTGTCGAGAGCGCTCAGGCGGCTCTGGTACTGCACGCGATAGGTGAAGAAGAAGAAGATGTTGGCGGCCAGGAGCACGCCCATCACCATCAGCGGGACCTTCCGCTCGCGCCAGATCATGGCACGGCCCTCGCGATGGATGGGTGATAGTCGACGCCGACGTTGAAGTGAAAGCCCTGATCGGTGTGGTCGACATTTGCTGGAAAGGCGTTGGCGAAGTGCACGTCGTGGTTGAAGCGGTTCAGCGTGGTGACCAGGCTGTTGGGGTCGCGCCCCATGCACTGCAGGTTGAGGTGCACCAATCCATTCTGCCCGAAGGTGGGGCTGATCGACTCGATGCGCACGTAGTCGGGGAGCACGCGCTCCAGCCGGTCCAGCAGCTCGCTCCAGGAGAAGGCGCGCTCGGCGAGCTGCGAGTTTGCGAATTGCGTTTGCTTGGCCAGCAATTTCACGTCGACGTTGCGAATCTTCTGCGTCAGCGCGTCGGCGTGAGCGCGCTCGTCCTCGGCCTGCTTTTCCAGCGCGTCGATCTTGGCGCGCGTCGATTGCGTCTCATTGCGGTAGCGATACCATGCGTCGAAATTCATCAGCGTCAGGAAGGCGATCAGCAGCGAGCTGATCACCACCACGGCGATGAACGGACGCTCGTCGCGGTACGGCCGCGAGGCGAGATTGAGATGGAGCGGTTTCACCCGGTGAAAACTCCTGTGCAGGCGGTCAGCTCCGCCTCGTACGCCGCGGCCTCGGCGGGCGCCTGCTCCACCAGGTCGCGCAGCGCCACGCGGCGCACCGGCGCGCCGAACTCCGCGCCGATCTCCGCCGCCAGCTCACCGTTCACGTCATTGCCGGAGAGGTAGCACTGCTCGATCGAGTCGGCGCGCAGCGTGTCGCGCAGGTAGGACGCGGAGAGCTTGATCTCCTGCTGCAGCGTGCGCTGCGAGTTGAGGTTGCGCGAGCGGATAAAGAGCGGCTGGCCGCCGCGGAAGACGGCGGTCGTGAAGTCGCCCTGGCGCATGTAGAAGAAGACGCGGTCGCGTGTGGTGGCCGGCTCGCGCACGGCGACGGCATTCCAGATGTTCAACCCGATCGGCTCGATGAGCACGATCTCGATGCCGGCGGCCTCGAAGAGGCGCTCGATGGCGGCGAGGGTCTTCTCCACCGCGCTGATCACCATGACGCGAGGGTGGCCGGCGGTGCGGCCCAGAACGTCGTTCGCGATGCGCAGCGCCGACGGATCGATGGGCATGGTGCGCTTCAGGGTCCAGCGGATCATGGCCTCGGCTTCGTCCGTGCGCTCGGGGAGCGACTGCAGCTCGAGAATGTTCATGCGGAACCAGCCGTCGGGAAGAAGGACAGAGACTTTGCTGATGCGTCCCGCCTCCACCTTCACCCGCCGCAGCGCTTCGGCCAAGCCCGCTTCGTTCGCCAGCTCCGGCGTCACGATGGCCGGCGCGAACGTCCCCTCCGGCAGGCGGTAGGCCTTGGCCTGCGTGACCTGCGGGTCCTTCTTCCCCGGCGCGAGCCTGGCGTGAACCAGGCCGTCGGAGTCGAGGACGATGACGTCGGGGGGGAAGGATCGGGCCATGATTAAACGAGGAACAAGGAACGAGGAACGAGGAACGAACGAGACGACAAGCCTCGTTCCTCGTTCCTCATTCCTCGTTCCTCGTTCTTATTCAACGAATGTCACCTTATTGATTTCGCGCAGCGTCGTGCGAGCTTCCATCACTTTCTGCAGTGCCGACTCGCGAAGGAACAGCATCCCTTCGTCCTTGGCTGCTTTCTTGATCTCCGAGGCCGGGCGGCGGTCGAGAATCATGCCCCGAATACGATCGGAGAGGTCGAGAAGCTCGGAGATCGCGGCGCGGCCGTGGAAGCCGGTGCCGTTGCACTCCAGGCACCCCGCCCCTTCGAAGAACGTGGTGTTGCGGTAGCGCGCCGGATCGAGTCCCGATTCGACCAGGAAGGCGTCGCCGTATTTCACCTCGTGCTTGCATTCCTGGCAGATGCGGCGCACCAGCCGCTGCGCCAGGACGCAGTTGAGCGCGGAGACGAAGTTATAGAGGTCCACCTTCATGTTCAGGAAGCGGCCGAGGACGTCGACCACGTTGTTGGCATGGACGGTGGTGAAGACCAGGTGGCCGGTGAGCGCCGACTGCACGGCGATGGCCGCCGTCTCCTCGTCGCGGATCTCGCCGACCATGATCTTGTCGGGGTCGTGGCGAAGGATGGCGCGCAGCCCGCGCGCGAAGGTCAGCCCCTTTTTCTCGTTGACCGGGATCTGGGTGATGCCGCGGAGCTGGTACTCGACCGGATCCTCGATGGTGATGATCTTGTCCTCGGAGGTCTGAATCTCCGAGAGCGCGGCGTAGAGCGTGGTGGTCTTGCCCGAGCCGGTGGGTCCGGTGACCAGCACCATGCCGTACGGCTCTTTGATGAACTTACGGAACTTCGAGAGCATGTCGTCGTCGAAGCCGAGGACGTCGAGGCGGAGGTTCTTGAACTCCTTGTTCATCGACTCCTTGTCCAGGATGCGGATGACGCAGTCCTCGCCGTGCGCCGTGGGAACGATGGACACGCGGAAGTCGATGGAGCGGCCGGTCAGGCGCAGCTTGAAGCGGCCGTCCTGCGGCACGCGCTTCTCGGCGATGTCGAGCTCGGACATGACCTTGATGCGCGAGATGATGGTGGAGTGGTGGCGCTTGTCGATCGGATCGAGCGCCTCGTAGAGCACGCCGTCGATGCGGTACTTCACCACCACCTCGTTGTCGCGCGTCTCGATGTGGATGTCCGAGGCGCGGCGCTGGATGGCGTTGAAGACGATGGAGTCGACCAGCTTGATGATCGGCGACGACTCCTGCTGGGTGATGGAGTCGATGGTGAGGGTCTCTTCCCCCTCCTCGTCTTCGCCGACCAACTGCATGCGGAAGCCCTCGGTGGCTTCGTCGAGGACGCGCTGGGTCGACTCCGACTTCTGCAGCTTGTCGCGGATGGACGCGGGGGAGGCCACCTTCACCTTGAGCGGCGCGCCGAGGAGCAGCTCCAGCTCGTCGAGCTTGAGCACGTCTGTCGGATCGCCCACCACCACCGCGATGTGCCCGTTCTCGCGCTTCTCGGGGAGGAACTGATAGCGGATCATCAGCTCCAGCGGCACGTCGCGGAAGAGGCCGTGATCGATCTGGAAGTGCTCGAGGTCCACGTAGTCGAAGCCGTACTGATCCGCCAAACGCTGCGCGCGCGCGGCCTCGCCGGTGGGGTCGGCGTTCTTGTAGAGACTTCGCGGATCGGTGGACATGGCTTTCGTTCGCTGTTAGCCGTTGGCCGTTGGCCGTGGCTGTGGAGCAGTGTTCCCCACGGCCAACGGCCAACGGCTAGCGGCGAACGTTTTTCTCATTGCTGCGTCACGTTACTCAATTGGAAAAGCGGCAGATAGAACGCGTAGAGAAGCGTGGCGATGACGATGCCCATGAACACCAGGATGAGCGGTTCGAGCGCCGCCACCACGCGCTGGAGTCTTGCCTCGATTTCCTCATCGTAGAACTCGCTCACATTACCGAGCATTTCCGTGAGCGCGCCGGTCGATTCGCCCACCTTGATCATCTCCACGGCGAGGTCGCTGACCGCGTTGGTCGATTCCAGCGAGCGCCACAGCGGCTCCCCCTCCCGCACGTTCTGCACGATGCCGGCGATCTTGGTGGAGATGAGCTGATTGGTCACCGACTGCGAGGCGATCTCGATCGACGGCACCATGGGCGTGCCTCCGGAGAGGAGCGTGCCCAGCGATTGCGTGAATTGCAGGATGGCGAACCGATGGAGGATGCCGCCCACCAGCGGCAACTGCAGCTTGAAGCGGTCCCACAGAAGACGCCCCGTGGTCTGCGCCCAGCGGCGGAAGAGGATGATCCCCAGCACCAGGGCCACCAGGACGAAGAGGATGTTCCGGTTCAGCGCCGTGGCGATGGTGATCATCAACATGGTGAACCATGGCAGCTCCGCGCCGAAGCCCTGATAGAACTCGGCGAACTTCGGGATGACTTTGGTCAACATGATGAAGACCATGGCCACCGACAGAACGATGAGCACGGTGGGATAGATCAGCGCGCCGATGACGCGCTTGCGCAAATTGACGATGATCTTCTGGTAGCGGAGGAAGCGCTTGAGCACACCCTCCAGGTCGCCGGAGCGCTCGCCTGCCCGGAGAGAGGTGGAGTAGATCGGCGGGAAGGCGTCGCCGTACGCGGCGAAGGCGTCGGAGAGCGACACGCCCGACTTCACCTTGTCGCGGATGTCGGCCAGCACTTCGCGGAAGCGCGCGTCTTTCTGCCGCTCCAGCATGATGTCGAACGACTGCAGGATGGGGAGGCCCGCGCGCACCAGTGCCAGCAGCTCCTGGTTGAACAGGAGAAAATGCTCGGTGGAGATGATCTTGCGCGAGCGCGGCAGGAGGTCGCGCAGCCTGAGCGCGCCGCGCTTGGCCGCGAACACCTGCATCCCCTGCCGCCGGAGCTCCTCCTCGGCCGCGGCGGCGTTCGCGGCCTGCACGGACCGCTCGACGATCTGTCCGTCGGCCGTGCCGACGCGGAGGATGTACTCGGGCATGTTTTTGTTATTCGCTCCGTCACGTCAGACGGCCGAATCGCGAAAACGTTCCTGTTTTCGCGGCCGCGCTGGGGAGAGCATCCTACAACCGCCCCCATCCCCACGCGATTCCGGTAGCGGGCGGGCACGGCGTGAAGATTCAAGCGCTTACAGCGGCGGGTTCTTGATCTCGGTGGGGATGTTCGTCAGGCGCTCGGGGACCTGATCCTCCGGCACATCGGGGTTGCCGTACGGCTCCTGGCTCTCCGCCCCCATGCGCGACTGCTCGTTGCGCAGGGAATCCTGACGCGCCTTCTCCTGCGCATCGCGACTGTCGCGCGCGGCGCGCTCTCTCGCCGCGATGGCCGACGCGTCACCCTGGTTGCCGCTCTGGTACGAACGGCCGGGATCGGCCGGTGCGGCCGTCTGCGAAGACGGCGAGGAATGCGGTGCGATGACCAGGTTGGTGGAGTCGATGACGATGCGCTTCTTCGGGTCGCGGTTGCGCGCCGCCATGGACGCCTTGGCAGCGCGCACCAGCGGCGAGTCGGTGACCTGCTGCTGCGGCGCGGAGAGCACGGTGCCGGGCTGCGCGGCTGGTGCCTGCGTGGGCGCCTTCGCCGTCTGGGCGGCTGCCGTTGCCACAGCCGGCTTGGCGGGCTCCGTCGTCTTGGTCTGCGTGTCTGCCGCCTGGGCGATGCCGAACGAGAAGCCTGCTACCGCCGCCAGAACGATCATTCCGCCGTGTCGCATCGATGCCTCCTTGAAACGTAAATAATTCAAACAGGGGGTGCGAAACGCGTCATTCCCCCTCAGCGCTCCGTCCATGGCTGTCCCTTCCCTCCGTAATAGTAGAGCTTGCGAAGCTTGCCGTCGGCACCGGAGCAGCGGATGGCCGCGGCGAGCCGAAGGCCGTCGGTCAGATAAACGGTTCCGGGTGTCCCGTCTCCGCGCGGTGAGAACGAGCAGATGAACGACTGATTGAAGGCCACCGGCGAGGCGGCGGCGGAGACCGGCTGCATGGAGTCGGGATCGGTCATGCCGGCGGCGAAGCCGACGGTGATGAGAGTGGGATGATCGAGCAGCGCATACGGCCCCTCGAGGATCTTGTCGGTCCCGCTGAGGATGTCCTTCTTCGACACGCCGTCGCCGTCGCCGTCCACGTACACGGCGTACATCCACTCCTTACCGCGGGGAAAGTAGTACACCCCGCAGTTGGCCGACAGCGAATACGCGCGCATCTGCGTGTACGCCATCGACTCCCGCACGCGCTCCGCCTGCCGGTACAGCTCGCGCCGCCGGATCATTTGATCGGCGTTCGGCAGCGCAATCGTGACCAGGATGCCGATGATGGCCACGCTGACCATGCATTCGGCGAGAGAGAATCCGCGGCACCTCCGGTGTGATCGCATCGATCGCTCCTTTCGGAGCGAGGTCGATGTGCAAGCGGCGGCGCGAACTGCCTGCGCGAGCGAAAGTGTTGCGCCGATTCAGGTTCGGCGCGGGAGTGGGTAGCGGAGGACGTCAAAAGAATTTGCCCGCAGCCGCGTCAATACGACGTGATGACGGTCGCCTCGCGCGAGTCGAAGTTCTTGCCGTAGCTGGCGATCAGCACCAGCCGCGTGAGGATGCGCTGCGAGCCGGAGGGACCGACGATGAGGAACTCCAGCCCGGCGGGATAATCGGGCGTCGACGAGTTATAGACCGCGTATTTGGGAACGGCGTCGCGGATGGGCCACGTGGTGGTGGAGGTGGGGCGGAATCCCACCGAGTAGTCCATCTTCCCCACCACCCGGCCGCCCGACATCCCGGGCACCAGGCTCACGGCGTTCGGCAGGGAAATCGACGGGCCGGCCACCGGGCCGGTGAAGGTGCCGTCGGCGTTGATGTTGTAGATGGCGCTGGCCACCACCTGCCCCGGATCCCAGGCGCGCAGAATGGGGTCGGCGATGCCGGTGCGGGTGTCCACCCAGGTGCGCAGGGCAGTGTTCACCGTGACTTTGTCCGCATTGGTCGGCGGGGTGGTCTGGTTCTGCCATTGGTCCAACTGGAAGTAGTCGGCATATGTGTCGCTCTTGGCCTGGATGATGTCGACGAAGTGGTCGGCCGTCGAAAACCGCTTGGTGGTCCGGTTGGTGAGATAGAAGAGCTCGAACTTATAGCGGTCGACCATCAGGAAGGAGCCGTTGGCGAGCTTAATCGGCGCCGGCTCGAGCTGGCGGGCGATGAGCAGGCAATTGCCGACGAACTGCGTGGCGGTGTCGGGCACCAACTGCCCCGCGGAGTTGGCCACCGGCAGCAGCGACTTGTTGCTGACCATGGGGTATTTGAGCGCGGCGGTGTTCAGCGCGGCGAAATAGCCGGGTCCCGGGCTTCCGACGGTGCCGTCGAAGACCGTGCGCGCCTGCATCAGCTCGCGCTGGATGGTGTTGATGGCCGCCTGGCTGAACACGGGGAGGTCGGTGTGCTCCTCGAGGAAGAGGCTGGTGCGGACGGCGTCTTCGAGCAGCGAGTAGGACATGATGAAAACCACCGAGACGATGGCCACCACCACCAGCATCTCCATGAGGGTCACGCCGCGCTCGCGGCTGCGCTGTCTTCGAATCATGGAACGTCACCTCTGAATGTACGCGCGGTACTGATGATACGAGTAGTGGAGCTGCCACCCCTCACGGTAGCCTTCCACGCGGATGATGTAATTGCCTTTCGGGAACTGAGCCGACGGAGTGCTCCAGGTGACCGTGTTGCTCGTCGTAGTGCCTGTGATGGTCTGCGGGACCTCATGCGCCGCGTCCGGCTTAACGCCCGGTGTGGCCGACGTGTTGTCCTTCACATAGAACCAGCCGGTGGGGTTGCCATTCGCGGCGTCGGCTACGCCGTTGCCCGGACTGTAGAGCACCGCGTACTTCATGGTCAGCGCTTCCCACCAGCCGCTGTATCCCGGATCGCTGGTGTAGGGGAGACCGTCCCAGCGGAACCAGGTGGTGTCCCACTTGATGTTGATCGTCGCGGGATCCTTAAGGTTGGTCTGCGGGTTCGGATCGGTGATGACCACGCGCGGCACCTGGCGGATGTGCTTGGCCTTCGGATTGACCGAGAGATCGGTATAGAGGCCGCCATTGAAAAAGCTCTGGATCAGGGTGAGGAACGACCACTTTGCGATGAAGGTGGTGCCGGAGATCCCTGCCGGGGAGAGACCGTTGACGGCGATGAATGCCGGGTCGAGCGTGGTTGGATCGGACAGTGTGATGAGCGCGCTTGACTGGGTCGGGATCAGCGGCGTCTCTTTATTCAAGTAGTAGGTGTTGAGGACCTTCGTCGTATAGGCGGGCGGATAGGCGCCCGGCTGGAGGAACGACTCGGGGTTATAGCCGGTCTGGTTGTAATTGATGTCGAACGGTCGGGGGGAATCGGTGTTGTTGGGCACCGGCAGCGAAACGGAATTGGCGGTGATGTTCCCCGGCGGCTGGTAGTCCGGGGTCGTGCCGTCGGGGTTGACGTGGTGGAAGTTTGACTCGGTGGGGCCGGGTGAAAGAAGGGTGGTTG
>JACXTT010005460.1_pt1 | contig 18447 bp, 18 predicted proteins | sample 9270951 | NCBI WGS metagenome assembly JACXTT01 (sample SAMN15532306, study PRJNA645909) | rock metagenome | isolation source: weathered quartz diorite | place: Puerto Rico | collected 2017-06-21 | reverse complement strand
CCGGCTCGATGAATCACCTGATGGTGTTCGAGCGGGACTATCTGGAGCTGCTGGGCTTTGCGCCGGGCAAGGAGACGATCCGGCCGGAGCTCGCCGAGAGTCCGGCAGGACTGGACGCCCTGGTGTTCGATCTGCCCGATCCTGCCGCACTGTATGCGCGGGCCGCCAGCGCCGGGTTCCCGGTGCAGCCGCCGGAGCCGCTGGCGCGGCCGGTGGAGATCGACGAGCGTCGGGAGCAGGCCCGCTTCACGATCGTCAGGCTGCCGCGGAGCGCGTTCGAAGGCGGACGAGTCTACTTCTGCCATCACCACACGCCGCAGTTCGTCTGGCGCGCGCCGTGGCAGTCGCACGCCAACCGCGCATGCGGCATCGCGACGCTCACAATCGCAGTGAGCGCCCCGGTCGCACAAGCCGCGCGCCATGCGCGCCTGCTCGGGCTGTCAGCGCCCGAGGCAGCAGGTGCCGCTGATGTTTCAGGACCATCGTTGCGGCACACGGTCGACTCGGAGTCGCAAGAGCAAGGTCCAAATCACGCAGAGGAAGCGTGGATCGCGCTGGGCGGCTTTCGGATCGCGTTCAAGACCCGGGGCGCGTTGCAGCAGCAGCTGGGGAGCCTGGCCTGCGATCCGCTTGGTATCGATGGCGCGCCGCGCAGCTCCTACATGGCGATGCTGACCTTGTTCACCAAGTCACTTGAAGTCAGCCGCGCAACTTTGCGCCGGGGCGGCTTCACCGTCGTGGAGTTGGATCCGCAGACCGTGGCCGTCCCGGCTTCAGAGGCGCTGAATGTGACCCTCGCATTCACCGGTTCCTTGTGAGTCCGAGCTGCTGCTGCAGAGAATTTAAGCACCCTCACCCCAACCCTCTCCCGCTTCGCAGGAGAGGGGAACGCTCGCGTGAGCTACACCCGCACCGGGTTCGGCTCCCCTCTCCCGCTCGCGGGAGAGGGGTCGGGGGCGAGAGGCTTTGACAGTCGGCGCGACTGCATCGGGTCGCGAAATACGAGGGGCTGGACGTTGATGCGTTCGCGATCGGGCCGCTGCGCTTTTTCGACCGCCTCGGTGACCACGCCGTGCAAGGGTGACTTGTCGCACACCGGGTCGGCATTGGCCGCATCCCCGGTCAGCATGTAGGCCTGGCAGCGGCAGCCGCCCAGATCCTTGTCCTGCTCGGGGCAACTGCGGCAAGGTTCCTTCATCCAGCCCTTGCCACGGAACCGGTTGAAGCCGTCCGACTCGTACCAGATCGACCTCATATCCATGTCGCGCACGTTCGGGAAGGTCAGCCCCGGCAGCATCTTGGCCGTATGGCACGGCAGCGCCGTGCCGTCCGGCGTGATCGTCAGGAACACGTTGCCCCAGCCGTTCATGCATTTTTTGGGGCGATTTTCGTAGAAGTCCGGAACCACGAAGAACATCCGGATCCGGTCACCGAGCCGCGCGCGGTATTCATTGGTGATGCGCTCGGCCCGCAGCAGCTGCTCGCGCGAGGGCAACAGGTGGTCGCGATTGACGTGCGCCCACGAGTAGTACTGACTGTTGGCAAGCTCCAGGTATTCGGCCTTCAGGTCGACTGCCATCTCGATGATCTTGTCGATGTAGTCGACGTTCATCCGGTGGAGCACGACATTGAGCACCATCGGCCAGCCGTTGGCCTTGATCATCCGCGCGACACGCTGTTTGAGCTCGAATGTCTTCGTGTGCGAGAGAAAATCGTTCATCTCGCGGGTCGAATCCTGGAACGACAGCTGTATGTGATCCAGGCCAGCCTGCTTCAGCCGAGCGGCGCGCTCTTCGGTCAGTCCGACGCCGGAGGTGAGCAGGTTCGTGTAGTAACCGAGCCGATGCGCCTCGGCCACCAGGATTTCCAGATCCTCGCGCACGAGCGGCTCTCCGCCGGAAAACCCGCACTGCACCGAGCCCAGCGCCCGCGCCTCGCGCAGCACGCGGACCCAGTCGTCGGTGTCGAGCTCACGCTCGGTCAGCGCGAAGTCGACGGGGTTGTAGCAGTACACGCAGTGCAGCGGGCACCGGTACGTGATCTCGGCCAGCAACCACAGCGGGGTGCCGTTAGTCACCGTCATCGCGTTTGCCTGCACCGCGTCGACGTGCGTCGCATCCATGTTCAGTCCTCGATCCAGTGTTTGCCGCGTGCAATATCCAGGAATGCGAGCACATCGCCCTGCAGTCCTTGTACGCCAAAGCTGCTTTCCAGGTCCGCGACGATCTCGCCGACCGAGCGTTCCCCGTTGCAGCGCTTCATGATCTCGCCGGCCGATCCGTTCAGCTTGACCATGCCTTCAGGAAACAACAGCACCCAAGACTGCTGCGCTTCCTCCCACTGAAGCCGAAAGCGGGACCCGACACGGGGCCTGGCCTGCAGCGCCTGCTCGCTGATGCTCATGCCCTCACCCTTTTTCCGGCCTTTGGCCGGCTCATAAGGGCACTCCATAGCACAGCGCCATCGCGTCGTTCATCGACCACAACACGTCCAGCTTGAACTGCAGCACTTCGAGGGCCCGCTGCTGCAGCGCGCGCGTATTGAAGTAGTCCAGCGTCACCTGCAACCCCTGGTCGACGTCGCGGCGCGCCTGGCTGACGCGGTTGCGGAAATACTGCAGTCCTGCCGATTCGATCCACGGGTAGTGCTGCGGCCAGTTCGCGAGCCGCTGCTTGTGGATCTCCGGCGCGAACAACTCGGTCAGCGAGGAACAGACCGCCTCTTGCCACGGCGCGCGGCGCGCGAAGTTCACATAGGCGTCGACCGCGAAGCGAACGCCCGGCACGACATGACGCAGATCCAGGATCTCTTCGCGTGACAAACCCACCGCGAGCCCGAGCCGGATCCAGGCTTCGATTCCGCCTTCGTCGCGCATCTCACCGAGCTGGAACCCGTCGTGATCGAGAATGCGCAGAATCCAGCCGCGCCGCACCTCGCGGTCCGGGCAGTTGGACAGGATCGCCGCGTCTTTGACCGGAATGGCGATCTGGTAGTAGAACCGGTTGGCAACCCAGCCCTGGATCTGTTCGCGCGAGGCCCCGCCGCTGTTCAGCAGCACGTTCATCGGGTGGTGGATGTGGTAGGCCTTGCCCTTCTCGCGCAAGTGAGCCTCGAATTCCGCCCGGGCCCACGCGGGTTGCTGCAAATCGGTCAGATTCATCGCTGCGCTCACAGATTGATTTCCATGCCGTCGTAGGACACCTCGATGCCGTGCCGGGTCAGCTCCCGGTGCTCCGGACCGTCCTCGTTCAGGATCGGGTTGGTGTTGTTGATGTGAATCAGGACGCGCCGCGCGCCGCCCGGCAGGGCATCGAGCTGCTCGATCATTCCGCCTGAGCCGCTCTGTGCAAGGTGCCCGATGTCGCGCGCGCGCTTGCTGGACACGCCCAGACGGACCAACTCGTCATCGGTCCAGCAGGTGCCGTCGACCAGCACACAGTGCGCCTGCACCATCGCGTCCCGCACGTGCGGCTCGATCTGGCCGAGCCCTGGCGCGTAAAAGAGCCTCTTGGAGCTGCGCTCGTCCACGATTGTCACGCCGATGTTGTCGCCGGGCTGCGGGCGGTCGCGGTGCGGCGAGTACGGAGGTGCTTTGCTGCTCAGCGCGCACGCAACGAAGCGCAGCCCGTCGATGCCCGGAATCCGAAATCCGGCATCCGAAAGCGGCAGCTCGTGGCGACGAACCCCCGCAAAATGACCGAGCACCTTCAGCACGGGGTTTCCGCTGGTCAGATCCTGAAACACCGGGTCGGTGCACCACAACTCGAGCGGCCGGTCATGCTCGCGCAACATCAAAAGCCCGGTCGTGTGATCGATCTGCGCATCGATCAGCACGATCGCGGCGATCGCGGTGGTCCTAAGCTGGTCACCCGGCTGCAGCGCCGGAAACTCGCGAATCTGCTGCAGGATGTCGGGGGAGGCGTTGAAGAGGACCCAGCGTCGACCATCGGCGCTGGCCGCGATCGAGGACTGCGTGCGCGGGCGGGCGCGGATGGTGCCGCGTCTGACCCCGATGCAATTCCCGCAATTGCAGTTCCATTGCGGAAAGCCGCCTCCCGCGGCACTTCCGAGCACACGCACTCTCATACCACGACACGCACAAAATGAACCGGGCGCCGTGGCGGAGCGATCCGCCGTGGCGCCCGGTGTCGGAATCCTGCCGGGGCAACGCCGTTCGGGGGATTAATCGATTCCGCCGCCCGCGGTCCAGGAAGCCAGTGTTACCGATTGGCCACGTACATCGTGATTTCGAAGCCAAAACGGATCTCGGCAGCAGCCGGGGTTTCCCATTTCATGATCAGACTCCTGTCAAGCACTTCGTCGATTCGAACCAGCCGTGCAGCCGGCCCCTCAAATTTGTACCGCATAGGGTGCCGGTACCGAGCGCAGTGTGCTGGAGCGAGGATCATTCCGGCATCGACGTGGCCGGGAATCCGACCTCATGATTTTCTTGAGTCGGCATGCTGCGGCGCAACAGCAAAACGCCCTCGCCGCCAGACCCATCTTCCGCGTAACCCTCAGTCCCGTCCCCTCTCACGCTCCGCGGGAGAGGAGGGTTCACCGGATGCCATAAGATCCGGGGCAGCAATGAGCTTGCGACTCCAACTCCACCTGATCCTGGCGACGCTGATCGCCGGCTTCACGGCACTGCTCGTGGTGCAGCGGGTCGAGGACACTCGGCGTAGCGTGCGCGAGGAAGTCGAGGCTGCCAGCATCGTAGCCTCACAATTGCTGTCGCGCGTCGGCTGGATCTTCGAGCAGGCTGGGGTACCCGGCATGGTGCAGTTCCTGCGGCGCCTGGGCCACGTTCGGGGCAACGACATTTCGCTGTACGACGACACCGGCAAGCTGATCTACAGCTCACCGGGCCCCACCTACAAGTCCGGGCGCGAAGCGCCCGCCTGGTTCTCGCGGCTCGTGTCGCCGCCGACTCAGCCGACCGAGATCGAGTTCAATGGCGGTCGCATCGTGTTGAAAGCCGATGCCTCGCGCTCGGTGCTGGACGGATGGGACGATCTGATGAAAGTGGTTGGCAGCGCTGCGGCGGGCCTGGTGGTCGTCAACCTGCTGGCCTACGTGCTGACCCGGCGCGCATTGAAGCCGCTGGGCCAGGTGGTCGAGGGTCTGCGTCAGATCGGTGGCGGCGACTATACGACCCGGCTGCCACCACTACCCGGGCACGAAGCCCGTCCGATCGGCGAAGCGTTCAACCGGATGGCGCAAGTGGTCCAAGACAGCGTCGAGGCGCGCCGCGTAGCGGCCGAGGCCGAAGCCAACCTCGCGCAGTCGCGCGAGCTGACGCAGATGATCCAGACCCGGATCGAGCAGGAACGCGCGGCGATCGCGCGCGAGCTGCACGACGAACTGGGCCAACAGGTCACCGCGATCAAAAGCGCCGGCGTGTCGATCGCTCAGCGCGTGCGCGGACATGACCAGGCGCTGGAGCAGGCGGCTCGCCTGGTCGTTGACACGGCCGGTCAGATCTACGAGGTGGTGCACCAGATCATCGCGCGCATGCGCCCATTGCCGCTCGACCATGTGGGTCTGGCCGAGGCATTGAACGATCTGCTGGGTGACTGGCGCCTGCAGCATCCGCAGGTCGAATTTGCTCTGGACGTGCAAAGGCTGCCTCCGGACCCGGGCGATTCGCTGGCGACGGCGGCCTACCGGATCGTGCAGGAGGCCGTGAACAACGCGTTGCGCCACGGAGCGCCGTCACGGGTGCACGTTCAGGTCCACGTCGAGGGAATCGATCTGTCGATCCGCGTGAGCGACAACGGCAGGGGGCTGCCCGTCGATTGGCGGCAGCCCGGCCACTACGGCGTGCTGGGCATGCGAGAGCGCGCGGTGGCGCTGGGCGGCAGTTTCGAACTGCAGAAGCCCGAGGGCGGCGGGGTATGCGTGGCGGCTCGCATCCCGCGGCAGGTCGAACCGGTCGCAACGCTATGAACACAAAAGTTCGGGTGATGCTGGTCGATGACCACGCGGTCGTTCGGATGGGATTTCGCCTGTTGCTGCAGGCCACAAACGACATCGAGGTGATCGGTGAAGCCGAAAGCGGTGAAGCGGCCTGCCAGCGCGTGGCGGAGCTGCACCCGGACGTCGTCGTGATGGACCTCGCGATGCCAGGCATGGGCGGCATCGAAGCGGTCAAACGCATCGCGGCGCGCGAGCGCGACGTGCGCATCCTGGCCTTGTCCGCGCACGAGGACACCAGCCATCCGAGGCGCGCCCTGAAGGCCGGTGCCCTGGGTTACCTGTCCAAGCGTGGTGCGCCCGAGGCGTTGATCGAAGCGATCCGAACGATCGCGCGAGGACGCCGATACCTGGATCCGCAGATCGCGCAGCGTATCGCGGTGCAGGACCTGGAAGGCGGCGAGAACCCGACCGAACAGCTGTCAGAGCGGGAGTTCGAGGTGTTCGTCCAGCTTGCGCGAGGGCTCTCGGTCAATCAGATCGCCGACAACTTGAAGCTGGCGCCCTCGACGGTCGGCACGCACCTGTACAACATCAAGCAGAAACTGGGCGTACAGAACCAGTCGGAGCTGACGCTGCTGGCAGTCCGTCACGGACTCATTGAGCCCTAGCGGCTCACAAGGTGCGTCGGACCGACGCGGGCTTTGGCTTGGCGCTCATGATCGCCTCGAACATCACCTGATCGCGGTGCGGCGCGTCCGTATCGATCAGGCGCGTCACGAATGACACCGGGATGTCACGGTAGGCGCGCCGGTCCGGGTGGTGGACCGGCACCCGCCAGCCGTTGTCCATCAGCCATTGCCACAGCTCGTCGCTCAGCCCGGCCTGCATGACCAGTCTCAGGCCTTCTTCGACGTGCACGACGTAAGTCCCGATGCGGGGCTTGCGGCTTCGACGCGGCAGCGCACGCGGGATCCTTTCGCCCAAGAGCGAACGCAGACGAGTGCGCAGCGAACCCATCCTCATCATCACACCGGCGAGTCTGAATATTCGGCTCCCGTCGCAGCGCGCGAGCACATCCATTAGAGACGTTTTTTCGAGCCTAAGCCCGACATCGCATCCGGGTCACAAAATTCTTAAGCTCATCCGAGTGATCCCCATGGACTACCTGCAAAGCCAGGGGGCTGCGCTCCAGAAAGGCCGGTAGCGCCGGATCGACTATTCCTGCGGCGGCCAGCGCCGTCGGATCGCATGGGTCGGCCGGTGGATCGCACGATTTGACGAGCAACAGACCGACTGCGCCGAGCGCGTTGGCCAACCAAGCCGCGATCGTGTCGGATGTCACATCCCAGTTACGCGCCAAATCCCGATCAACGCTCATCAGAGCTCCGGGCAGCCATACCGGCAGCCGACCTCCGGCCTGCGCTTCCTCGATCTGGCGCAGCGTCGAACACGGAATCGACGCCGCTTCGATTCCGCACAACATGAGTCCGAACTGATCCATCGCGCCGACCGCCATCACGTGTGCAACCTCGTCGCTGAACTGCCACCGGCTCTGCGCCGTGCGAACGGCGTCGGCGAACGGGCCGCCGCCAGGAACCGCGACGAACCTTGCCGAGCGGTTGCGCGCGAGCTCGCGCAGCCAATGCGCTAGCGACGGATCGCCAGCCAGGCTTCCGCCCAGTTTGACGACAATCCAGGGAGTCGGCGCGGCGCCGTTCACTGATGCGCGCGCTGCGCCAGCAGCGCGACCGCTACCGCCGGTGCACATACGCCAAGCGCTTCGGGACCATCCAGGCGCGAGGTGACGAGGCTCGCGAACCCGGCAGCCGGATGGCGCAGCGAGCGGGCCAGTTCCGGCACCAGAAAGGCACCGCTGCCGGCCGCTACCACCACACCAACGGGTGCGACTGCAGCTCGCAACAACACCTGCTGCGCCGCGCGCCGGATGCGCTCCAGTTGCGTGGCGCGGAACGAGGCTGCCAGCGCGCGCCAGCTTTCCAACGGACGATCGCGCGCGTCGCGCCCGATCATCCGCGCCAGGCGTCGGGCGCTCGCCTGCGGCGATTTTTCTGCACCATCGGCGCTCGGGTGCTGATCGCAACGCTCGTCCAACTCGCCGGTGAGCCGGTACACGTCAGCCGTCGTCGCGAAGTGCTCGGCCATCAGCGGAACGCGCAGCCCCTCGAACTCGATCGCGTCGGAGATCGACATCAGCGCAGTTCGGACCACCCCCGTGTACACCAGTTCCCCGCTGAGCAGGCGCTCGAAATCGCTCCGACCTGTTGCCTCGACGCGGCCGTTGTGAACCGCGACCAGGTCCGTCGTCGTGCTGCCGATGTCGACCAGCAACGCCTCGCCGATCCGACCTGCGATCAGTTGCACGGTCGCCAGCCAGTTGGCGGAGGCCACGCTCGCCGGAGCGCTCAGCGCCTGCTCCGGATCCAGGAATCCGCGCTCGCCTGCGAACAGACGCAAGCGCGCCGCGCCAAATCGTTGTTGCAGCGTTTCGACGATGCGCCGGACGCCCTCCTCCCGGTCCGCGAACAGATCGGCCAACTCACCGGTCATCGTGGCGGCATGGCGGGCTTGCGCCGCCGCAGGCGGCAGTTCGGCCAGTGCCTGCTCCAGCGCGCGTTCCAACTGGTCGAGGCCTCGCCACAGGGCGCATGGCACCTGCACGGCAGCCACGACGCGACCGCTTGCATCGACCGTGGCGACCTTTACGTGCGCGCCACCGATGTCCCAGCCGACCTGAGCTACTTCAGCCGGTCGCATCGCCGTTCACCGTGAGTCTGACTGCACGTCCTCGATGGCCGGGCGCGGGCGGCAACGAGCTGCCGCTCGTACCGGCTACAACCCATCCTGCCACGTTAAGTCCAAGCGCCGGTCTCAATCCGGCGTATGAAGTGTTCAGCCGCGGGTTGACCTCGATCACGACCGGGCCGGTGGCAGTTCGCACGAAATCGATGCCGAAATAGCCGCGCAGCCCGGGTATCGCGGAGGCGACTCGTTCGGCAAGCGCCACGTGCGGCGCGGTCACCGGTTCGCAGTTGACCTCGATCGCCTCCAGGTCCACTGCTCCGCCATGCAGCCGCAGGAGCTGCCGGTTAGCGCTCAACACGGCGACGCCTCCTCGCGCTGCCACGACGCAAAGGCTCATCGCCTCACCTTCGATCCATGGCTGCGCGATCAGGTCTTGCCTGCCATCGGCGGCGGCCGCTGCGGCAGCAGCGGCCGCGTCCCTGCGACTGGGGAAGACGCGCACGTCGACCGCGCCTGCACCGTCGTCCGGCTTGAGAACCCATGGTCCGTCGATCGCAGTCCACGCCGATCCGGGTCGAAAGCACGGTATGACGTCGACGTCGAATTGGGCCAGGCGCTGGGCAGTGGCGAACTTGCTGCTGGCGACGGCGATCGCCTCCGGATCCGGCCCGAGCAGTGCGCGGCCCGCGCCGAGCACGGCGCGAGCGGTGCGCTCGAGCTCGCCGCCGGTTTCTGGTGCGATCGGCCACACGGCATCGGATGAGGCGATTTCGCGCACCAGCGCTTCCATCGGCCGCGCGTCCGGCGCTCGCCAGCACACCCGGGCCCCGCGCAACGGCGCGGCCGGCAGCGCCAGGCGCGAATCGCGCGCGAACGACAGGTGAACACCCGGCACCTCGAGCAGATCTGCGATCAAGGCAACCAGCATCAGGTCGCCTTCACGGGCCATGGCAGCCGGCAACGGCAGGCCGGCCAGCCCGCCACCGCAGATAAACTCGAACACGTGAACGCGCACGCCGCTCCCGCCGACGGATCTTGCGAAGTGATACCGGTGATCGACCTGTTGGGCGGCCAAGTGGTGCACGCCCGGTTCGGCGACCGCGAACATTATCGACCGATTCGCTCCCAGCTCTGCGACTCGGCGCGTGTTGAAGAGATCGTGCCCGCCCTGCTCGACCTGTTCGCGTTCAGGCGCCTGTATGTCGCAGACCTGGACGCGCTGCTCGGCAAGCAGCGGCAATTGGCAGCGATCGACGCTGTGCGACGCCTCGCCCCAACGCTTTCGCTGTGGATCGACTCCGCCATCCGTGATCGCGAGGACCTGGCCGCGATCGCCGAGCGTGGAACACCGGTGCTCGCCTCGGAAACGCTGATGGCGGCCGACGTAGAACGGCTGCTCGCCGCCTGTCCGGCGGCGGTGCTGTCGGTCGATTACCGCGGAGATCGCCTTCTGGGCGAACCGGCGCTGCTCGAGCGGGCGCAACACTGGCCGATCGACGTGATCGCGATGAATCTGGCGCGGGTCGGCAGCAGCCAGGGACCGGATCTGGAGCAGTTAAGCGCGCTGCGCCGGGTAGCGCCCCATTCGCGCCTGTACGCGGCCGGCGGTATACGCAACGCCATGGACCTGCGGCGTTGTCGCGAGGCCGGCGCTGCCGGCGTGCTGGTCGCGAGCGCGCTGCACGACGGACGCATCAAGCGTTCCGATCTCGAGCTTGCAGCCAGGTGACTTTCATCATTCGGGTTAGGCCGCGGATTTAGAGGATCAAAAAAGCCGGGACGGCCGAAGCCGTCCCGGCGATTGGAGGCCTACTCAGTGCGAGACCAGCTCAATACGCGTGGCCGTAATCATGTTGGTTGCTGTTTCAGCTCCACCGACGATGACCTGCTGGCCGGTACGATCCGTGCCGAAGAAGTCCGCTTGTGTGAGCATCTTGTCGAGATTTTCGTAGACCGTCGTTGACGTGACCTGGACCGTGACGCCGCCGACAACGAAGGTAGTCGCGGCCGCGTTGAAGGACTCGATCTTGCCTTCGACCGCAATGCCACTCGCAGAGGCGCTCGTCTCCACCTCGATCTTCGTCGCGTACGACAGGCCGTTCACGACCTTGGTGTCGTCGAACTTCACTTCCACCCTATCACCCACCATGATGTCGCTTGCCATGATCTGGTTATCATTCTTGGTGATAACCGTCTGACTGTCGAAATTGAAGCTGGTGTCGCCGACAGTGATCGTGTTCTTGGTGGTGTCGATGGCAGTCACCTTCCCCACGACCTCGCCATCCGCGGAACCGCTGCCATCGTGGCCTTCCTCGACACTGATCTCGCTCGCGTGAACCAGGCTCGTGTTGGTGGCGTCTACGGTACCCTCGACTTCCACCCGGGCGCCGTTGCTCAGGCTCGGCGGATTCGAGACACCCGAGTAATCGATCGTCTTGTCGCCGATTTGGAAGGTCTTGGCGGTCGTATCCAGCGCTTCGACCACGCCGGCGAACTCGACGTCCTCGTTGCTCGCTTCTTCGTCCTGGGTATCGATCGTCACGTCGGTGGCGATCAATGTGCCGCTCGAGAGCGTTCCTGCCACCTCGACCTGCACCCCGTTTGACAGCGTGCCGTTGACCGTTGCATGCGAGTAGTCGACCAACTGGGCGCCGATCATGAAAGTATTTTTCGTCGTGTCGAGGCTCGCAACGACGCCGCTGAGGTCGTCCCCGCTGGAAGCGCCGGCCGGCAAACGCTCGATACGGGTTGCCTGGATACCGCTGGCGCTCTCGAATCCGGACACTTCCACCACATCATTGACCGCGAGGTCTTTCAGGGTCAGCGGAGTCGGTGTGCCGTCCGGCGCGGCCTGGACGATCTCGGTCAGGGCATCCACGTGCACGATTTGGTCCAGCACCTGAATCGTGGCGCCCGTGATGTCGATCGCTTGGATGGGACCCTCGACTTCGATCTTCACGTCCGCGCTGGCCATCGTGATGCCGCCACTGGCAGCAGCCGTCGCGTGGCCGCGGACGACGGTACCCGGCTTGACGGCGCTTGCTGCAGCGGCTTTGCCGTTAACGGTCACGGGGCCGGAAATCGTCAGTGCCTTTCCGCCGAGCGTCGGAGCGGCAGCCGTGCCACCGACAACCCCGACGACGCGCTTTGCCTTGGCCGCAGCCGGCTGAGGGGCAGCGCCGCCTCCGCCGCCGCCACACGCTGTCAGCGCAAGGCTGCAGGCGAGGGTCAACCCGGCCGTGATTCTTCTGTAAGTTAAGATTTTGGCGTGCATGTTGAATCCTTCTCTTTGAGCTCGGTGCGCCGAACCGGCGCGGTCACTTCGCGCGAAAGGCTCTCACCGAGCCTTCCTACATAAAACGAAGCTCTCGGAGGGTTATTCCACGAAGCTCTTGCAGCGCCGCGCGACGTCGGTGGTAAAGCGCTTGGCGCCAATAGCGCCATTTGTGGGCGGCTCTTCGTTCCGGGAGGAACCTTGCGCAGCGGTTACACTTACGCCGTCGCCGTTGGACAGGATGGCCTCACGCAGCACAAAGCCGGTTCCGTCACGTGCTTCGATCAGGCGGCCGCTTGTGCGTGCTGTTTCAATCTCTGCCGCGCCTATCAAGCGTGAGAGCTTGCGGAACGGAATCGTGCGAGGAAAGGTGCGACCCTTTTCCCAGGTGTCGAAAACGGTCACACTGACTTTGTTGACCCTGCGGATGTACCACCATTTGCCGCTTGGTGACGCGGCGTACTGGCAGCCGCCGCCGACTTCCGGGACCGCCAGGTCGGCCCCCGCACCGCCCGCCTTGGCCAGCACCGCCCGCTCGCGGGTGAGACGCTTTTCATAGTGATCGATCCAGCGCTGCGCCCGTGCGATCGCCATTTCGTGCGCCCGTATTGACGCGCTGCGCGCTTCCTCCAAGCTGATCGCGCGCCGGACAAGACCGGACCAGACGGACCGAACCGACGCCGAATCCCCCTCGAGGCGCACATGCAAACGATCCCGGCTGGCGATCACCGTGGCTTGATCCAGCGTCAGAATCTCGTCCTGCCACGTCTTCAGTAACTTCGCGGATTCGAACCGCACTTGCTCATGTTTGCGCTTGTCGGCTTCGATCGTCCGGATGCGCCTCGAATACCGCTCGGCCTGGCCGACCAGGCTTCCGTCCTCGTCGCCGAGCTCGTCGCCGATTTCACCGCACAGTTGCAGCAGGAGATCCTCACGCTCGGGCGTCCACTTAGGAGCCACGAAGGCCCGCTGCTTGGCTGACCAGGCGAATCCGCCGTTTTTTGCGCGCTCGCGGATGTCAGGGTCGGGGTCGCCCCGTACGTACAAACGCAATCTGTCGTCGTCCGGCGAATAGGTTCCCTTGTACTCGACCATCATCCGGCGCTCCCACTGAAGGCTCGAGTCCTCCCCCAGCAATCGTCGCGCCGCCGCCTTGCCCACCGGCGTGACCCGGTGTGCCGGGACGTTCGTGCCAAAGGCTCTCACCGAGCCTTCCTACATAAAACGAAGCTTCCGCAGGGTTATTCCACGAAGCCCTTGCGGGACGCAGCGCCGCTGTTCAAGCGCTGGCTACCGATGGCGCCATCCGTTGGCGAGGAATTGGCGCTCTTCTTGCTGAGACAGGGACCGGCCCAAGCCGAGCACTGGCGCCAGATCCTCGCCGCCAGACGCAGGCCGGTACGCGTCGCCCTGCGCCTTCCTGGTCGTCAGATCGGCAAGCGCTTTGAGCAGCCAACGACCGTCGCTGCGGCAGACAACGCCGCGCACGGCTTGGGGGCCCTCTGGGGAAGGCCGGCTTATCTCGAACTCGCGGCACACGGAACCGCCGTTTTCATAGCTGGCGATGGGCAACAGTTCCGCGACGCCCAAACCGTCGAGCTGGGCCGTCGCCCTCTCCCCACTGGGAAGTCGGTCCAGTGCATCGAGCACGGTTTCAGGCAGGGATGCAACCTGGGTTGCCAAGCTGGCCGAATCGTCTTGCCGCCAACCACTGGTACCGAGCCACCAGCCGGCCGCGATACCGACAAAGCAGGCGAGGGTCGCCGCGATCGCCTGCTGCCGCCACCCACGCAGCAGCGCAACGCCCACACCTGTCCAGCGGAATTGCGAATCAGCGCGAGCGCCCACGGCTGTCCGGCGGAATCGCGTATCCGCACGCATGGCGCCGTCGTCCCGTCCCAGAGCCTGAACTGCGTTGACCAGGCGCTGCGGGACAGGCGCCTCCAGTATCGGATCGAAGGCCGCCGACAGTACGACGCGGGAGGCGTCGAACATTGCGATGCGGCCGGCGATTGCAGGATCCTGCATCGCCATCGCACGCACGGCGGTTGCCTCGGCCTCGAGCAGCTCGCCATCGGCGTAGGCCATCAGAATTTCATCGCTGATCGGTTCGCTCATGCTGGTGTCCCATCGGTTATGTTCCCGGTCAGATTCAGCCGGCTCATCAGTTCGGCACGCGCCCGGGCGAGGCGACTCATTACGGTTCCGACCGGGACGTCGAGCACTGCAGCGGCCTCGCGGTACGAAAGGCCTTCGATCGGCACCAGCGCGAGCACATCGCGCATCGGCGCAGGTAACTCCTGCATGACTTCCGACACCTGCGCCAACGTCATGCTGCCCTCGACCCGGCGCGTCCAACGATGATCCGGAATTTCTTCCAGCGCTTCCGGACCGGCGTCGATCCCGCGCACTGAAGCCGACCGGATTTCGTCGATGTACAGGTTCTTCATGATCCTGAACGTCCAGTAATCCATCCGCTCGCCCGGTTTCCACTGGTCGCGGGCTCGCCAGGCGCGTTCGCACGTTGCCTGGACCAAATCGTCCGCCTCTTGTGGCGTCCCCGTTTTAGCCAGCGCATAGCGCCGCAAGCGCGGCAGCAAGGAGAGCAGCTCCGCCTTGAATTCGTCGCTCATCGATGTTGGCGCGCGTTCCGCGGTCGGTTATTGTCAAAACGTTGGCTGAAGGACTTTATTCCCGGTTGGTCCGTTTGATGTATGGGCGTCCGAAGACAGAGGAGCCGATGACCGGCCAAAAGCGAGGGATCGCGTGCACAGCCGTCCTGGCCGCAGCGCTAGGCGGTGTCGTGCACTGCACGGCGCCGGCCGTGAGCCTGATCCTGCTGCTGCCGCCCTCGGCTGTGGCGGCAGAGCCTGAACGGGGGTCTGAGGATACGCAGCAGGAACTGGACCGGGAACGGGACCGGGAGACGCGGCAGGAACGCGAATCGGGCGCCGACAGCGATTTCGATCGTGATCAGGGGGCGCCTGATCATGGCAGGGGGGAGGACGGACATCGTGGTGAAACCGATCGGGGCATCGAGCCCGACGAGGTGCTCGCGATCGATCTCAGCCCCGAGGGCCTCACCGGAGCGCGGGCGATGGGATTCCGCCTCGTGGAGGACGAATCGTTTTCCGGCCTGGGGTTCCGGCTGGCACGGCTCGCAACGCCCGGCGGGCTTCCGCCACGAATTGCCGTCCGACACTTGCGCGAGGCCGATCCGAAGGGCACATACGATGTCAACCCGCGGTATGCCGCAGCCGGCGGGCCGGCCTGCGAGGGAATTCGCTGCGAGGGTCAAAAGCTGATCGCGTGGCCGCCCGGAGGCTGCCTCGAGGTCGTCAACCTCGGCATGGTCGACACGGCAGTAGCGACATCCAGTCCCGCCTTAGCGGGCAGCCGGATCGTGCAGCGGCATTTCGGTGATTCCGGGGCCACTGCGCAAGGTGCCGAACACGGCACGCAGGTGGCGACCATCCTCTCGGGCAGCTTGGATGCCGGCTTTGCTGGCCTCGTACCCAGGGCCCAGCTGTTCGCAGCCGATGTGTTCAACTTCGGTCCCAAGTCCGGGGAGTCGACGAATGCCGTGCTGATTGTGCAAGGCCTGGACTGGCTGCTCGCGCAGCAGCCTGAAGTCATCAACGTGTCGGTAGCGGGCCCCGACAACGCTGTGCTTCACGAGACCATCCGCCGTGTCACCTCACGGGGCGTTCCGGTAGTTGCCGCGGCGGGCAATCTCGGTCCGGATGGGCCGCCGCAGTACCCAGCGGCATACCCGGAAGCGATCGCCGTAACAGCGGTGGATCACCTCGGGCAAGTCTACGCACGCGCCAACCGCGGCGACTACATCGACGTTGCGGCCCCCGGAGTGCACATCTGGTCCGCCGGTGCGGATGGTCGCGGCAAGTTCGTAGACGGAACGTCCTTCGCCGCACCGTTTGTATCGGCGGAAGTGGCCTTGCTGCGAGTTGCAGAGCCGCAGCGCAGCCCGTCTGAAGTGAAAACCGAACTGCGCAGACGTGCGTCAGCGTCCAGCCCATCGAGCCTGCCACCTGGGATCGGTGCGGGCCTATTGAAAAGTCGCGGATGCGCCATGGCGCCCGCGCCGCTGATGCAGTAGCGACAGGCCGTTATCGACCGCTGTTTAGCCGGATCGCCTTCATCGGTCCGGAATTTGGCGCTGTTCAGAAGCCGAGCTGGAATTGAAGCTGCCCAAGAGTACCGTCGCGCTGGGTACCGTCGAAGAGCTCACGGTGCGCTCGTTGCGCACCGATGCTTATCCGCAGCGGATCGATCGGATACCAGTTCAATCCCACGGAAGCAACACGTCCCCAGTCGCCGCCTCCTTCGCGTAGATCGGTGGCGCTCCAGCGTGCCGCCAGTTCCCAGGCGCCAAAGCCGCCTGCGGTCACGGGTCTGTATGGCTTGATGCCGCCCACCGTTCCGTAACGAGTGGAATAGCCACGCTTTTCGCCCGTCAGGCACCAGCCTGCCTCGATGTACTCGCCGTGCCAGGTGGCACCGCCGTTCATCACCTTCGCCCGGATATATTCGCTGAGCAGCAGGACCGAGCTCAGCCTTATCGCGATCTCGGCGCCCAACAAGCGGTAGCGGTCGGTGTCCGGCTGCAGCGCCGACCGCGGTCCAAGTCCACTGGCAAGCGGCGATTCCGCCGTTCCGAATAACTGAACGCCAGATCCCTGCTGGGTTTCGCGAAGACTGGCGCTGGCGCCGATGTGAAGATAGCCAATCTCGCCGCTAAACGGCCGCCAAGTGCCGCGCAGGTCCAGAGCGTTTTCCGGATACTTGCCGGACAGAGAATAACCGGCGTTGCGGGTAAAGGCCCCGCCGGACAGCCCCCAACTGTCGCCGCGATAATTGAAACCCACTCCAAAACCGTAGTCGGGCCCCAGGATCGTCGGAGACGGCCTTGAAATCAGCCGCGTATCCGACGAGCTGATCGATTCACCCAGGCTGAACGGCTCGGGGAAACGTCCGATCTCGATCCTGGTCGCCCATCCGCGGTACTCCAGCCACAGGTCGCGCAGCGACGAGCCGTGGGCAAAGTTACCAGCCGCTCGAAAAACCCAGTCGTCGTGCCAGCGCAGGCCCAGGCCCAATCGGGCGCGTCGCAGATCGGTCGATCGCGTGCGTACCTGATCGGGCACGTTCTTGTAAAGCAACACATCCTCTTCGATGCGCGCGTAGCCCCGCAAGTCGTACGGCCCACCAAGAGCATCCCCTTGGGCGAGGTTCATGGCCAGCCCGCTGTGCGGCCATGCGCATACGACCGCGAGCAAGCTACCGCGCAGGCTCAACCCAAAGCGCGCGGCTATCATCGGTACAACGCGCTTGAGCGGCACTGCGACGTCAATCTGAAACCCGAAGACCTGCGGAACCCGCTCGTGCGAAGTCACCACCCGTCTTTCTGCGGCTTGCCGTCGCAGATCTCGTAGTAGTCGCCCTTGTCCTTGCAGAAGATGTGCTCCGAAATCGACAGGCCGGTCGGGCCGTCCAGCGTGCCAGCGCTGATGCTCATGCGCGGCTCGGCGGTCGGCTTCCAGAAGAGGACCGAGCCGCACACGCGGCAGAACCCGCGCTGAGCCTGGTCCGAGCTCCGATACCAGGTCAGTGCCGAGTCGCGCTCCAACTGGAAGCGATCAAGCGGCACCGTGGTGTCGGCCGAGTAGTGTCCGGTCTGGCGCCGGCACTGCGTGCAGTGGCACGCGATCACGTCGCGCAGCGGGCCGGTCAGACGATAGCGAACCGCGCCACACAGGCATCCACCGGTAAATTCTTCCATCGAATCCCCCATTCGCCGCGTAGTCCCGCAAATCGACTTCCGAGGCGCGTTGTCCGCTTTCAGCGTCCACATTCAACCAGTGTTCGACCCCCCCGTCCACCGCCTGATCGGTTCGGATAAGCTTCGGCCCCCAGCCATTGTCGATGGGTACTTTCAGTCACTCTTCTTTGAGTAACCGATCGTGGACCTTGCATTTGTCACCGGTGCGTCGGGCTTCGTCGGGTCGGCGGTGGCCCGGGCGCTGCTCGCGTCCGGCTATAGCGTGCGCGCACTTGTGCGGCCGACCAGCCCGCGCACTAACCTCGATCTGGCGGGACTCGAGATCATCGAAGCCGACATGCGCGACGAGCGCGCCGTCGAGAAGGCGGTGACCGGGGCCCGCTGCGTCTTTCACGTGGCCGCGGACTACCGCCTGTGGGCGCCGGATCCGGAAGAGATCGTTCGAAACAATGTCGAGGGCACGCGCGTCGTGCTGCGCGCAGCCAAGGCCGCGGCGGCCGAGCGGATCGTGTATACCAGCAGCGTCGCCACCCTGCAGCTCCATCCGGACGGCACGCCGGCCGACGAGAGCGTGATGCTGTCCGAGGACCGTGCGATCGGCGCCTATAAGCGCAGCAAGGTGGCGGCCGAATCGTTGGTGCTGCAAATGGCCTCCAGCGAGGCGTTGCCGGTCGTGATCGTCAATCCTTCG
>JACXTT010005459.1_pt1 | contig 18449 bp, 9 predicted proteins | sample 9270951 | NCBI WGS metagenome assembly JACXTT01 (sample SAMN15532306, study PRJNA645909) | rock metagenome | isolation source: weathered quartz diorite | place: Puerto Rico | collected 2017-06-21 | reverse complement strand
CAGCCAAGGCGGCCACCGCCGCGGAAGCCGCCGGCGACGCCGTGGCGGCACAGGCACGCACGGCCGACTTCGCGCGCTACGCGAAGACCGCCCAGGCCTGGGGCAAGCCCGCGGCAATGGCCTCCAAGCCGCTTGCCGCCGGCAGTCTCTACGCCGCCGGCGAAGGCGTGAATTCGCTGGTGAAGAACTGGGACCACATGACCCCGGCCGAGCGCGAGCAGCAGATCATGATGCTCGGCCTCAACGTCGCGGGCTTTGCCTCGCCGATCTTCGCCAAGGGGTACGTGCGCGTGCACAACGCGATCAAGCCGCCGGCGGCCCCACCCACTGCGCCCGTCAAGCCCACGCCGTCCGACGCACTCACGCCTTTTCGCGAGCCGCCTCGCATGACCATCGCATGGCCATCGACACCGCGTACCGTGGCCGCCGATGTGGCCGGTCCGGCGGCGATACCTTCTTCCCTCATGACCGACGCCTCATTCAATCCGGTCATGGCGACGGTGCGCCGCTCGGCCGACGGATCCGATGCCGCAGGCACCACGCGTGCTCCGGCTGGCGTGCGCAGTCCCCAGGAAAAGCGTACGGGCCAGAGCACGAACGCCGGAGAAGAGATGCCGCTCGCCAATGCGCCCTACAAGAACTCTCCGCGCACCGGCAGACCGGAGGGAGCGAACGGGAGCAGGAGCCCGAGGGATCTGGTGAGCGTGAAGTCCGCGCCGCTGTCGCGCGCCGAGGGCGGCGACGGAAGCTTCGCCGTTCGCATGCCGGCGCAGGACACTGAAGCCAGTGGGTCCACCAGCCATCCGTTTCCGTCGGCCAGCCGCCTCGGGCAGCAGAACTGGTCGGATGCATTGCTGGCCGTGTTCGCCGCGGGCGGCCAGGTCGAAGGTGCGCGCTACTACCTCTACACGCAAGGCAGCGACGGCGGCGCTCCCGTCCTCGCTGCGCCAGGAGACGGGGCTCCCAGGCATTTCTCCACGCTGGATGAAGCACTCGCGGCGGCGGCGCCGTCGAAGCGTTCATCGCCGGAAGCCGGGATCGCGATCGTGCACACGGCAGGCATCGCGGCGGACGGCAGCGTCCCGCCGGGAGCCGTGATGGCGACGGTGAAGATCGACACCACGCACGGCGGCGCAGCGAAGGCCACGCATGCCACCGCCCGTCCGAACGGGCCTGCTTTGCGCATCGCCTACCCCGAGGGCCACTCGCCGGGCCAGCCGCTGATCTACACCACCGCCAGTGGCCGGCGCGTCGACCTGCTCAACACGCAGCCCGGGCGAACCGGGATGGGCCTCGATGTGTTTCCCCGGCGCGTGGCCGACCTCGAGATCCTCGCGCCGGGCAAGTACGCCGCGCACGACGGCAACGGTCGCCCTGCCAGCGAGGCCGTCCCCATTCCCGAGGGCTATTTCGCGGTCAACGGACACGGCGTTCAAGGCAGGCTGATCGACGCGAGCGGCAAGCCGATCACGGCCGAGGCGCTGGCGCAGGCCATCGTCTCGCACGAGAACTATCACGGCCAACCGGTGCTGATGCTGTCGTGCTTCAGCGGCGACGGCGCACTGCCTCTGGCGCAACGCCTGGCCACGCTGCTCGGCCACGACGTGTACGCGGCAACGGACTCGGTCACGTTGAACAACCGGAGCCAGAGCGCGGAAGACCCCGTCTACACCCGAGCCGTCTCCGTCAGCAACCAGAGCGGCTCCCACAACGCGGGAGTGCTGAAAGCCGCTCCCGGCCAGCAATTGCCGATCGTCGGAATCCGGGAGAACGGCCGGACCGTCTACGACGACATCGGCGTGCAAGGCCCACCGGTCTTCGCGCGCTTTCGCCCCGGTTTATCGCTGGAGCCGGCCGGCGCGCGGCCAGCGGTGCCGCGCGCCACGGCCACCTTGCCGGAGCCCCCCGCAACGACACAGCCGATCGACTTCGGCCGGCCTTCCATGGCCGGTGTCGGCCGTGGACGCGGCAATGTCGACATGCCTTCCGTCAAGTCGACCGGCATGCAATGGGGGCCCGTTGCCTCGGGCGTGGATGCGAACGGAATTCCGCTGCCGCCAACCACGCTCGGCTCCGGCCGCGGCTGGCTGCAGGTCGCGCTGCGCAGCGGCAAGCTCGTCGCGTTTCACCAGCGCGCGAGCGAACAGAGCCCGGGCCTGCGTGGGTTGAAGCCCTCGCCCGACGAGGCAGCAGTGACGGCGCGCATCGCCGAAGAACCGGCCTCGGGCTCGAACGTCCGCTTCGCGGTTCATCAGATGGGCCCCGAAGAGACCATGTATGGCAGCGCCGGCGTGCGTGCCAAGCGCAGCAACACCTTCTCGACCTTCGCGGAGGCCAGCGCCGCGGCGCAGCAGAAAGGTGGCGCCTGGGTGTATCGCATCCAGCCCGATGGCGGCGCAGCGCCATTGACGACGCGTGGCCGGGCTGCGTCCGAAGAGATCATGGGCTCGGTGCATGTGGATGCGAACGGCGAGATGATGCCCATCGGCATTCCGAACGTGCATTCGCCCGCATGGCGCACGGGCGCTTCCGCGTCGGCGGCGCCGAGCAAGGCTGCGTCCAACCACCAGGCCGGCGAATCCACGGGTCTCGCGATGGCGGAGCCCGACATGGACGCGCTGCTCGAAGGATCGAGCGACTACGCCAAGCCGCGCCCCGCCTATGCGGGCCCTGCCTCGCTGCGCGAACTCCAGGCCGGCAAGGCCGCGGCCACGCCCGAGGACGTCGAACAGACGCACTACCTTGCAAGCGCCGGCTCGCCGGACGGCCATGCCGCGCGCGACATTCCGCTGCGCACGCGCTTCATGCAATGGGCCCGCGGCCAGGCGCCTTCGTTCATCGGCGCACCGGACTTCGTCGGCGGCCGCTACGTTCTGGCCAGCGACGCGGCCGGCATCAACCAGGGCGCGCCCGACGCCACCTTCTCGCTGCTCGACCGCTCGCATGTGTACTCCAGCTTCGAGACCGCGCGCGCGGCAGCGGCCGCGCAGGCGAAGACCGAAGGAAGCGGCCTCGTGGGCGTGGTGCGGCTGATCGGCCCGAAGACCGAGATGGCCCAGGTCGCGTTCACCGGTCGCTTCACCCAGGCGCAGGTCGACGGCATCGTCGGCGTGCGCCCCGACGGTGCGGTGCATCCGGTCAGCGTCAGCAACCGGCAGGCCGCGCATGCGCCCAAGCCCGGCGAGGTCTTCGTCGATCCGCACAAGACGATGGAGAAGAACGAGCAGGTCATGACGCCGGCGCAGAAGAGGAAGATCTTCGCGAAGTCGGCCGCCTACATGATCGGCACCGGCGCAGCCTTCTACGGCGCGATCCGCCTCGGCGGCGGGGCTTTGGGCCTGAACATGACCAACCCCGCGCTCGGCGTCGCCGGCGCATCGCTGGGCGGCTACGTCGGCGCGCGCGCCGTGTTCCTTCGCTACGCCTACGAAGCCTTCTTCTACCGCGGCGGCATCGCGGGCCTGAAGCAGGGCGGCAAGATCCGGCTGCAGAAGTACCTCAACCCCCAGGACCAGGACACCTTCGCGCTGATCGGCAACATCGCGGACCCCGCCAAGCGCGAGGCGTCGCTGTTTCAGCTCAAGAGCCAGCTCGACAGCTGGCACGCGGCCCGGCGCGGCATCCAGGGCCGCAGCGACTACGGCGCGGCGCTGAAGGTGCTGGCCAGAGACCCCGCCGACGCGGCCGCGCTCGAAACGCTCTACAAGGGCGCGATCGAGCGCAGCGCACGTCCCGTGATCGGCAAGCGCGGCTGGCTCAACCGCATTCCGCCGGCGCTTCGCAACGAGTACGCGAAGGCGCTGGAGACCTTCAAGGCCGACCCCCGCGACACCGCAGCCACGGCGCTGCTGATGACCGCCCCCGACGTAGGGCGTGGCACCCAGTATGCGGGTCGCGTGCGCGGACGCCTGCTGCGCAACGTGCCGGGTGCGGACCGCGCGCGCTACCGGGAGGCGGTGAAGACCGTGGCGGACAAGAACGGCGACGTCAACGCCGCGATCAAGACACTGGAGGGCATTCCGCTCGACACCGTCGCGCGACAGACCACGGGCGCCCGCGGCGCATTCCGTGGCATTCCCAAGGCCGACCGACAGACCATCGCGATGGCGGCGGAGACACTGCGCGTCAATCCCTCGGACGCGCGCTCGCGCGCGGTGCTGGACCAGAGCCCGGGCAAGCTGACGTCGCCGAACTCTCCGGTGGGCCGCACGCTGTTCGGTGCCCGCGTGCTGAGCTTCGGCCTGAGCCATTCGGCGGGCACTCGGCTGTACCTGAATCCCTTCTTCGACGCGCCGAGTCACCAGTGGAGATGGGATGCCACCACGCTCGACGGCGTGCGCCAGTGGATCAGCAACGAAGGCAGCCTGCACTACGCCGTGGGCAACGCCACCGGCCTCGGTGCCACCGTGGCGAACCGCTACGCCACCATCGAGCAGACGCGCACCGGCCAGGTCATGAGCGAGCGCGGGTCGACCGATCCTGTCGCGTCCGGGGCAAGCCAGGCGCCGCAAAACAAGGCCACGACGCCACCGCTCGACAAGAACGGCAATCCCATGCCGGTCTACAAGGCCACCAACGGCTACTCATGGTTCAGGCGCGTCCTCATCGGCCTGGGCAATCCGAATGCAATCACGCACAACGGCGTGGCTCCAGACGGCGGGCCGATGGTCAAGCGCACGTTCACGCAGCGCCTGGCGCAGTTCTCGTCGTGGGGCGACTCCAGCGGAACGATCGGCCTGACGATCTCCGACAGCATCCAGGCCTACATGTACATCCGCGCCGGCCAATGGGACCTCGCGACACCGCAGCTGCTGAAGGTGGCGAGCGACATGGGCATCTTCCGCGGCACGCAGAAGGACTACATCGACGAGTACCGCTCGAACCGGCAGATGGGGCCGATGGTCTATCACTCGCGCCTGACCAACTACTTCAACGCGCCGCTGGGCGAGGCCAGGACGAATCCGGCCGAGACCTCGCATGGCTGGATCCGCCGCGGCGCACCGCCGCTGGTGCTGCTGGGCGTGGCCGTCGCAGCGCGCGTGGCCGCCGAGGAATGGTCGATGCATGAGAAGAACAAGAAGCCGCAGCAGAACCAGCCGGCCACCACACCCACGCCGTCGCAGAGCCCGTCCTCTACGCCGTCGCCCACTCCATCGGTGACGACCACGCCAACGCCGACACCGTCCCCCACGCTGACACCGACACCGATACCTTCGCCCACCACGACGTCGAACCCGAAACCGGCGATCCCTCGAGGCGGCGGCGTGCGCTTCATCGCCGACACGATGCAGCCTTCTGCCACGGACCTCCAGGCAATGCTCGACGCCGGCACCGCAAGCAACCCGCAGCACGTCAACCCTGCGCTGTCGGACTTCCTCAACATCGACCCGGGCCACACCCGGCGCACGAAGGCGGCTGAAGTGCTGCTCGCCTGAGTTGAACGCGGCCCGGCGGCCGCGGGCTTCAGTCGAAGATGCCGTTCCTCGCAGCCGGCGGCTGCAGCGCGTCGAGCGCCGACAGCCGCCGGTACTCGCCGGGTACCACCGCGTAGGTGCTCATGAAGGTCTTGTGCAGATGGCTCTGGTCGCTGAAGCCGGCAGCATGTGCCGCGTAGGTCACGCGCGCGCCGCCGGCCATGAGGTCGCGCGCGTATTCGATGCGGTGCCCCACCAGCAGCTCGTGCGGCGTGAAGCCCCACGCGTCCTTGAATCGGCGATGCAGATGGATCGGATGCCAGTTGACCGCCTCGGCAAGGTCGTCGAGCGTCAGGCGTTGCTGGAAGCCGGTGGCGATCAGGCCGTAGGATCGGCGCAGGCGATCGTCCGCTTCGCCCGACTCGGCCGTCTTGCCGGCTTGCAGCGGTATCCAATGTGCAAGCAGGCGACGCACCAGCGCGCGCGCCGCGATGCCCGCGTCCTCGCGGCCCGTGTCCGCGATCTCGTGCAGCAGCCTGTGGCACTGCGCGAACTCGCGCCCCCAGGGCTCGCATGCGAACACCGAGACCGGTTCGGGCTCGGGCCCGTGCATGCCGTCGTCCGCCTCGGGCACCGGGTTCACGCAGCGCGCAACCGCCACGCTGCAGTACATCGCGTCCTCGCGCCACGGCGTGCTTCGCGCCTTGATCGAATGCCAGACCTGCGGACCGATGCGCAGCAGCGCACCAGGGGGCACCACGGTGACGCCGGCGCTGGTTCTCACATGCAACTCGGTGTCGGAAACCGACAGCGTGTAGCCGCCATGCCGGTGCGCCCGGATCTCTCGTTGAACGAACCGGTTGGCGGTGAACTGCAGGCCTGCCAACTCTTTGTCGCGCCAATAGGAAGATGCAAGAAGTTCCATGGAAGCTAAGAATCTACATGGCGGGAAAGCCGCCGCTTGCTAATGTCCCGGCATCGATTTGCGCCCACGGATCCAACGATTCGAGCGCATGAATGTGTGTCGATGGCGGGCTGGATTCTATGAATCCCGAACCGTTGCGACAACCGGAATTCCAACGGAGACAGAACCCATGAGACCGACCCTGCGTCACTGGCGCGCGCTGCTGTGCGGCGCGCTTCTCGCATGCCTTGCATGTCTTTCCAATGCGCAGGACCTGCGTATCGGGCTGAGCAGCAATCCTTCATCGGTCGATCCGCATTTCGTGAACAACGATGCGATCAGCGCGGTGGTGAGCCACGCCTACGAAACCCTCGTCGCGCTCGACGCCGACGCACGCCTGACACCCGCGCTCGCAACCTCGTGGCGCGCCATCGACGACACCACCTGGGAGTTCAAGCTGCGCGACGGCGTGAAGTTCCACGACGGCAGGCCGCTCACCGCGCAGGACGTGGTGTTCTCGCTCGAGCGTCCCGCGACCGTCGTCAACAGCCCGAGCTCGTTCGCCGCCTACACGCGCGCCATCACCGGCAAGAAGGTCGTCGACCGCCTCACGCTGCAGCTGACGACCGCCACGCCGGCGCCGCTGCTGCCGAACGACCTCACGCGCATCTTCATCGTCTCGCGCAAGTCGGCCGAGAAGGCGACCAGCGACGACTTCAACCAGGCGAAGGTGCAGGCCGGCACCGGTCCCTTCAGGCTCGTGAAGTTCACGCCCGGCATCGGCGTGCAGTTCGCACGCTTCGACGGGTACTGGGGCCCGAAGCCGGCGTGGTCCGGCGTCATGCTGCGCGCCCTGCCGGCCGAATCGGCGCGCATGTCGGCGCTGCTGTCGGGCGACGTGGACCTGGTGGAGAACGTGCAGGCCAACCTGGTCTCGCAGTTCCGCCAGAACAAGAGCCTGAGCGTCTTCACCAAGGTGTCGAGCCGGGTGATGTTTCTCTACGCCGACCATCGCGAGACCTCGCCCTTCGTCACCGACAAGGACGGCAAGCCGCTCGATCGCAATCCGCTGAAGGACGCGCGCGTGCGCCAGGCGATCTCCAAGCTGATCGACCGCGGCGTGCTGGCCGATCGCGTGCTCGACCAGCTCGGCGTGCCCACCGGCAACCTGGCCGCGAGCGGCATGTTCGGCTTCAACCCCGAGCTCAAGCCCGACACCGCCGACGTGCAGGGCGCGCGGCAGCTGCTCGCCGAGGCGGGCTATCCCGCGGGCTTCGGTCTCACGCTGTTCGGCCCGAACGACCGCTACGTCAACGACAAGCAGGTCGCGCAGGCCATCGGCCAGATGCTCACCCGCGGCGGCATCGTGACCAAGGTGCAGGTCTCGCCGATGGCGACCTACGTCGGTCGCGCATCCAAGAAGGAGCTGGGCTTCGGCCTTCTCGGGTGGGGCGTGGGAGGCGGCGAGCCCTCGGGTGCGCTGCGCGGCCTGCTCGCCACGCCCGACAAGGAGCGCGGCATGGGCGCGACCAACTGGAGCAGCTACAGCAACCCGCAGTTCGACGCGCTGCTGGGCGAGGCGCTCAACACGGTCGACGACGCGAAGCGCGAGGACCTGCTGCGCAAGGCCACCGCGCTCGCGCTGAAGAAGGACTACGCGATCATCCCTCTCTACCACCAGGTCTCGGCCTGGGCGGCGCGCAAGGGCCTGACGATGGTGCCTCGCGTCGACGAGTTCACGCTGGCCTATCAGGTGCATGCCGAAGCGGAGGACCGCAAGTGAACGACATGGCCGGCCTGCCGCAGGTACTTCACCACCTGCCTCCCGCATTCCTGAACGCTTCGGCGCGCACGCTGCACCAGGTATTGCCGAACCCGACGCTGATCCATCTTCGCGGCCTGCAGCCGCGCCCGGTCTTCGTCTCGGTACTGCTGCACGGCAACGAGGACGTGGGCCTGCTCGCGCTGCAATCGGTGCTCGCGAAATACGGCAATCGCCCGCTGCCGCGCGCGCTCTCGATCTTCGTCGGCAACGTGGAGGCCGCGCGAGCCGGCGTGCGCCGCCTGGAAGACCAGCCGGACTACAACCGCATCTGGCCGAACGCCGAGCCGGTCACGCCGCACCAGCGCATGGCGGCGCGCGTCATCGAAGCCATGCGTGCGCGCGAAGTCTTCCTGGCCATCGACCTGCACAACAACTCGGGGCGCAATCCGCTCTACTCCTGCCTGAGCTCGACCGGCGCGGAGCACATGCGGCTCGCGCGCATGTTCTCGCCGCTGGCCGTTCTCATCCAGGCGCCGCGTTCGCTGGGCGCCGCATTCACGCGGTTCTGCCCGACGGTATGCTGCGAGTGCGGAGAGATCGGCAATGCCGAGGGCGTGGCGCAGGCCGCGAGCCTGATCGAGCGCTGCCTCAGCGATGACTTCGGCGACGGTACGGCGCACGACGACATGCAGGCGCTCGACATCTACCAGGCCTTCGCGATGCTCAAGGTCACCGAGGGGCTCACGCTGAGTTGCGATGGCGGTGCAGCCGACCTCCAGCTTTCGCCGGAGATCGAGTCCCTGAATTTCCGCGCGCTCGAGCCCGGCCATGTGATCGCCACCACGCTGTCGCACCCCGATGTCGATCCGCTGCGCGCCTATCGCCTCGACGGCGAGGCTATAGCGGGCATGCTGGTGCGCAAGGGGGCCGACGTCTGCCTGTCGACGCAGGCCATTGCCGCGATGTTCACCCGCGACCTGCGCGCCATCCGCCAGGACTGCCTCGGCTACCTGATGCAGCGCGTGCCCGCGCACGTGCTCTAGGCCCTGCACGCATTCATCACAACGGAAACTTCATGCTGGTCTATGTGATCCGCCGCCTAGCGCAGAGCGTCGGCGTGCTTCTGGCAATGTCGATGCTGGTGTTCGCCAGCGTCTATCTGATCGGCAACCCGGCCGACATCCTGATCAGCATGGATGCCGATCAGGCCGAGCGCGCACGGCTCGTGCAGGCCATGGGCCTGGACCAGGCGTTGCCGCTCCAGTACTGGAACTTCCTACGGCATGCGCTGCAGGGCGACCTGGGCAATTCCTTCGTCCATGGCGTGCCCGCGATCTCGCTGGTGTTCGAGAGGCTTCCCGCCACGCTCGAACTCGCCTGCGTCGCGATGCTGATCGCCATCGCCCTCGGCGTGCCGCTCGGCCTGTGGGCCGGCCTGCGGCCGCAGTCGTGGATCGGCAGGAGCATCATGACCGGATCGATCCTGGGCTTCTCGCTGCCGACCTTCTGGGTCGGGCTGATGCTCATCGTCGTGTTCGCGGTGCAGCTGGCCTGGCTGCCCGCGGGCGGGCGCGGGCCGACGCGCGAAGTGCTGGGGCTCTCGCTGTCGATCTTCAGCCTCGAGGGCTGGAAGCATCTGCTGCTGCCGGCGGTGAACCTCGCGCTCTTCAAGCTCGCGCTGGTGACGCGGCTCACCCGGGCCAGCACGCACGAGGCACTGACGCAGGACTACGTCAAGTACGCCCGCGCCAAAGGCCTCTCGCCGGCGCGCGTGGTGGGCGTGCACGTTCTCAAGAACATCCTCGTGCCGATCGTGACGGTGGTGGCGCTGGAGTTCGGCGCGCTGGTCGCGTTCGCCGCAGTGACCGAGACCATCTTCGTCTGGCCCGGCGCGGGCAAGCTGATCATCGAGTCGATCGGCTCGCTCGACCGCCCGGTCATCGTCGCCTACCTGCTGGTGGTGGTGTCGATGTTCACCCTGCTCAACCTGCTCGTGGACATCGCGTACTCGAGCCTCGATCCGCGCGTGCGGCTCGACGAACAAAGCGCATGACGACCATGTTCGACGAAGACGAATCCCCCCTGCGCCGCCTGCTGCGGCAGTACGCCCGCTCCGGGCTCGCCGTGCTCGGCGCGGCCGTGCTGCTGGCGCTGATGCTCGCCGCGCTGTTCGCGCCCCTCATCGCGCCGCAGAATCCCTACGACCTCGCGCAGCTTGACATCCTCGACTCGCGACTGCCGCCGGGTTCGCACGGCGGCGGCGACGCCGATGGCCGAACCAGGCTCTACCTGCTGGGCACCGACGACCAGGGCCGCGACATGCTCTCGGGCATGCTCTACGGGTTGCGCATCTCGCTGGGCATCGGCGTGGTGGCGACGCTCGCGGCACTGTCGCTGGGCGCGACGCTGGGCCTGCTCGCGGCCTACGTCGGCGGCCGGCTCGATGCGCTGCTCATGCGCATCGTGGACATCCAGCTGTCCTTCCCCGCGATCCTGGTCGCGCTGGTGCTGGTCACGCTGCTCAAACCGGGCGTCGGCAATGTCGCCATTGCCCTGGTCGCGGTGCAGTGGGCCTACTACGCACGCACGGTGCGCGCCGCGGCGCTGGTCGAGCGCCGCAAGGAGTACATCGAGGCCGCGCAGGGCCTGGCCCTGAGCGATGCGCGCATCGTCCTGCGGCACCTGCTGCCCAACTGCCTGCCGCCGGTGATCGTGGTGGCCGCGCTGCAGGTGGCCAACGCGATCTCGCTGGAGGCCACGCTGTCCTTCCTGGGGCTGGGCGTGCCGATCACCGAGCCCTCGCTCGGCCTGCTGATCGCCAACGGCCAGCAATACCTGCTGGCGGGCAAGTACTGGATGTCGCTCTACCCCGGCGTCCTGCTGCTTCTCACGATCCTGGCCATCAATCTCGTGGCCGACCAGCTGCGCGACGTGTCGAACCCGAAGCTGCACAAGCAATGACGAACGCATCCCAACCCCTGCTGCTCGTCGAGGGCCTGAAGACGCAGTTCGCCACGCGCGCCGGCATCGTCAAGGCCGTGGACGACGTGTCGTTCTCGATCGAGCGCGGCCAGATCATGGGCCTGGTCGGCGAATCGGGCTCTGGCAAGTCGATGACGGGCTACTCGCTGATCGGGCTGATCGACCCGCCGGGCCAGGTGGTGGCGGGCCGGCTGCGCCTGGCGCCGCGCAACGGCGAGGTGCTCGACCTGCGGCGCCTGTCTCCTCGCGCGCTGCAGGGCGTGCGCGGCAACCGCATCGCGATGATCTTCCAGGATCCGATGATGACGCTGAACCCGGTGCTGCGCATCGACACGCAGATGATCGAGGCGGTGCGCGCACACCACCGGGTCAGCGAGCGCGTGGCGCGCGAACGCGCCGCCGCGGCGCTCGCCAAGGTCGGCATCCCGTCGCCGCACGAGCGGCTGCTGGCCTATCCGCACCAGTTCTCGGGCGGCATGCGCCAGCGGGTGGCGATCGCGATCGCGCTGCTCAACGAGCCCGACGTGATCATCGCGGACGAGCCGACCACGGCGCTCGACGTCACGGTGCAGGGCCAGATCCTCGCGCAGATGCAGAGCCTGTGCCGCGCCTCGGGCACCGCGCTGATCTGGATCTCGCACGACCTGTCGGTGGTGGCAGGGCTGGCCGACACGGTTTCGGTGATGTATGCCGGGCGCATCGTCGAGCAGGGCCCCGTGGCCGAGGTGCTCGACCGGCCGCGCCACCCGTACACGCGCGGGCTAATCGCGAGCGCGCCGTCGCGCAACTCGCGCGGGCGCCCGCTGCAGCAGATCCCGGGCATGACGCCCTCGCTGCTCGCGCTGCCGCAAGGCTGCGCATTCCAGGCGCGCTGCGCCAGCGCGGACGTGGTCTGCCGCAACGAGCCGCCGCTGGTGGCGCTCGACGGCCGCAGACTGCGCTGCTTCCACCCGGCGCCCCTGCCCTCTCCCTGTGCGATTTCGAACTGACACCATGGACACCGTCACCCCGTTGCTCGAACTGCGCGCCAGCGCCAAGCGTTTCGTCCGCAAGCCCGATGCCGCGGCGAAGATCGCGCGCCTGTTCGGCGCCCCGGTGCCGTCGCGCACCGTCCACGCCGTCGACGGCGTCTCGCTCGCCGTGCGCCCCGGCGAAGTGGTGGGGCTGGTGGGCGAATCGGGTTGCGGCAAGTCGACGCTCGGGCGCATGGCCGCGGGGCTGCAGTCGCTGAGCGAGGGCGAGCGCTGGTGGCAGGGCGAGAACGCCGAGCTGCGCAAGCGTCGCCTCTCGGCGAGCGAACACCGGCGCGACATGCTCGGCGTCCAGATGATCTTCCAGGACCCGTATGCGAGCCTCAATCCGCGCATGCGGGTGCGCCAGATCATCGGCGAGGCGCCCGTGGCGCACGGGCTGGTCGACGCCGGGGACCAGGAGGCGCACGTGGCTGCGCTGATGCAGAAGGTCGGGCTCGACCCCGGCTTCATGCGCCGCTTTCCGCACCAGTTCTCGGGCGGCCAGCGCGCGCGCATCGGCATCGCCCGCGCGCTGGCCGTGCGGCCCCGGCTGCTGATCTGCGACGAAGCCGTGGCCGCGCTCGACGTGTCCATCCAGGCGCAGGTGATCAACCTGTTCATGGCGCTGCGCGAGGAGCTCGCCCTCACCTATCTCTTCATCAGCCACGACCTCGGCGTGGTGCGGCACATCAGCGACCGCGTGGTGGTGATGTACCTTGGCCGTGTGGTCGAGTCGGCGGGCGCGGACGCGCTGTTCGAGCAGCCGCTGCATCCCTACACCGAGGGCCTGCTGGCCGAGGCGCCGAAACTCGAGGTGCGCAAGAAGGCCTTCGTGGCGATCCGGGGCGAGATTCCCTCGCCGCTGAATCCGCCGCGCGGCTGCCATTTCCATCCGCGCTGCCCGCGCGCGACGCAACGCTGCGCCGAGGAAGTGCCGGCACTCGCGCGCGTGGGCGCTGACCACTGGGTCGCCTGCCATCTGATCGAGCGGACGGGCGACGCATGAAGATCGTCGTCATGTGCTGGCTCGCGCGGGCATCGGTCGACGTCTTCGTCGCGCGCAACATCGTGCTGCGCCCCGATCTCGCGGCCAAGGCACCGCAGCACACCGTCTCGGAGCTCGCCGCGCTCGCGCCCGACGTGGTGATCGCGCGGGAGTCGCAGTTCGAGCTGGTGGCGGCCATCGCGGCCGGGCTCGCCGCCGATCTCCCCGCCTGCCGCTTCGTCTTCTGCGGCCTCGCGGCCTCGCGGGCCGCCATCGACACCTCGGCGCTCGCAGCACGCTGCGCCTTCGCCACCGGATCGACCTGGGAGCGCGCCGAGTACGAAGCCTTCGTGCTGGCCGAATCCCTGTGCCGGCCGCGGCCCGGGCTGCCCGCCGGCGTTTCGGCAAGCGCGCCGGGCGAAGTGATGCTGGTGGGCGCAGGCGTGGTCAACCTGGTCACGGCGCTGGCGCTTTGCCGGCGCGGCCATCGGGTCTCGGTGTTCGACCGCATGGCCGATCCGCGCGGGCACGGCGAACAGCATCCCGGACGCGCGGGCGCGACCTTCGGCGGCAGGGACGCGCGCATCTTCTCGTACAACGAGTCGCGCCATCACCTGGCCTGCTCGCCGCTGCACACGCCGCAGGACCTGCCGCGTTTTCGCCTCGGGATCGGGCAGGACGGCTGGCTGTCGCGCCGCTACGAGTCGCTGTCGGAAACCGACCGCCGCTGGATCGCCCAGCTCGAGCAGGTGCCACCCTGGGCAGCGCTGCTGTACGGCAACGACATCGTCGGCTTCAACCGGCAGAGCCACCGGCTATGGCACGAGATCTTCAGCCTCTATCCCGAACTGCTGCGCGAGACGCACCATGTCGGGCGGCTGCTGCGCGTCTACCCGAGCGATGCGTCCCTGCGCGCGGGACGCACGGCTGAGGCCGAGATCGGCGCGCTGCTCGGCGAGGTGCCGCTTGCACGGCTGCGCGAGCGGGAGCCCGCGCTGGGCGACGCGATCGACAGCGGCGCCGTCGCAGGCGCGCTCGAGGTGCAGGGCTTCTCGCTCAACATCGTCTCGTTCTGCCGCAACCTGATCGCGCTGCTTGAGCGCCTCGGCGCGCGCTTCCACTGGCAGCAGGAGGTGAGCGAGGTGCGGTACGCGGATTCGGGCGCGGTGACGGGCATCGTGGTCGACGGCAAGCTGCGGCGCGCCGACCACTACGTGCTCTCGCCCGGCGCACAGGCGCGCACCCTCGCCACGAAGATCGATGGGCTGGCCGCGATCGGCGCGATGGTCGGCATGTGGGTCACGCTGCCGAACGACGGCGCCGCGCTGAACACGCCGCTGAAGGTGCGCAGGCGCGCCTTCGCCAGCAGCGAGGCGGCCCAGGGCGCCAACGTCGTGCCGGGCCGCGACGCCGCCGGGCGGCCAGTGCTGCACTGCAGCTCGGGACATGGCTTCGTCGGCGTCTCGGCCGACGACGTGCGGCTGGCCGACCTGCCCGAGCTCGCGCGCTGCGTGATGGAGACGGCGGAGGAGCTGTTCGGCGACAAGTTCCGGCGCGCGCGGCAGGCCGGCCTGCTCGGCGAGCGCTCCGGTTTCTGCGTGCGCCCCTGGACGCCCTCGGGCCTGGGCGTGCTGGAAGTACAGGAGTGCGACACGGGCGGCAAGCTGGTGCTCAGCGGCGGCCACAACACCGGCGGCTTCGCGCAATCGCCGGCCGTCGCCGAGGCCGTGGCCTGCGCGCTGGAGACGCGACCGCACGCCATGCACATGCTCTACCACCCACGGCGCTTTGCCGACGTGTTCGAGGTGACGCTGTGAGCACGCGCCAGACATCGCTCACCGCGCTGTTGCGCGACGGCCTGCGCGGCGGGGCGACGACGATGTGGATCGATGCCGAAGGCTCGATGCGCCGCGACGAGTTCGCGGCGCTCGTGGTCGCGCAGGTGGCACTGCTGCGCCGGCAGGGCATGAAGGCCGGCGATCGCGTGGCGCTGCATGGCGTGGCTTCGCGCGGCCTGGTGGCCATGCTCGTGGGCTGCCTGCTCGAAGGCGTGGTCGCAGTGCCGGTCGATGCGGCGCTGCCGCGCGCGCGCAAGCAGGCGATGGTGGATGCGTCGGCTCCCAAGCTGGCGATCGAATTCGCGGCGCAGACACCGCTCGACGCAGCCGGCATCAGATGCGTCGCGGGCGTGCCGCTGCCGCAAGCCGGATGGAGGCTGGACGACCTGGGCCTGCCCGAGGTCGCGCCCGACGCCGGCTGCTACGTCTTCTTCACCTCCGGCACGACCGGCAGGCCCAAGGGCATCCTCGGGCGGCGCGGCGGGCTCGCGCACTTCCTGGCGTGGGAGGCCGGCATGCTCGGCCTGCAGCCCGGCGACCGCGTGGGCGTTCTCACCCGCCTGACGTTCGACGTGGTGCTGCGCGACCTGCTGCTGCCCATCGTGGCAGGCGTGACCGGTTGCCTGCCACCGGCTGATTCCCCGATGACGCCGGCCGAGATGCCCAACTGGCTGGCCGCGATGGCCGTCAGCGTGCTCCACACGGTGCCTTCGCTGGCCCAGGCTTGCCTGGCGGGCCTGCCCTCTGGTACCTGCAACGGCACGCTGCGCCACACGCTGTTCGCGGGCGAGCCGCTGGGCGGTGCCTTGGTGGGACGCTGGCGCGCGGCATTCCCGGCGAGCGCGGTCTACAACTTGTACGGCCCCACCGAGACCACGCTCGCGAAGTTCTGCGCCCGCGTGCCCGACCCCGCGCCCGAGGACATCCAGTGCTGCGGCCTGCCGCTGCCCGAGGTGAGCGTGAGCATCCTCGACGAGGCACTGCAGCCCCTCGGCACGGGCCGTGTCGGCGAAGTCGCCATCCGCACGGTGCATGGCTCGCTCGGCTACCTGGACCCGGTGGAGCCCTCGTCCAGGCGCTTCATCGAGCTCGACGGGCTGCCGGCCTACCTGAGCGGCGATCTCGGCTTCCTCGACGAAGGCGGCGCGCTGCACCTGCGCGGCCGCAAGGACCACCAGGTCAAGATCCTCGGCACCCGCATCGAGCCCGCGGGCATCGCGGCGGTGCTGCAGTCGCACGAAGCGGTGATCGACGCCGCGGTCGTGTGCATGCAGAACGAGGAAGGCGAAGCACAGCTCGTGGGCTATTTCTGCACGCGGTCCGACGCACAGGCCGTGCGCCGACGCCTGCGACCCTTTCTCGCCGAGCGCCTGCCGGCGGCGGCGGTGCCGGGCCACCTGATCGCGCTCGACGCCCTGCCGCTCACGGCCAACGGTAAGCTGGATCGCGCACGCCTGCCCATGCCGCCGTCGCGCACCGCAGTCACTCCCACCACCACCGAAGCGGACGCCGACGAGCTCGCACTCGGCGTGGCCGCCGCGATAGCGCGCGTGCTGCAGCAGGCGCAGGTTATCGTCGACGACGATTTCTTCGCGCTCGGTGGCGACTCGCTTGCGGCGATGCGGCTGTGCGCCGAACTCGAAGCACAGCTCGGCGTGCATGCGCAACCGCTGCTGCTGATGCATGCGCCCACCGCGCGCGAGCTGGCACAGCAGCTGCAGGCAGCGGGCTCCTTCGCGCCGGCACCGATCCCGCCCGCGCCGCGCACCCGCTGGTTCGCGCTGAGCCCGCAGCAGCGGCGCTACTTCCGCACTTTCTGCGCGGGAGGCAACCGCAACTGGTGCAACATGGTGGCGCTGTTCGAGCTGCCCGACGGCGTCGATGCCTATGTGGTGGGCCGTGCGCTGACCGAGATCGCGCTGCGCCACGACAGCCTGTGCCTGCGCTTCGGCCATGACGAGGAAGGCACCGTGCGCCAGACGATCGTGGCGACGGCGGACGTCCAGGTGGCGCAATGCGACCTGGGCGCGCTCGACGCGGCGGCACTCGCACAGCGCATCGACGCGATACGGGTGGCCGAGGGCGAGGCGGAGATCGCGCTCTTCGCCGATGCGCCGCTTTTTCGCGCCACCCTGCTCGCCTTACCCGGCCAGCGGCGCCGGCTGCTGTGGACCGTTCATCACCTGATCAGCGACGGCACCAGCCAGGGCTTGCTCGCGCACGAACTGGTCGACCGCCTCGCCGGCCGGCCCTGGGCCACGGATGCCCCGCCGTCGATACGCGACATCGCAGCCTGGGCCGGCGCGCGCAACGATTCGGCGCATGCCGCGCGCGCGCACCTGCGCGCATTGTTCGGCGCGCCCTACCGCCACCGCTACCTGCCGGACAGGCTGCGCTGCGACGATCCGCAACGCTGCCACGCGATGGAGGCCGTCCTGCACGGCACGCTGCGCGACGCGGTCCGCGCGTCGGCGCGGCGCCTGAAGTGCACGCCCTACGTGCTGTACGTGGCCGCGTATTTCCGCTGGCTCGCAACGCTGACCGAATGCGATGACCTGGTGGTCGTGACGCCACTGGCCGGCCGCGCCCATCCGCAGGTCGCGCAGACCATCGGCGATTTCATCAACCTGGTACCGCTGCGCGTCGAGCGCCTGGGCGCGCTGCCGGCACGCCAGCTGGTCGAGAGCGTGCACGACGGCATCGCGCTCGCCGCGCGCAACCAGGAACTGCAGTTCGACCAGATCCTCGACGAGCTCGGCGTGCCCTTCGATGCGGATCGCAATCCGCTGACCGGCTTCTCGCTCAACTTCATGCCGCAGGCGACGGGCGATGCACCCGCCCTCGCAACCGTGCGGCACACGGACCGCGGCTACCGGCTGAAGTATGACCTGCTCATGCTGATCCGCGGATGGCACGACGCCACGCACATCGAGATCCAGTACCGCGCCGGCCTGTTCACGCCGGCCGCGGTCGAGGAGTGCTTCACCGACTACTGCACGCACCTGGAGGCCTTGAGCCATGCCTGAGAAGCCGACCATGAACCCTGCGCCGATGGGCGAATACCTGTTGCTGGTGCTGCTGTCGATCCTCTGGGGCGGCTCCTTCACGCTGATCAAGGTCGCGGTGGCCGACTTTCCGCCGGCTACGCTGGCCGCGGTGCGCATCCTGCTCGGCGGCGCGCTGCTGGGCGTGGTGGCCTTGACCAGGGGCCTCGCGTTCCCGACGCGCGCCGGCCGCTGGGGGGCGCTCTGGGTGCAGGGGCTGCTGCAGGGCGCGTTGCCGTTCACGCTGATCGGCTGGGGCGAGCTGCACATCGCGAGCGGGCTCGCGGGCGTGCTCAACGCGACCGTGCCTCTGTTCGCCTTCCTGCTTGCCGTGTTCGTCGTCGGCTCGGCGCCCTTCGTGCTCGCGAAGTTCCTGGGCGTCCTGCTCGGGCTCGCGGGCGTCGCCGGGATCGTGGGGCACGGCTCCTCCATCGCCGCGCTGGGCCAGAGCGACTTCCTGGCGTGCATGGCGGTGCTGGGCGCGAGCGCGTCGTATGCGTGCGG
>JACXTT010005458.1_pt1 | contig 18450 bp, 13 predicted proteins | sample 9270951 | NCBI WGS metagenome assembly JACXTT01 (sample SAMN15532306, study PRJNA645909) | rock metagenome | isolation source: weathered quartz diorite | place: Puerto Rico | collected 2017-06-21 | reverse complement strand
CGTCAATGTCTCAGCGAAGGTTCCTTCGCAATCTCGGTGTCGCCGCTCTCGCATTCGTTCTGCTAGGCGGCATCGGCTTTTCTGTAGTTGCGACGCAAGAAGGGCCGAAGCGTGCAGTCCCAAGCGCGCGGGACATACTCGGCCCCGCTTCCGTCGTGCCACTGGCGGACCAGCCACCGGCGGAGCTCATCGTCGATCCGCCGCTGCCCGAACCGCTGGCGAAGGGGGTTGTGGTGGTGCAATACCGCACTGAGAATCTGCAGCTTGTGCCAGTGTTCGGTCCCGAAGCGCTCGCCGTGTCGCCGCGAATCGGACATCTCCACGTGAGCGTCGACGACACGCCCTGGGTCTGGGGCAGCACAAGCGGGGAGCCCTTGATCATCAACGGCTTATCTCCCGGGCCGCATAAGGTCACCATCGATCTGGTGAATGCCAACCACAAATCGCTCGAAAAACGTGTCGTCAAGTTTGACGTGCCAAAACAAGAAATCGCCAGGCCGGCACTGGCCGCGCTAGACAGTCAGCAGCCGCCTGCGAAGCTCATCGTCGAAGCGCCGCAGGCGGACGCGCTGGCGCACGGCGTTGTGATTATCAAGTACCGCACGGAAAATCTGCAGATCGCCCCGGTGTTCGGGCCTGCTGCGCTCGCGATCAAGCCGCGGATCGGGCATCTTCACATCACTGTGGATGATCTCCCCTGGCGTTGGGCGAATGCGAGCGGCGAATCGGTGATCGTCGGCGGTTTGCCTCCTGGACCGCACCGCATTCAGATCGAACTGGCCGACGCCAATCACCGGCCGCTCGCCCGAGATATCGTGAAGTTTGACGTAACGGGACGTTATAAGCCCTAATAGCAAACGGCAAAGGGGCACAGCCCGACACAGTTGAGGAACGACAACCTCATCTGTGTTGGGCTGTGTCCATGTGACCCAAGACGTCGTCAGTCCAAGTGAACGTAGATGGTTGGCATTCTTGCCCACTGTCGTCTTTACACTTCGCGCGATCAAACCACTCGTGCCATTGAACCTGCCTGATTGCATGGACCGAATCATCTGCCAATCGAATTAAGCAAGTCCTGATCTTTTGTCGCGCGTCAAGTCGTTCTCAAGTTGCCAATTATTCCATTTATGCCAAAAGTGCCGGTTGGCCGATCATGGAATATGTACCGATGTTCGCGCGCTACGCAGGAGCGACTCATGTCCTCATGCCGTCCCAGGTTGCCCATTTTTCTTGCGATTTGGACCGTTCGCCTTCAATCGGCGCTTATCGTCGGCCTGATTCTACTTGCAAGCAGCGGGTGCACGAGTCTACGCGAGTACATTCACAACGGTCTCAAGGTAGGACCAAACTACCAGGAGCCGACGGGACCAGTTTCAGGTGAATGGATCGACAGCAAGACAACGGGTGTCAACGTTGCCACCAGGGATTTGACCGAATGGTGGAGCGAATTCAAGGATCCCAAGCTGAACGCGCTAATCGCTGAGGCGCAGCAGCAGAACCTGACTTTACGCAGCGCCGGCACGCGGATTCTGGCGGCGAGGGCGCAACGTAACATCGCCGCAGGAAACCTCTTCCCGCAACTGCAACAAGCCTTTGCCCAACACACGCGCAATCAGTTCAGCGCCAATACCGCCAACCCGCTTCCCAATCGTTTCTTCAACGACACGGGAGCCGGAGTGAATCTGTCTTGGGAAATAGATTTCTGGGGAAGATTCACCCGCGGCGTGGAAGCGGCGGATGCTGACCTCGATGCGTCGATCGCCAACTACGATGACGCACAGGTGTTGCTGACCGCGGAAGTGGCCTCAACCTACGTGCAGATCCGCGTCTATCAGCAACGGCTCCGGTACGTGGCTGAAAACATCAAGGTTCAAACCAAATTGTCGCAGGCGGCGGAGACGAATTTCAAAGCAGGGAAACTCAAGAGAATCGACGATGCGCAAATGCGTTCTAATCTGACGGACACCCTCGCATTGAAGGAACAGCTCGAATCGGGCTTACGTTTGTCCAACAACCAGATGTGCATTCTGGTCGGCAGACCGGTGCTCGATCTCATGCCGGAACTTGGCGACGGAGAGATTCCGTCTGCGCCGCCCGAAGCCGCGGTCGGCATTCCCGCGGATTTGTTGCGGCGGCGGCCCGACTTGCGCCGTGCCGAACGCTTGGTGGCAGCGCAAAGTGCGCGCGTTGGCATCGCCACCGCCGATCTCTATCCGCGCATTGGCATCGTTGGATCGCTTGGGTACGAAGCCACGAATTTCTCCAATCTCTTCGCCTCTAAGAGCTTCATCGGCACGATCGGGCCGAGCCTTCGCTGGGACGTTCTGAACTATGGCCGGCTCGTCAATGGCATCCGGGTGCAGGATGCCTTGTTCCAAACCGCAGCTGCCGACTATCAAAATGCCGTCCTTCGTGCCGGCCGAGAAGTCGAAGATGGCATCGTACTGTTCTTGCGTTCTCAGGCACGCACGAATCAGCTTACTATCAGCGCCGAGGAAGCAAGGGTAGCCGCCGAGCACGCGGCGGAGTTGAGCAAGGAAAAGGAATTTGACATCAATCGTCTCTTCGTCACGACCAATTTCAAGGTCGCGCAGCAAGACAAGCTGGCACAGTCGCGCGGCGACATCGCCTTGGGACTCATTCAGATCTACAAAGCACTTGGCGGCGGCTGGAACATGCAGTCGGCGAATTGTGCTCCGTGCGCCGAACCGATTCCCGCACGTGCAGCGAACCAGGAACCGATACGTGTGCAATTCTTAACACCAGTTGCGCAAGAGTCTGACTCGGCGGTTCGCACAGCGCCCCGCGAGCGCTGAGCCGCAATCCACCAGCTATCGGCTCCCGGTCAATCGACGAATTACATAGAAGAACACGGGGGTCAAGAAAATCCCGAATAACGTGACGCCGAGCATGCCGAAGAAGACCGCCGTGCCGAGGGTTCGCCGCATTTCAGCGCCGGCGCCCTGCGCGATCACCAGCGGGAGAACGCCGAGAATGAACGCGAACGACGTCATGATGATCGGCCGCAATCGCACCTGAGCGGCTTCCACGGCGGCGTCGAATAGCGACGCTCCTTGCGCTTGCCGATCGCGAGCGAACTCGACGATGAGGATGGCGTTCTTGGCCGCGAGCCCCGCCAAGACGACAAAGCCTACCTGGACGAAAATGTTGACGTCCATTTTCATCAATGCGATTCCGCCCAACGCGCTAAGCAAGACCATCGGCACAATCAAAATCACCGCTAGCGGCAGCGACCAGCTTTCATAGAGTCCAGCCAACACGAAGAAGACCAACACCACGCCAAGCACGAACGCGCTGAATGGATTCTGCTGCAGGTCACGAAACGATTCGATCTGGCCGGCTTGCTTTTGCAGCAGGCTCAGCTCGGTCCATTCGTAGCTCATCGAGCGCGGCAATTCCGTGTCGGCCAAGTGCTCCATGCCAGCCATGACATCGCCGGTGCTGACGCCGGGCCGCGTCACCCCGTTGAGCGGGGCCGCCGTAGACATGTTGTAGCGCGTGATGGTCAGCGGCCCCACCGTGTCGCGCAGGTTGACCACCGAGCCTAGCGGCACCATATCCCCGTCGGCGTTGCGAACCTTCAGGTTCTTGACAGCCTCGGCATCCATACGAAAGGCTGCGTCTGCCTGAATGTTTACCTGCCAGGTACGGCCAAACCGATTGAAGTCGTTGACGTAGTATCCACCCAGGTACACTTGCAGCGTGTCGAAGACGTCCGTGAGGGGAACGCTCATGGTCTTGGCCTTGGTGCGATCGATCTCGGCAAAGAGCTGCGGCGTGTTGGCGCGGAGCCCGTTGAAGGCGCCCAAGACGCCAGGCTGCTTGCTGCTCTTGGCAGCTATCTTGTCGGCTTCAGCCTGAAGCGTCTTGAAGTTGACGTCGCCGGTTGCCTTGATCATGAGCTTGAAACCGCCGGCGCTGCCGAGGCCTTCCACCGCCGGCACTCCGAACACATTGATTCGCGCTTCCGGAATCTCCGCCGCAAATCGTTTTCGCAGCTCGGCGGCAATCGCGTCGCCCGACAGCGACGGATCGCGGCGATCGTGAAACGGTGTGAAGGTGATGAACATCGTCCCCACATTCGAGCCAATGGCGTTAAGCACGAACGATCGGCCCGGGTTGCTCAGGGTGTGGGCGACGCCTGGCGTTTCCAGAGCAATCTTTTCCATCTTGCTGGCAACTTCCACAGTGCGTTCCAGCGACGCCGAATCGGGAAGCTGAATATTGGCGATCAAGCGGCCCTTGTCCTGGGTGGGAATGAAGCCAGTCGGGACTTTGGTGAACCCGAATCCGGTCAAGCCGATGAGGCCGACGTAGATCACAAGAACAATGATGCTCAATCGCAGGGCCCAGCCGACCGACTTGCCGTAGACTCTGGTGATGTGATCGAAGACCCAGTTGAAGCCGCGGAAGAATCGGCCGAGGACGAAGTTAACGGGGCCGATGATGAACCATCCCAGGATGCCGCCGCCGACCGCGCCAGGCAAGAAGAGGACGAAATAGATTGCATACTCGATCAACGAGTCCTTCAATCCGCCCGTCGCTTCACCGCCTTCAGCATCGGCGGGAAGTCCGAGCTGGACGCCGAGGCTCGGCGTCAGCAGCCACAATGTCGCCAACCCGCCGATGAGGCCGAAGAACCACCATGGCAGCGCTTCCTTGCCCTGATCGCCATGTTCGCCCGGCTTGCGCGAGCCGAAAATCGAGGCGGCACGAGCGGGCGTCATGGTCATGGCATTGATGGCCGAGATGATCGTTGATGCGGAAATCGTCAAAGCGAACTGGCGGAAGAACTGCCCGGTGATGCCTCCCAGGAAGGCGCTGGGCAAGAACACTGAACTCAACACAAGGGTGATAGCAAGAATCGGCCCGGTGATCTCCGACATCGCTTTGAGCGTCGCCTCGCGTACTGACAAGCCCTTTTCCAGCCAGCGTTCGATGTTTTCCAGAACGACAATCGCGTCATCCACGACGATGCCGATTGCCAGCACCAGGCCGAAGAGGGTGAGGTTGTTCAGACTGAATCCCATCAACTTCATGACGGCAAACGTGCCGATCAAGGAAACGCCGACATCGATCACGGGCAAAAGGAGCGACTTCCAGTCTTGCAAGAACAGCAACACGACGATGGCGACCAGGATGACGGCGTCGCGCAACGTGTGAAACACTTCGCTGACCGACTCGCGAATGAACGGCGTGGTGTCGTACACGATCGCATACTTGAGCCCCGGCGGAAAACGTTTTTCCAGCTCGCGCATCTTCGCCCGAACGCGGTCAGCAGTGTCGAGGGCGTTGGAGCCGGGGAGTTGAAAGATCGCCAGACCGACCGATGCCTTTCCGTCAAGCGTGAGAAGCTGGTCCTGGCTCCTGGCGCCTAACTCTGTCCAGCTCACGTCCTTGAGATAGGTGACCTCGCCGTCAGCGCCGGTCCTGAGGATGATGTCGGCGAATTGCTCGGCTTCGACGAGCCGGCCCTGCGTGCTGATCGGGTACTGAAAATTCTGGCCTTGCGGCGCCGGCCGTTGACCGATCTGGCCTGCCGCCACCTGCACGTTTTGTTCGCGCATTACCTTGACGACGTCGCCGGCCGACATCTTTCGTGACGCCAGCTTGTCCGGATCGAGCCAAACACGCATGCTGTAATCCTGACCGCCGAAAGTGAACACATCGCCGACGCCGTCGACACGCGCGAGGGCATCCAGCAGTTCGATCGTGGCGTAGTTGCTCAGGTATAATCGGTCGCGATAGGCGGTGTCGCTTCCTGGCACAGATTCGAGGTAGAGATTGACGACCAGCAGTATGTCCGGGGAGCGCTTCTTGACCGTGACGCCGATCGCCTTGACCACGTCCGGCAAGGTCGGCTGAGCGATGGCGACTCGATTTTGCACGAGCACCTGGGCCTGGTTGAGGTCCGTGCCGAGTTGAAAGGTGACGTCGAGCGAGTAGGATCCGTCGTTGCTGCTTTGCGACGACATATACAACATGCCCTCGACGCCGTTGACCTGCTGCTCGATTGGCGCCGCCACCGTGTCGGCGACGACCTGAGCGTTGGCGCCGGGATAGAACGCCGTCACGCGCACCGTCGGCGGCGAGACATCTGGATACTGTGCGACCGGCAACAGGCCCGATGCAATCAGTCCCATCAAGACAATGACGATCGAAATCACCCAGGCCAAGACCGGACGGTCGATGAAGAATCTTGCAAGCATGGTAGCACCCCTTGTTTCCGCTTGCGGCTAGCAAGTTACATCGTTTTGCTGCGCCGCAAGCAGTTACACTAACGCGGCATGTCCACGAGTTTCGGTTCAACGACCATCCCGGGCCGCACTTGCTGCAAGCCGGTGACGATCACGCGCTCGCCTGGCTGTAATCCCTCGACGGCGCGTAACCCGCCATGCAGTCCGCCGGGCCGGACCGGACGAATGGCGACCTTCTTCGCGTCGTCCACGACGTAGACAACCTTGTTCCCCTGATCGGTGTCGATGGCACGGTCGGAAATGAGCAGGGCCTTGTACGGAAAGCCAATCGGCACGCGAATGCGCACGAAGTATCCGGGAGCGAGCAATTCGTCCTTGTTCGGGAACAGACCGCGTAAGCGCAGGGTGCCGGTCTTCGGGTTGACCTGATTGTCGACGAAGTCGATGACGCCCTTGTGGGGAAAGTCCTTCTCGTTGGCGAGTCCGAGGTAGACCGGCAAGGCGACTTCTCGCGCTGAATTCGCTTTGCCCTCGCGGATCAACGTGCGGACGCGCAGCACGGTGCCTTCGTCGACGTCGAAATAGGCGTACATGGTGTCGACCGAGACAAGGGTGGTAAGCAGGGTGCCGCCGGCCTGGCCCGATTGGACCAGGTTTCCTTCGGTCACCAGTGCCCGGCCCACGCGGCCTGCAACCGGGGCCTTGACTTTGGTGAAATCGAGGTCGAGTTGAGTTTGGTCCAGGTTGCCCTTGAGCGTGACGATCGCCGCCTTGGCTTGGTCGCGATCGTAAATCGATTTCTCGTATTCCTGGACGGCGATGGTCTCCTTCTTGACCAGCACCTCGGCACGCCTTAATTCGGACTCGAGCCGGGCCAGTTTCGCTTCGCCCGATTCGAGGTTTCCCTTGGCCTGGGCCAGCGCGGCTAGATAGGTTCGCGGATCAATCTTGAAGAGTACGTCGTCCTTCTTGACCACGGTCCCTTCCTTGAAGTTGACTTTCTCCAGGTAGCCCCAGACGCGGGCACGCACTTCGACTGAATCGACGGCCGCAGTCCGGCCTGTCTGATCGGAGTAATCGGTAACCTCCCGTTCAACCGGTTTGCTGACGGTTACCGCCATCGGAACCGGCGCTGACTGCTCGGGATGCGTCGGCGCACAACCCGCCAGTACCAGGGGCAACGCGAGCACAAGCCATCTCATGATCAACCTCCGTTGGATGTGTCGCTTACGGCTTCACTCCAAGCCGCGAGCAAAAGTTCGCTCCACGTTCATGCAGGAATGGCGGCGGCCTTCAGGGCTCGTTCCTTGGCTTGAGCTGGCGCACGACTGCTCAACCAGGCATCGATGCTCATGGTCCCGGCGCCGTTGGCGAAAATGAAGAGCATCGCGCCCATCATCGACAGATTCTTCAAGAAATGGATCATTTGCTCCTGTTGGGCCTGTCCTTCGAAGTTCCAGAATGCGTGGAAATAGAAACTGGCCAGCGCCAAAAACGTCGCGAGCAGAACGGCGCCGAAGCGTGCCTTGTAGCCGACAATGAGCGACACGCTGCCGACGACCAGGAAGACAATGGCGCCCGCGAGCAGCAAATGCGGCGCCGGGATGCCCACGGACTCCATGACCCCGGCAACGGCGTTGAAGTTGGGAATCTTGTTACCCACGGCAGACATCAAGAAGATTGCGGAGAGCAACACGCGCCCCGCGACAGTTGTCGCCCCTTGGAGTTCGAACATGACTTTTCTCCCCTGTGTTAGAGTTTTTGCGGTCTCAACCGACAGAAGGATTACCGTCGCCGACAGGAAGCCTTACACGGAAAAAAACTATGTGTCTGAACCTGAAGCGTAGGCAAAGGGCAGGAACTAAAAGTGAAATCACTTCGGATTTGGTGACGGTCCCCTCCTGCTGACACTCAGGAACCGCTCAAAACATTGAGAAAGCGCCCTGAGGCGGCGGGCAATTCAGGTCTGCTGAAGAGATGCGAATTACCCGTTACTTTTTCGTCACGATTTCATGCGGACTTTGTCCACCCCGGACGCTTATTCTGATGAGCATTTTTTTGTCGTGGAGTGTAAGAACGGCATGCGCGGCCGGTATCCCTTGATGAAAGCAACGCCGCTGGCGATCGGGGCCCGCGGTTCACCAAACCGAAAATGGAGACAATCATGAACGAATTCAAAGAAAAAGTCGCCCTAGTGACGGGCGGGACATCGGGAATCGGGCGAGCCACGGCAATCGCTTTTGCCAAGGAAGGCGCAAAAGTCGTGGTCGCCGGCCGACGTGCCGTGGAAGGGGACGAGACCGTTCGCCGTATCCGGGCAGTGGGAGGCGACGCCATCTTCGTGCAAACCGATGTGGCCAAGGATGCCCAGGTCAGGAATTTGATCGGCCGCACCTTGGAACAGTACGGACGCCTCGACATCGCATTCAACAACGCTGGCATTGAGCAGCCGCCGGTGCCGTTCCTGGAACAACCCGAAGAGTCTTACGATCGGGTCATGGACATCAACGTGAAGGGAGTCTGGCTGAGTATGAAGCACGAAATTCCGGCGATGCTCAAGTCGGGGGGCGGGGCTATCATCAACACCTCTTCGGTGCTGGGCGTGATCGGCCTTGCCGGCACGGAGGTCTATGTCGCCAGCAAGCACGCCGTCATCGGTTTGACCAAGTCGACTGCGCTTGAATTCACCAAGCAAGGCATTCGTATCAACGCGGTTCTGCCTGCGGCAATCGAGACCGACATGATTCACCGCTGGGTCGGGGATGAAAGCAAGGCGCGCGATGCCTTGACCGCCATGCACCCGATTGGCCGCATCGGGACCTCCGAAGAGATTGCTAATGCCGTCATTTGGCTCGCGACCGACAAATCGTCCTTCGTGACCGGCCACAGCTTGCTCGTCGACGGTGGCTTCACTGCTCAGTAGGCCTGCGCCGCTTGAGGCTTGGCGTTAGCGCGGCACACTGCGAACGCCAAGTCGCAAGTGGTGAAACCACTTCGCCCGGGAGACTCAAGATGAACAGGAAAAATGACCTCACTCGCTTGGCAAACGATCTGGCGGCACACTGGGCCGATCCGGTCCTCGAGATTCTCAACGCCGTCGGGATAAGTTACTTCTCCATCGACATGGAACTCGAAACCTGGCGCGTCGTGAAGAAGGTTCTAAGGCAAGAGTTAGGCTGGCAGCCAGCTGTTCGCTCTTCGAGTCTCGTATCGTTAAGCACCTTGATGGAGCGAGTGTTGCATAGGTCTGCCGAACAGCTTGCGATTCGGCTCGGGCTGCACGCGCCATCTGATGTATTCAAGACCTTGGTTCGCCGTCTGGCCGGCGAACGCGGAGTTAGCTCGGCCGAGCGGTCGCTATTCCTACAGCTCATCGATCAGCCAATGCTGCACGGCGCGTTCAAGCGGTCCAACCCAGCCGACTTTACGCCGCGCTTGCGCGTTTCTGCAGTGTGAGGTCAACGATGACGCACGCGGCCCGCCTATAATAATCAAGGCATGTCGTTGCGGATCTATGCCTTGAGGACACGGAATGCAGGAGTCACCGGCAACGCGGGCGAGCTTGTTGGTTCGCATACGCAACGGCAACGATGCTGAAGCGTGGCGCGAGTTTGCGCACCTTTACGCCCCTGTCATTTATGCCTTCGCGCGCAAACGCGGCCTGCAAGATGCTGACGCAGCGGACCTCATGCAGGAAGTATTGCGATCCGTGTCAAACGCGGTTGGGCGGCTGGAGTACGATCCAATTCGCGGCACCTTTCGGGGCTGGCTCTTCACCATAACGCGCAACAAGGTGTTCAACTTTCTGGAGGGCCGTAGCCACCGCGTCCAGGGAACCGGTGACTCACGGATGCAACAGCGCCTCGAAGCACACGCCGATGCCGACGGCAAGATGTCGGCAGAATGGGAAGCCGATTATCAGCGAACCCTGGCGGCTCAGGCGATGGAACGTGTGAAAGACGAATTCCAGGCCGCAACCTGGGATGCGTTCATTCTGACGGCGGTAGAGGGACATGCGCCGGCGCAGGTGTCGGCGAAAGTCGGACTTTCGGTCGGCGCCATCTACGTTGCCAAGAGCCGGGTCATCGCCCGGCTTCGTCAGGAGATCGAGAGTATGCAAGGAGACGAGCCATGAGCGTGTCTTCCAAATGTCCGAGTGCGGCCGACTTACGCGATCTGCTGGAAGGCGCGATTGCGGATTCCGATCAGGCGGCGGTCGTTTCGCACTTGGATCAGTGCAGTTCGTGCCAGCAATCGTTGGAGGCGCTCGCCAATCCCGATAGCTCATTCGGGGTCACGTTGTTGGAACAAGCCGCGCATAGGACGCCCGAAGCAACCTCCGCGTACTGGCCCGCCCTAAAGAATGCAGAACAGGCCCTGACGCTCGAATCCCCTGCAAGGTCTCGGTCCGCGGACATTTCGTTGCCATTTCTTGATCCGCCGGCGGACGGCAGCCACTTGGGAACACTAGCTAACTTCACTATTGTCCGCGTCGTGGGGCGCGGCGGCATGGGAATTGTCCTTCACGGTGTGGACACCTGCTTGCAGCGCGACGTGGCAATCAAGATCCTCGATCCCGACCTGGCTAAAGACGAGATGGCCGTCAAACGCTTCTGCCGCGAATCGCGCGCGGCGGCTTCGATCAGCCATGAGAATGTGGTGGCGGTCCACCAGGTCGAAGAAGATGAAGAGAAAAACATCCCGTTTCTGGTCATGGAACTCGTCGCCGGCGAGTCTTTGGAGAAAACGCTTGAACGCGAGGGCCGGCTGCCGTTGAAGGAGATCGTCCGCATCGGTATGCAGACAGCCGCCGGTCTCGCGGCCGCCCATGACAAGGGATTGATCCATCGCGACATCAAGCCGGGCAACATTCTCCTGGAACAATCCGGTCAGCGTGTGAAGTTGACCGACTTCGGCTTGGCCCGTGCCGCGGAGGATGTCCGCTTGACGCGCAGCGGCCTCGTCGCGGGCACACCCCTCTATATGTCCCCCGAGCAGGCTAGCGGCGAGGAACTCGATGCCCGATCCGACCTTTTTAGTCTTGGCGTGGTTCTCTACGAACTCGCCGCCGGCGAACCCCCGTTCAATGGCAAGACGCCGCTCGCCGTATTGAAGCAGCTCACCGAAAGTAAACACGTGCCGTTGAAGGAACGAAATCCGGACCTGCCCGACTGGTTCGTGCAAATCGTTGATCGCCTACTGGCCAAGAAGCCGGACGATCGATTTCAGTCGGCACGTGAAGTCGCCGACACGCTGGAACACTTCTGGGCACTGCTGAAATCGTCCGAGACCTTGGTGTGCCCAAAGAAGAAAGCCGCCAGTCCGTGGAGAAACGTGACGCTCGGCATCGCCGCGGGGCTATTGACGCTCATGCTTGGCGCCGGGGGCTTCTACTTTCTGATTCCGCCGCGAGAGAGGCCAGAGGACAAGAATCCGGCGCCTACGCACTTGTTCAAAGGAAACGGCGGACCGCTCTGGTCCATGGCGATTTCAAAAGACGGCAACTTCCTGGCGATGGGTAATGGCAATGGCAGCGTGACCATGTGGGACATCTCCAAAGATCAAGTCGAATGGACCAAGTCAGACGCTCACAAGGGGCCGGTCTGGGCGCTCGCACTGTCGCCGCGCGGAGACTACTTTGCAACCGGCGGCGACGACAATCGTGCCGTCATCTGGGACATGAAGACGCAAAAAGTCGTACACGAGATCACCAGCGACAGGGGATTCCGCGCCGTTGCCTTCGATGCCGAAGGAAAAAGACTCCTGACCGGCGACCGCAATGGGGCGGTCAAGGTGTGGGATGTGCAAACAGGCGCCAAGAACCCTCTGGAAACAGCGGAACGCCACTCGGGCCTGGCCGTGGCTGTCGCCTTTGCACCCGATGGCAAGACCATGGCTTCCGCCGGCAGCGATAAATTGATCAAGATCTGGGATACGGAGCGGGCCGGGCTGAAATTCACTTTGACCGGACATGAGAGCGACGTCTATGGCATTGCCTTCGCGCCGTCAGGCAAGTATCTCGTGTCCGGAAGCTGGGATCGAACCGTGCGTCTCTGGGACCTTGCATCGGGAAGCCAACTCGCAAGATTCGATGGTCACTCGCAGGACGTGTGGTCTGTGGCATTCAATCACGACGGCAAGCTGTTCGCCTCCGCCGGCGAAGACCAGATGGTCCGCATCTGGAGCATGGAGACGAAAAAAGAAGTCAACGCCTTTCGCGGTTCCACAGGCGCAATTCTAAATGTCCGCTTTGCCCTCTCGAATGACAACGTTCTCGTTGCAGGCGGAAAGGACGGCACCGCGCGCCTGTGGAATCTCAATAACTTGCTCAAGTAACAATCCGGAGTCTCGCATGTTTCCAATTGCCGTTGACTCTGGCGGCAATTCTGCGGGCTTGAACTTGCCCACTTCATCGCGGCTACTTAAGGACTTTGGGGTTGACGCGGCGTGACACCTGTTCGCGTATGGCGATTCCTATTTCACGCTAACTGAACGCGCCCGCAATGTAATCCTGAGTGTGCTTCTCATTCGGGTTGTTAAAAATGTCCTTGGTCGATCCGAATTCAACCAGGTAACCCGTTCGGCCGCCCTGTTTGGTATCCACATAGAGAAACGCCGTTGAGTCGGCGACGCGCTTGGCTTGCTGCAGGTTGTGTGTGACGATAGCGATCGTGTATTTCTTCTTCAGGCCCTGCATCATGTCTTCAATTTTCAGCGTTGCGATTGGATCGAGCGCGGAGCATGGCTCGTCCATCAGGAGGACTTCGGGCTCCGTGGCAATGGCGCGAGCGATGCAGAGGCGTTGTTGCTGACCGCCCGAAAGTGCCAGGCCGCTGGTATGAAGCTTGTCCTTGACTTCGTCCCACAGAGCGGCGCCTCGCAGGGCTTGTTCGACCTTGTCGCTCATGTTGCCGCGATAGCCGTTGAGGCGCAGACCGTAGGCGACGTTGCGGTAGATGCTCATGGCGAACGGATTAGGCTGCTGGAAGACCATGCCGATATGCCTGCGGACGGCGACTGGATCGACGGCGGCGCCGTACACATCCTTGCCGCGAAAGCGGATCTGACCTTGAAAACGGAAGCCGCGAATCAAGTCGTTCATCCGGTTGATGCTGCGCAGCACGGTGCTCTTGCCACAACCGGAAGGGCCGATGAAGGCAGTGACTGTATTTTTCCTGATCACGAGATTCGTGTCGCGCACTGCCTTGAAGTCGCCGTAGTAGAGCGATTGCAGCTCGATGTCGATGACCGATGGTTGGCCGTTAGCGGTACCATTCTTGTGAACATCTGGGGCAGCCTGTATTGCGTTCATGGGAAACCCTCTGAGTGCGATCAAGCTTTGTGGGAACGGGCGGTCCAAATCTGGGCGGCAATGTTGGCGATCAAAACAAGCACAACGAGCACCAGCGACGCGGACCAGGCGATCTCGATCTGATTGCGGAACGGTGAGCTGGAGAAGTTGTAAATCAGCACGGCGAGCGACGGAGTCGGCTCCATCACGTTGTGCGTGAGCCAATAGCTGCTGAACATGGCCGTGAATAACAGTGGCGCCGTTTCACCGGCGGCGCGAGCGACCGCCAACATGACACCCGTCAAGATACCGGGCAAGGCGGTTGGCAACACCACATGTATCGTCACCTGCGTTGGCGTGGCGCCCATGCCGATGGCCGCCTCGCGCATGCGCTGCGGCACCATCTTGATCGCCTGTTCCGCCGTCAACAGCACGGTGGGAATCATCAGAATCGAAAGCGCGACGCCGCCAGCCAATGCTGAGTATTGACCAGTCAAGAGCACCACGCCCGCATAGGCGAATAGGCCGGCGAGTACCGATGGCAATCCGGAAAGCACCTTGACGGAAAACCGCACCAGCGAAGCGATCTTGGTGTCTGGGCCGAACTCGGCTGTGTAGACAGCGCCCAGGATGCCGACCGGCACGGCAATGAGTGAGGCGATGCCGACCATCAACAATGTGCCGAGAATCGCGTTGCCGATGCCGCCGCCGTCCATGCCGGCCGCAGGGGGTAGTTCAAGGAACAAGGCGGGCCCCAGTCGCTTGCCCCCCTGGTAAAGCAGCATTGCCAAGACTGACACAAGCGGCGCCAGGGCTGCGAAAGCCATAGCCAAAATGAGAACGCTGAAGATCGCATTGACAAGCGTCCGCGGTGAACGCAGACGGCGTTCCAGGTCGGGCAGTGGACTTGCCGGTGCTTCGATGAAGGACGGCATCGGGTCTGGCGCAAGCGCGGGCAAACCGCCTGCCACTCCCATCACCTCGCCCAGGCCGGGTTCGGGCGGCGGATCATGCGCCAGGGCGTCCACATCCACAATCTTTTGCGGCTCGCTCATCGCTTGGCCTCCCCGAGGTGCGATGTGCGCATGATCAACAGCGTGCCGAGAATGTTGATCGCCAGCGTGATGGCAAGCAGCACAAGACCGGCATACATGAGAGCACCCTTTTCCAGGTCTGACGACTCCGGCCATTGATTCGCCATCAACGCCGCCAGCGTGTTCCCCGGCGCGAATAGCGACCATTCAAACGTGTTGCTGTTGCCGAACAGCATCGCCAGGGCCATCGTCTCGCCGACGGCCCGGCCAAAAGCGAGGATAATCGACCCATAGATGCCGCGAGACGCGGTTGGCAGGATGACGCCCCAGATCGTTTCCCAGCGCGTCGCGCCCAACCCATAGGCGGCTTCGCGCAGTTTGTGCGGAACAGCGGCGATCGAGTCGCGCGAGATTGCCGTCACGGTCGGTAGCACCATGATCGCCAGCACGAGTGCGGACGGCAGCAACCCTGGGCCGGACAAGCGCGTGCCGAATAACGAGATTTCGCCAAGATGTTCATGCAGCCAGTTCGCCGGCGGCCGCACTAGCGGGATTAGCACGAAGATGCCCCACAGCCCGTAGACAACGCTGGGAATTGCGGCCAGTAACTCCACAATGTTCTTGATGGCGATTTCCCATTTGTAAGGAAGAAAGTCCTGCGTCAGGAAGATCGCCACTGCCACGCCGAACAAGGTCCCCAGGGCGACGCCGAGGATCGAGCTGTAGAGCGTGCCGCCGATCTGCGGGGCGATGCCGAATTCCTTGTCGCGCGGGCTCCACTTGCTCGACGTGAGGAAATCGGCGCCATGATCGCGAATCGCCGGCGACGCGGCCCAACCGATTTGAAATACCAAGAGCGCAACGACGGCGATGGACAGCGGGGCCATTGCCAGTGTCAGGTTGCGAAACGCCCAGTCGCTTCCGAATTCAAACGGCGTTGGCGGTCGGCTCAGGGAATCGGTATGTTCTGTGGCCATGTTCAATCCGTCTTGATCTGGTTCACCGCCGCGCGCGCCTTCTGGATCGCATCGTCGGGCAGTGGAATGTACCCGAGCGATTCGCTTAGCGCCTGGCCTCTGCCAGTCTCCGTCGCCAGGCAGTATTCGAGGACTTCCTTCAACTTGGCGGCAACACGCGGGTCGTCATAGCGTTTCCGGCACACAACCCAGGTGAGGCTGGCGATCGGATAAGCGTTGGGCCCAATCGGATCGGCCACCTCGCCGCCAAGAACCCTGTTGAGCTTTACTTCCTTGAGGGCTTCACGCGCGGAAGACGCCTTCGGCAAGACAAAGTTGCCCGCGCGGTTTTGCAGGGCGGCCATGGGCAGTTCCACCAGTTCGGCGTAGCCGGCCTCGATGTAGCCGAATGCGCCCGGGGTTTGCTGGATCAAGGCGGAAACACCGGCGTTTCCCTTGCCGCCGATGCCGACGGGCCAGGGGACCGACTTGCCCTTGTCGGGTCCCTTGTTCTCTTTTTTCCAGCGAACATCGATCGCGGTGAGATGGTTGGTGAACACGTAGGTCGTGCCGCTGCTGTCAGCCCGGCGGATGAATGTCATTTCCAAATGCGGCAGTGAAACATCGGGATTGGTTGCCTTGATCGGCGGATCGTCCCAGTACTTGATCTCGCCGAGCAACATGTCGATATAGGTTTTTCGCGTCAGCTTCAGGGACGGGTTGCCGGGAAGGTTGTAACAGATGGCGACACTGCCGCCCGTGAGTGGAACCTGGATGAGTTCGACGGATCGGCCTTCGCGGTCGCTTAGCTTCTTGGCGATTTCAGTCAATTTCTTTTCGCTTAGCGCCTCGTCTGAGGCGCCGAAATGAACAAGTCCTTCGGTGAACTGCTGGATCCCCGCGCCGGAGCCGATGGCTTGATAGTTGACGCGCACCTCGGGGTTGGCGAGATAGTATTCGAGAAACCAGCGTTGATAGATCGGCGCCGGAAACGTCGCGCCGCAACCCTGAATGGTCACGGTGTCGGACGGCCCGCATCCTCCGATAGAGAGGGCAAGCATCGCCCCGAGCAGCATCCCGGCGCGCTGGTAAGTCATCGACCTGTTTCTCGACTAAAAGCTAGGATTGCCGTCCGAGATTGGCATGAAGGGCTCGCATTTCATTCCTACACGAGCCAACAAATCTCTCAAGGGCGACTGACGACACTTCTTTGTTTCTTCACACAATGCACACGAATCCCGCTAGCTCAATGGCGTTTCGCGAAATCGGTAGCCAACGCCCCGAACCGTTTCGATCAGCGCTCCAGCGAGACCGAGTTTGCGTCGCAGGGCCTTGATGTGAACGTCCACGGTGCGCTCCAGCACTACTGCATCTTCGCCGATGGCCGCGGTAACGAGCAGGCCTCGTGTGAAAGCTCGTCCTGGCTGCCGAAGAAAGCAATCCAGCAGCAGAAATTCCGTCATCGTCAAGGGGACCTTGGCGCCGTATACGGTCACTTCATGGCGGATACGGTCGACGCGGACACCCAGATGCTAAACCACATCGTCGGCGATGGGCTCCCACACATGAGGCCGGCTCAGCGCTCGAATTTGGCCCATGACTTCCTCGATCTCCATCGGGTTGCGGGACATCGTAACGATGCGCCCTGATTCGGTCACTTCTGCTCCATCCGACGAACCAGTCAAGACAAGAATCGGAACCTCGTGAAGCGCAGGGCTTCTGCGTATCTTTCGGCAGAAGCTTGGAACATTCGAAGCCTTGTGAAGTCCAAGGATGATTGTTGCCGGAACAAGCTCTCGCGCCTTTTGCAGAGCTGTTGCCTCATCGCGGACGCTGACGAATTCAAGGTTCTCCTGGCGAAGCCGAGCGACAATCAGGTCGGCAATCGAACGATCATCGAGCAATAACAAGATTCTCGGCCGATCCACGCTCATGGAAGTTTCCGCCGAAGTGGAAATCCGCCAAGACTCGGTTGACAATTTATGCGCGTGGTGAAAGCGAGAGTTAAGGTCGAGTGAAGAATTGGTGAAGTTGCAAGCGGATATGAAAACAGGACGCGTATGCGACGCGCCCTGCTTCCACAAGGAGCAACACTCTTGCCAGACCCCAAGAGGATATCGGTTCATTGAGCGCTAACCGATTATGAAGTTCGGCCAAATCGCGCCTCACCACACTTCAAACGTAAACGTGTGCACCGTCGGATCGGTGCCGATGGTGAAGTTCAAGCTGTAGAATCCCGCCGGCAGACCGGTGGTCTTGAGGTTGAACTTGTACTTCCCTGTGGACGGGTCGTAACGGAAGAGGCCGCCCGGATTGGAGTTCCCCGCGTCGTTGGCCGGGAAGTGCACACCGGCGGGGCCGACGATGTCGACGGCTTTGACAGGGACACTGTTCGAGCCGGCGTTATGCCCGGCGGCATCGGTCAGCATCAGCTCGACCGGGATGGTGCTGCCGCACTTGGCCCGTGCCTTGTTCGTCGTGTTGACGACGCCATAGACGACGGTAAGGGTGCCGTTGGCGGTCGAGGAATTGAAGCTGCGTTCGCCGAGGTAGTCGTACGTCAGGGTGTAGGATCCCGCCGCCAGCGAGCCGACGGCCAAGTTGACCGAGAACGTCCCGTCTGGATTGACAGTCGTGGAGCCGTTGATGCCGGTGCCGACGACGGTGACGTTAACGGCGCCGGTCGGTGCGACGCCATTGACGCCGATGACCGAACCGGTGGCCGCGATCGTCGGGTGAGCGGCCGTCATCGTCGGTGATGCAAGACTGCTGAGCGAGGACGCGGCCTTGCCGATCGTGAAGGGGACCGCGGCGGAACCCACAGCGAAATAAGACACTTCTCGCTGATCCCCACTGCCAAAGAGCACCAATATGGGGAAATTGGGCGAGAATAACGCGAGATTCAGCGGGGCGACACTTGGCTGACATCTCGCCTTCAACCGACACCACGA
>JACXTT010005457.1_pt1 | contig 18451 bp, 11 predicted proteins | sample 9270951 | NCBI WGS metagenome assembly JACXTT01 (sample SAMN15532306, study PRJNA645909) | rock metagenome | isolation source: weathered quartz diorite | place: Puerto Rico | collected 2017-06-21 | reverse complement strand
GAGAAAACGGGCGCGACAGGCCGAAACGTACGGGTCGGGAAGGATTGCGTCGCGATTGAAAATCGCGACGCCGGGAGAGTATTTTGTCATTGACACGGGCTGGCTAATGGATGACCCTCAGCTGTCCGTGACCCTCAGCTTCCTCGTGTCCGTTTTTCGGACCTGACCGTCAGCTTCCTCTTTTCGCTTGAAATCGGATCGCATCGACCTCTGCTATAAATCGAAAAACTAAATCGTCTTTCAACAAAAATGGTCGAAATAAGACTTCGACATATTTTATTTTTTCGCTTGACGTTAATTTATCCCAACTTTCATATCTAACTGCTCGACGGAAGGCCGCGCCCCACTCATCACGCGAAGCATCCTCCATTGATAGCCAATTTTCCCATTTCACTCGTGCCACTTCACCATCACGTTCAACTTGGGTTGAAATGAGCGCATCCAATAAGCGTTCGAATAAATCTGCAACAATTGGGCTCGTAGCAATCTCTTCGTCATCAGCCTCTCTGCAAAACTTCGCTTCACGAAATATTCTTTGCATCACACGAAGCTCTAAATAATCGTTAACTGCGAATTCCTTAGTTTGCATTTGCTTTTACCTCAATGTCAGCTTGGCGTCCATGACGGATAGTGCCAGTATGAATAAGCTCGTTTTCGTTTTTGCCAGCTTTTACCACGGCGCCGCCCTTCATCTGCAGTTCTACCACGTGTGTTCCTTTAGTTCCGCTGTTTCCGATAAACAGCGTGTCCTTTACCGCTTGTGGCGATAATCTTTCACCCGTCAGGAAAACTTGACCTTTAGAATTTGGAAGAATTTTTCCAGTTTCTTCGATTGCTTTCGCACCGGCAGCGTCGGTGTAAAGGAGATACAGGAAACGCAGCTGTCCCAGCTTTCGTTGGCCGGGCCGTAGTCGTAGCGCCACTCCAGGTTATTGAATCCGGCGCCGGCGATGATTTTACGGGTCAGCGACATGGTGACATAAAAGCGCGGGATATCGGGCCGGTCGTTGTTGTATTGGGGGTCGCAATAGCGTGGCACGTGCGAGCGGCCATGCGTGACAGGGGTCAGCTCGAAAGTGGCCGTGGCACCGGTCGGATGCTTGATCGAACCCGAGACACCTTGGGCGGGATTACTGATGAGCGGGGCGGCATCGCATGGCACCAGCCCTCCGTACACCGCCTGCGGGTACAAGGGCCTAAGATTGCTGAAATCCCAGCTGCTGCCATCGGGCAGCACCACCGAGACCAGGTCGGCGCCCGCCGAGACACTGTCATAATTGTAGTGCCAGACATGGGTGCCGTCGCTGACAGTATCGACCTGGCCGCCGGCGTTATAGGTCAGGCTGATTTTGCGCTGATCGCTCAAGGATTCAATACTGAGCAAGCGATTGCGGTTGGCACTGTCGTAGGTGTAGACCACGGTGTTGCCGAACTTATCGACGACACGGCTCGGCATAATCCATACTTCAGAGCGCGTCAGACTTCCTTCGGCGTTTTTTAAGCTGGAGGTGGGAAATTCCGCCATCCAGTCAAAATAATATTTGGTGCCATCCGGCGACAGGGCGAGAAAGCCTTCACCGTTGCGGGGACTCCCGGTGCCATTGGCCAGGGCCGGCAGACAGGACAAGAACCAGAACTTTGAGGTCACCACCGGATAAACGCTTTTGGGTCCTGGGCTGGGGGCCGTCTCATCGGTTCGGCTGAGCAGTTCCTGATCGCCCGCGCCCGGGATGTACATGAAGCTGCCTTGCCAGAACTCGAGCGGCTCGAAACCCGCGCGGCCGGCAAATCCACTCACTCCCTGCGGCATGTTGAACGACGAGCAGCGAGCGCCCGAGGGCGACGCCGTCCATAAATCGCGCGCCGAGAAGACCCCGTGCAAGTGAGGAATATCGAGCTCCCACGCGCCGAATGCGCGCTGGGTCCACGGTGAAGCGCCAACGCCGATCCGGCGCCCCACGCTGACTGGCAAGGCATTGTTTCCTCTCAGCGAAACATCTGTTTGTGCGAATGAGAGCCGGCCATTGTATAAATTGACGGAATCGCCGAACAGATCGGGGCCGAGCGTCGTTGCGGCGCGCGGTGCTTTGATCAGCTTGTATTGCTCTTCATATGCGGTGACGTCTTGCGCATGTGAATAGACGGACGGCAATGAAAACAGGATCAACGCAGCAAGGGATTGTAATAACCGTGCGATCAAGGGCGCTGCAGCTGAGAGATGGAAAACGATGTATGCGAGAGGTGGGCGCATTGCTCACTTTCAAAACGGGGTGTCGGATTTGATTGCGAGAAACATTTTGCGTGGGAATTGTTTCACAAAAAAGTTGCTAAAAATTCACACATTGTCACAAACAACATTTATTTATGTTTTTAGTTCGCGCGTGACCGTTGCAAAAAAACGCCCGAATTGCGGTAGCATCGCGCGCGAATCTTTTTGATTAATTCAGGAAAGAAGCAGGCCCCGCCATCGAAACAATGCGCGTCAATTCCTGAGCAGCGACTGTAATCGAGCGGGAATGAGAAGACTTGGCGCTGCGCCAAAGAAGCGCCCGCCAGTTGATGAAAAATCCGGAACAGGCAAAACTTGAAGCGCTATAGACCTACGGCAGCGGGAATGGACCGGCGTGCGCCGGTCCCATGCAATCAAACAAGCAGCGGCTCGGCCACCTGCATCCAGGTCAGCCGCCAGCTCCCGTCGACCCTGCCGCCCGCCTCGAAGTAGGGTTGAAAGATCAGATCGGGCCGATAGCCCAGCTTCATGCGTATCACCGGCCCCAGCGCCCCTGGCGGCGCCAGCGCCATCTCCAGCACCTCCCCGGCCGGCAAGCGTAGAGTCTCTTCGCGTTTAAAACCGTCGATCAAGCCGGTCGCGTACACCAGCGGCCCGCGCGTCACCGCCACGTAGTCGTAGCGCATCACTTGCTGGGCGACCGGCGAGCCGTCCGGCGCCAGCGATTCCTGGGTGTTCTGGCTGACCTGGTGGTGCAGCTGCGGCGCCATCGGCAGCAGCAGGGCAACCATGTCGCCGTCGCGCCACTCGCGAGTCAGTTCCAGCCAGGCACCAGCGGCGGGAGTCGGCTGGCTGACGCCGTTGATGGAAACGCGCGCGCCAGCCGCCCAGGCGGGGATGCGCAGGCACACAGTACGGGTAGAGGGCTCGGCCAGCGCCAGCACCAGGCGGATGTCGCCATCGAAGGGATAAGCGGTCAGCTGGGTGATGCGCATGCCATCGAGCTGCGCGGTGCCGGGTCCGTACAGATTGACGGCAATGCGGCTCTCATTGCAACTGTAGGCGGCGGGCGCCAGTTCTTCCAGCGCCATGGCGCCGCTCGATTTGCAACAGCGCCAGTAGGTGGTGTAGACGCGCTTGCCGTTCGGATAGATGTAGTAGCACCAGTCTTCGCCGTCGGGCGCCTGCGCGGCCAGCAAATCGTTGTAGGCGGCCCGTTCGATTTCTTCGGCGTACAGCGCCTCTCCCGTGATCGCCAGCAGTTCGCGGTTCAGCTGGATCCACGAGAAAGTCGAGCAGGTTTCGATGTAGCCATAGGGACTGAAAGCGCCATGGTGATTGAACACTTCGCGCGAGCGGTGGGCGATGCCGCCCCAGGGGCCGCCGCCCAGGCTCAGGTGGTAGTTGCGGATGCTGGCCCAGACGTTTTGCACGGCGGTCAGATAGTCCGGCTCGCCGGTGGCGCGGTGCAGCTTGGCCAGGCCCACCAGGTTCCAGCACAATTGGTAGGCTTTGCCGGTGGCAATCTCGGCGGCGTCGACGCCGGCCAGCGCCTGGCCCAATAGATGCAGTTCCGGGCGCGCGTCGGCTTGTCCCAGGATGATTTTTGCCAGGGTCAGATAGCGCTTCTCCCCGGTGACGAAATACAGTTCGACGGCGGGGTCGAGCAGCACGGTGGCCGACATGCCATGGTGGTTGCCCAGATCGGTGATGTCGATGCCGCCGACGGTGAGCGCGTGCAAGCATAAATCTCCGATGCGGCTGGCGCATTGCAGATAGCGGGCATCGGGAAAGTGGCGGTTCACCTCGAGCATGCCGAGGATCAGATAGCTGTGGGTCCAGATGTCCCAGGTGCGCTTGCCGGGCGCGCCGTCCCAGGTTCGCGGGCCCTTGCCCTGCTTGACCGTAAATCGGCGCGACGGCGCGTAGGTGCCCAGATAGCCGTCCGGGTCTTGCTGGCTGACCAGAAAATCGGCGACCTCGAGCACGTGCTGGCGCAAACTGGCGTCGCCGCTGCGGTTGGCGGCGCGGGCGGCGGCGTACAGCCATTTGCCGGCGTGCTCGCCGTACCAGTCGCCCTCCTCGTTGCAGCATTTATGGGCCTGGCCAAACAGGGCGATGGGTTCGCTGCCAGCGTCGACGATGAAGTGCGACAAGCGCCCCGCCAGGTTGGCGGCCAGGGCATCGCCCAGCAGGCCTTGCAGGCGCACCGCCGACGGGGCGGGAAAGGACATCATTGGGCGTCCACCACGCAGCGGAAACCCAGGGTGCCCGCGCGGTCTTTGCAGGGCGCCATCAGCAGATATTTGCCGTGCTGATCGAGCCGGTGCGCCTGCGGGAAGTACCAGTGCGATGTTTGCGGCAGATAGGAACTGCCGCCGCGCAGGCAGGCGGCGCGGGTGTGCTCGTCCGTGTATTCGTCGGTCCACTGCCAGACATTGCCGACCAGGTCCATCACGCCGAAGGGGCTGGCGCCCAGCGGATGCGCATCGACATCGGCCGGCGGCAACAAGGTGCGGCCGCGGTTGGTGGCGGGGGCGCTGCCTTCGGGCCAGCTGTCACCGGATGGATACAGGCGGCCGTCGCTGCCCTGCGCCGCATATTGCCATTCCCACTCGTGCGGCAAGCGTTTATTGGCCCAGGCGGCATAGGCGCGCGCATCTTCGATGGCGACCCAGGTGACGGGTTTATTCGCCCAGCCCGCCTGCGGGGACCCGTCGATCCAGTCGCGCAGGAAATTGTGGTCGTCGGCGGGCCAGTAGGCGGACGCATCCAGGAACTGCTTGAACTGGGCGTTGGTGACCGGATATTTGTCGATGAAAAATGCCTCCATCGTCATGCGGTGGCGGTGCATGCGTCGCGGCGTGCTTTCCCACGGATACTGGAAATCCATGCCGGCCATGGTGAAACCCTCGACCTCGATGCCGGACACTTCGAAGGTGAATTCGCCGGCGGGAATTTTGAGCATGCCTTCTGGCGCGCTGGCCGCCCTGACGGTGGGCGCGATCTCGACCAGGCGTTGCGGCAGAGAGGCCCAGGTGGCCGAGCACTCTTGCAGGGGTTTGCGGATTGCCGGCAGAAAACCATCGTACCCGTGATCCCCTTGCACGGCCAGCACGGCGCCGAAACCCCGCTTTTCCATGCCGATCGACAGGATGGCGCAGTCTCCCTCGATGCGCGCGGTCAGCGGCTGGCCATTCCACACATCGACATAGCGGGCGCCGGCGACGTGCGCCACTTTGAGCATTTCTCCATCGACGGCGTATTCGTTGCGATTGACCAAGGTCCAGAGACGCCGGCCCTCCCCCGGAAATTGGGAAGCGAACACGTTTTGCTGCAAGGCCATGGCGTAGGGCTGCCACTGCGGACTGACCATCAAGTCCGGAAACTGGCGGTAGATGGCGGCAATGCGGCGCAAGGCTTCGCCGTCTCTCTCCGTAAAACCGTTCCAGATGCCCCAGACATTTTCCCAGGCCGTGTAGCCGATGCCGTTGAAGAAAATATAGTGCAGATCGTCCGTGCGGTCGCGCGACCAGCGGTTTTCGATGTTGACCATGTGGCGCGATTCCAGCCATTTGACTTTGCTGACCGCGGGAATGATCTCGGTGGAGGCCTTGCCCCAGGTTTGATGGTTCCATTGCAGCATCTCGTCGGCCGTCAAGGACCCTTCCGGCTGGAACACCAGCGGCCGCCCCGCCGCCTCCGCCGCATCTTTGAAGGCACGCGGCACGCCGTTGTAGGTGTCGCCATTGACGCCGTCGGCGCCCAGCTGAACGGCCAGACCGGTGACGGCGTCCCAATCCTGCATGCCCTGGTCGCGGGTGCCGTTGTCCCACGGCATGGTCGGCAGGAACACGCGCACGCCCCGCTGCTGGAATTGTCGGACCACCTGTTTTAACCCATCCAGGCCGCCCGGCAAGTCGCTGGCCAGTTCCGTCTGGTTGCGGTCGTCGATGCCGATGTTGGGATAGACGTACCAGATCAAGACGCTATCGATACCTCCAAACCGTGCCTTCAAATCCTCCAGATAGCGGTCTACCGTGTAATCGCCTTTCACAGGATCGTAAAAATAACGGTCCTCGACCATCATCTGGGTGTGCACAAAATTGCGCTGCGCCCACTGCAGCTCGGGCCGCGCATATTGGTCGCCGTTGTAGCCCATGCGAATCTTGTGTTCGTGGCGCCAGGTGCTCAGTTGCTCGCGCCAGCTGTCGGCGTAGTTATTCACTTCGATCTTCCACTTGCCGATGGTCAGAAACGGCCAGTCGGGCGATTTGCCGGGCAGCGGCAGGTGCACGCCGATGGTGTGCGGCAAGGGGGTGTCGTACAGCTTGGGCTCGCGGGCCTTGGGGGAGGTGCTCATGACATACTCGGACGGTCGGAATAGATGGTCAAGCCATTCAGGTCGATCGATGGCTTGGGAAACAGGTAGCTGGCGAGGTAACCGATGACGATGCACAGCATGATGGAGATCGGTAAGTAAAAATACGGGTGCACCAGCTTCATGGTCCAGGCCAGGGTTGTCAGGCTGCTGCTGCCGATGATGCCGATAGCCACGCCCTGCCAGTTGGCGCGGCGGGTGAACATGCCGAGGGTGTAGGCACCGGCAAAGCCGCCGCCCAGCAGGCCGGCCAGTTCGATCGACACGTCGAACAGGGAGTGCGAGTTAAAACGCGAGAGCCACAGGGCGGCGCCGATGCCGATCAGGCCGGTGACCACGGTGGCCACTTCGGCGAACAGCACGCTTTTTTTCGGGTCCGGCTTCTTCACCAGTTTCTCGTAGAAATCGACGGAAGCCAGGGTCGCGACGCTGTTCATGATGCCGGACAGGGTCGCCATGGCGGCGGCCAGGATGCCCGCGATGATCAGGCCGGTGATGCCGGTCGGCAGTTCGGCGGCGATGAACAGGGGAAAAGTCGCATCGACCGTCAGCAGCGGATTCATCCGCTCCGGGTGGCTTTTATAGAAGGCGAACAGGGCGGTGCCGATGGTGTAAAAAATAAAGCCGCCGGGAATCGAGATCGCCGCGAAGGTCAAAATCGAGCGGGTCGCTTCCGGCGCCGACTTGGTCGACAGGGCGCGCTGCATCAGCACCTGGTCCTTCGGGAAGGTCAGCACAACGTCGAAGATGACGAGGAAAATAAAACCCCAGACGGTGGGCTGGGTCAGATCCCACGAGAAATCGAACAGTTTCATTTTGCTCTCGGCCATGGCCGTGTGGGCGAACTCGGCCACGCCGCCATCGAGTTTATAAATGATGAATCCGATGGCAAATAAAGCGCCGCCCATCTTGACGAACAGCTGTACAAAATCCGTCCACACCACCGCCTTCATGCCGCCCATCGCCGTGTAGACGATCGTAAACCCGCCCATCAGCAGGATCGACCAGACCACGTCGATGCCGGTGATGGTGGCGATCGCCAGCGATGGCAGCAGCAGGATGACGCTCATGCGGCTGCCGATCTGCACCAGGATGCAGATCAGGCTGGCCAGCATGCGGATGGCCGGGTGAAAGCGGATTTCCAGGTAGTGAAATACCGACATCAGGTTCAGGCGACGCAGCAGCGGCACGATGGCCACCGCCACGAAAGTGAGCGCCACCACGGCGATCAGATTATTCGTCATGTATTGCCAGTTGGTCTCGAACGCCTTGGCGGGGATGGCGATGTAGCTGATGGAACTGGTGTTGGCAGCGTACAGGCTGATGCCGGCGGCCCAGAAAGGAATCGAACGACCGCCGACGAAAAAGTCGGCCGTGGAATTCCTCTTCTCGCGGATGTAGCAGTACCAGCCGATGCCCAGCATGCCGGCCAGGTAGGCCACGATGATCAGCCAGTCCAGGGTTTTCAGCAGTCGCTGGCCGCTGACCAGTTCCGAATAAGCAAAACTGGTCTGGCCCTTGGGCGCCGCCTGTGCCCACAACAAACCGTTGCCCCAGCCGGTGGCGGCGCCGGGAACACCGGCGGCGGGCGCTGCCTGCCTGGCCCAGGAATTGGTGATGGTGTGATACGACCACAGCTGCGGGGCCGCCGCCAGGCCCACCGGATGCAGCAGGTACAGCACGTGGGCCTGCCCCGTGGTGCGCACGGCGCCGTCGATGACGTTGCCAGGCATGGCGGCCAGCTCGGTCCAGCCGCCTTTTGCACGCCAGCGCAGCAAGCGTTCGGGCTGGCCCTCGGCGGCGGCCAGACTCACCAGCAGGGTGGAGTTTTGCGCGGACAAGGAAGTGGGCACGGCGCTGGCGCCGGTATAGGCGGTGACGGTTTTCCAGCTGTGCTGATCAGGCGAAAGGGATAGCAGCTGCAGATTGCGGGCGGCGTCCAGTCCCGCCACGTAGACGGTGTCGCCGACGGCGGCGGCGCGCACGCCGCTTAGCAGCATCGGCAGCGGCGCCAGGGTGGTGGCGGTCAACTGGCCGCCGTTCCAGGCCAGCTTGCTGACCAGGCCGTCCTGCACCAGCACGGTATCGTGCTCGCGCACGGCGGCGGCAACCACCGTGGCGCCGGTGGCGGGATGCCAGTCGAGCGGCGACCACGCCATGCGGGCATCATCAAGCAGCTCGCTGCCCTTGGTGGTGACGGCGATCAGCTTGCCGTCGACGGTCAGCAGGCGCTCGACGGCGCCGTCGACCGCTGGCAACGTGGAGGTGCGCACGGTGGTCAAATTGTCGGCGCGCGCCGGCGACATCCAGGTTGCCAGCGCCAGAAGCAGTGCCAGCAGGCCAAGGCAGCGCAGGATCAGGCGGTCGGTATTGCGCGGATCAAATTTCATCACAGGATCACGCCGATCTGGCGCAGACGGGCGATTTCTTCAGAAGAATAACCATGCTGGGCCAGCAGTTCGGCCGAGTGCTGGCCGAAGGCGGGGGCGGCGAAGGGGAATGGCGGACAGGCATCGCCGAAGCGCACCGCTTCGCTGAAACCCTGGTAGTTGCCCACAATCGGGTGATGCATGGTGGCGATCATATTTTCGGCAAGCACTTGCGGGTGGCTGAACATGGCGTCGATGGACCGGGCGGCGGCGCTCGGCACCTCCGCGCCGAATTCCGCCTCCCAGTCGAGGGCACTGCGGGCGGCCAGGGCGGCGCGCAATTGCGGCACCAGTTCATCGGCATGCTGGGCGCGCAGTTTGACGGTGGCGTATCTTGCATCCTGCGCCAGTGCCGGCAAGCCGATTTTTTCGCACAGGGTGGTCCAGAAGCGCGGGGTGTTGGCCGACAAATAAATATGGCCGTCCCTGGTCGGATGCAGGCCGGTGATGCCGCCCGAGCGCATGTCGCGGCCGATGTCCAGCGGTTCGCCCTCGGCCCATATCAGGCGCGCCGATTGCATGGCCAGGGCGCTGCGCAACAGAGAGACAGCGACATGCCGGCCCTGCCCGCTCTGCGAACGGGCGAACAGGGCGGCCGACACGCCCGAAGCGACCATGGAGGCGGCGTAATAATCGACCACGGAGCCGTAGACGATTTCCGGCGTTTCATTGCCCTGCAAGGTGCAGATGCCCGTCAAAGTCTGCAAGACCTGGTCGTAGCCGGGCTGGTCTTTCATGGGACCTTCTTCGCCATAGCCCGTGACGGCGCAATAGATCAGCGATGGCCGGCGCGCTTTCAGTTTTTCGTAGCCGATGCCCAGGCGTTCGGCCACCCCGGGCCGAAAGTTGTGCACCAGCACGTCGGCCTGGTCGACCATGTTCAACAGCACATTCAAACCGTCGGCCTGTTTCAGATCGATGGCGATGCCGCGCTTGCTGCGGTTGACGCCGAGAAAAGCGCGGCTGCCCGAGGCCAGAGTCGAAGGGTAATTGCGCAGATTGTCGCCGTCGGGCGGTTCAATCTTGATGACCTCGGCGCCCATGTCGGCCAGCAGGGTGCAACCATACGGGCCGGCGATATAGGCCGATAGATCGAGCACCCGCACGCCGGCCAGCGGCAGCGGCACACCGCTGCTGCAATCGGCGGTCTGCGCGTCGATCTCCGCTTGCGCATCGGCGGCGGCAAGCAGTGCCGCGGCGCGCCGAATAAAAGGCGGATCGATCATCTTGCCGTCCACCGTGAAGGCCGACTGCCCGGCCTGCTTCGCCACCTCGGCGGCGGCAACGATGCGGCGCGCCTGGGTCAGCTCGGCGGGGTCGGCGCCGAAAACACGGTTGGCCAGGGCCACCTGGCTGGGGTGGATGCAACTCTTGCCCCAGAAACCCAGCTTTCTCGACATGCGCGCTTCTTCCAGGTAGCCGGCGCTGTCGGCAATATCGGGATAGGCGCCGTCGTAGGCGAACACACCGGCCTCGGCGGCGGCCATGCGCAGCTGATACATGGCAGCGTGCACATTGGCCTTGTCGAAGCGGGCAATGCCGCTCTCTTCGAACAGGTCGGCCAGGCCCAGCTGCAGGCCGGCCACGCGCGCATCGGCCGCGCCGATCGACGCGGCCTGGCGCATGCCGGCGGCCGTTTCGATGTTCGCCAAAATCGGGATCGGCCGCTTGACGCCGTGCGCCGCCTCCGCGCTGGCCAGCATGGCGGCGCAGGCGGCGATGTCGAAGGCCGACTCCACCTTCGGCAAGTTCAGCATGCCGAGACCGGCCTGGGCGACGGCGGCAATATCGGCAGCGATATGGGCGCTGCCGATGGCATTCACGCGCACGATGATCAGCTTGTTGCTGGCCAGCGCTTCCGGCGAGCGCAAGAAGGCGGCGACGTTTTCTCGCGCCTCCTCCTTGCGATCTTCGGCGACGGCGTCTTCGAGATCGATCGAGATCGCATCGGCCGCGCCGGCCAGGGCCTTGGCAAACAAGGCCGGGCGGGCGCCCGGCACAAACAATTTACTGCGCATCGCGTGCTTTCTTTGAACAGAACCGTATCAGAACTTGATGTTGTGGCTCAGGGACACCACCCGTCCACGGCCCGCCGCATAGTTCTGGAAACCCGGCACTTGCGAGGAAGTCAGAATATAGAAACGGTTGAACAGATTTTCCACGCCCAGGGTCAGTTCGCCAAAGCGGCCCAGGCTGTAGGTGCCGTTCATGTCGACCAGGGTGTAGCCGGCGGTTTTTTCGTGCTGGCTGCGGCCGACGTTCAGATCGCGGCCCATCAGGGTAGTGGCGCCCAGGCGCACGCTGGCCTGGGTGCCGTAGCTCCAGGTGACGGAAGCGCCCAGCTTGTCCGGATTGATGTTGGCGACGCCCTGCTCGATCACCAGCGGACCGCCGTCGACCGCCACCGTCATGCCGCGCACCCGCGAATACAGGGCGTTGAGGCGCCAGTCGCGCGCGAGAATGTATTCGCCGGTCAATTCCACGCCCTTGATTTCGACCGGCTGGCGGCGCATCACGAAGTCGCCGGTGACGGGATCGATCGACAGCGACACGCCGAAATCGGAATACGATTTATAGGCCGAGACACTGAAGCTGCCATTCGTGCCGCGCCAGTTGGCGCCGATTTCCTTGTTGTCGACGATCAGCGCTTGCAGGTCGAGAATGCCGGTCACGCTCTGGCCCGGGGTGTTGATGTTGCGCAGCGGGATGCCGACGTTGGGCAAACTGAATCCCTTGCCGTAGGAAATATAGGTCGACCAGCCGGCGCCGATGCGCCACACCGCGCCCGCGTTCGGCAGGTTGGCTTTGTAGTTGAGTTCGCCGCCCTGCACGAACACGCGCTTATTAAAATACGTGGTGGTGTAGCTGTCGACGTTGAGGTCGCCCGACTCGTGGCGGTAACCGCCGGACAGGGTGACCGGGCCGACATCGTAGGACAGCTGGGCGTAGGGCGCGGTCGAGCTGTACTCCATCGGCGGCACCCAGGTGCGGTTGGTCAGGGCCAGCCGCTGTTCGGTCTCGTCGCGCACGACGTCGACGCCGCCGCGAATTTCCAGGCCGGTTACATTCATCAGGTTGGCGCGCGTGTAGCCGGTTCGCACACCTTTCTTTTTCGAGTTCACTTCCGACTGGTCGGTCAGGGTGCCGAGCGGGGCGATCAGCGGATCCTGCTTGTCGGCGCCGCCCTTTTCGGCCACGAAACGCATGGCCTGGGTGGCGTGATAGGCCTGAGCGGACAAAGCGCCGCCGAACAGGTCGTCGTTGGTGTAGGCGACCGCGTACTGGCGGAAATCGTTGAACTCGGCGGCCCCTTCGAACGGCCGGCCCGGCACCGCGGTATCGGTGATGCCCAGCGCGCGGTTGCCCTCCTGGTAGACGTAGCGGCCCTTGCCGTCCAGGCGGAATTTGCTGGCCTGCGCCTCGATGCGCTGGGCGCCGCCCTCGCCGAAACGGCGGCCGACCTTGAGGAAGATGTTGCGGCCGGTGGTGTCCTGCAAGGAACCGGAAGCGTTCATGGCAATGCGCCGGCCGTTGGCGTCGTAGCCGATGCCGCGGTCCACTTCCGAGGTGGCGAACAGCAAGTCGTAGTCCTCGTCCTTGTGCATGAACTCCAGGCCCAGCTTGTAGCCGACGCTGTCGTCGTGGAATTGCGAATTGACCTTGCTGGTGATGCTGATCTGGTTGCCCATCACGGTGGGCGTTTTCGAAATGTAATTGATGATGCCGCCCGAGGCGCCCACGCCTTCCGACGCCGACGGCCCGTTGATCACTTCGATGCGGCCGACCACGCCCAGATCGGTGAAGGAGCCGGAACGGTTGGTTTCGCGAAGGGGCGAAGTTTGCGGGATGCCGTCGAACAGGCGCAGGGCGATGCGGCCCCGCAAAGTCTCGCCGGTATTGCTCATGGCCTGAGTCGATTCGGCATAACCCGGAATGGTGCGCGCCAGCACGGCGGTGGCATCCTCGGAAATGGCCAGCGAAGTGGCCAGCTCGGCGGCGCTGATCACGCTGACGGCGCCGGGGATTTTATCGACGGCGCGGGCGGTTCGGCTGCCGGTGACGATGACGGCGTTTTCGCGCGGCACGTCGATATTGCCGGCGGCCGGCGCCGCCGTTTGCGCGACTGCCGGAGTCGCCATATGGAGGACCAGCACGGCGACGGCGGCGGCGATGGGATTCAGCTTGTTTGTCTCGATTTTCATTTTGTATTTTTTCAATCTGAAGTGGATAAACGGCAAGCTGTCCGCTGGCCGGGCTGGAGCAAATTCAGTAATCCGCGCTCGCTTGTTCGGCGACATCGCCGAACTTGAAGCGCAGCATTTCATCCCGGGTCGGGATGGAACTCTGGGCGCCCATGCGGGTCACACTGACGGCGGCGGCGGCCTGCGCCTCGCCGACAGCGGCATCGATGCCGGCGCCGCGGCCCAGCGCCACCGTCAGGGCGCCGACAAAGGTGTCGCCGGCGGCGGTGGTGTCGATGGCGTTGACGCGCAAGGCCGCCATCAATCGCGGCGGCGCGCCATCGGCGATCAGAACGCCCTTGTCGCCCATGGTGACCAGCACGGTGGCGGCGCCGCGCGAGCGCAGCACGGCGGCGGCGGCGGCGGCGGAATCGCCATCGACGACGCCGATACGGGCCAGTTGTCCGGCCTCGGTTTCGTTTACCACCAGCACGTCGACGCCGTCGATCAGGGCGGCCGGCAAGGCGGCCGGCGCCGGCGCCGGATTGAAGACGATGCGCACACCGGCGGCGCGGGCGATGTCGAAGGCGGCGACCACGCTGTCGACGGGGGACTCGAGCTGGCAGATCAGCCAGCTGCTCGCGGCGATGCGGTCGGCCGCCGCTTCGACCCGCTCGACCGTCAAGGCATCGTTGGCGCCGGCCACCACCACGATGCTGTTGGCGCCGGAGGAATCGACGACGATGCCGGCCACGCCGGTGGGCAAGTCGGCGATGCCGATGGCGCCGCAATCGATGCCGTCGGCAGTGAGATTGCGCAAGGCCGCGCTGCCGAAGCCATCGGCGCCGACCATGCCGATGAAGGCGACGTCGCCGCCCTGCCGCGCCGCCGCCACCGCCTGGTTCGCGCCTTTTCCGCCGGACACTTGCCGAAAAGCGGAACCAGTCAGGGTCTCGCCGACGCCGGGCATGCGCGGGGCGGCGAACACCAGGTCCATGTTGATGCTGCCGAGGACGGTGATGCGGGGTGCGGAAACGGCCGCGACGCCGCCGCTGTCGTCGCCCGTCGATACAGTGTGCCTGTCCTTGCGCGTATCGGCGCCGCCGTCGATGTGCTGCTGATGAGTCAAAGTGTCTCCGCTGGTGGGTGTTGCCCGCGCCACTGGTCTGCCGGCGGTGTTGCTGAGGCCGTTGCTATTTTGCCAGTCTTGCAGCGTTCGGGGGCGGCTAATCGCGACTTGTTGTAAGGACGCCTCGCCCGCTTTACGCTTCATACGCAATCGATTGCGCAATCGATTGCGTGAGTAGACACCCGGCGGCGATGTATGTCAATCGATAAACTTATGGACGTGTTGCGTTGTCGCCAATGCAGCAAAGCATGGGCGTGGCTGCGTGCGTTCAGGTCTGGCGTGGCGCGGCGGTCGACTGGCGCACGGTCAAGCTGGTCTTCAGCAACTCGCGGCGCAGCGGCAAGTGGGCGCCAGCAATACGCTCGAGCAGTAAGCGGGTGATCATCTCGCCCATCGCGTATTTCGGCTGCGCCACCGTGGTCAGGCGCGGTGTCGAATACGAGGCCAGGGCGATGTCGTCGTAGCCGACCACCGACAAATCCTCGGGCACCAGTACATTCGCTTCGGCGGCGGCGCAGATGCCGCCGATGGCCATCAGATCGTTGCTGGCGAAGATGGCGGTGGGCGGCTTCTCCAATGCAAGCAGCTGTCCGAAGGCCTTGAATCCGCCTTCGCTCGTGAAATCGGCATCGAGGAGATAAGAAGCGTCGAATTCTATGCCTGCTTCCGCCAGGGCCTGGCGGTAGCCGGCAACGCGGTCGCGGCTGGGTTGCAGCTCGGGTGGACCGGAGACGCAGCCGATGCGGCGGTGGCCCAGCTCGATCAGGTAGCGGGTGGCCAGGTAGCCGCCCTCTTCGTGGTTCGATTCGATGAAATCGGCATCCACGCCGGCCACTTCGCGGTCGACCAGCACCATCGGCACGCTGGCCGTTTGCAGCAGGTCGGCCAGGGCGGCATCGGCGCCGCTGGCAACCAGGATCAGGCCGTCGATGCGTTTTTCCAGCAACACCCGCAGGTACGCCGCCTGCTTGCGGGGATCGTCGTAAGCATTGCAAAGGATGATGTTGTACGAGAGTTTGAAGGCGGCGTCTTCGATGCCCTGGATCAGCTCGGCGAAATAGGGATTCGAGCTGTTCGGCACCATCATGCCGATGGTGTTGGTGCGGTCGTTTTTGAGGCTGCGGGCGACGGCGCTGGGGATGTAGCGGGTTTCGGCAATGATCGCCAGCACGCGCTCGCGCACGTCGGCGCTGACTTTGCGGGTATTGTTGATGACGTGCGAGACGGTCGAGGTCGACACCCCGGCGCGTTCGGCCACCTGTTTCATCGTTGCCATGTATTCTCCCCCTCGTGATGCGCGATTATGCCGTACCTGAGAGCAATGTTGCAAAATACATTTAACATTGGTGTAACTTTTATGCAGCACGCGTGGGGTGACTAGGGAAGCAGGCTTTGGTAGACCAGGTTGGAAAAGTCGACCACCGGTTTGCGCGGATCGCTGGTCAAACCCTGCGGCAGGTGCTGGGTCATCAAGACCGCCACCAGGCGCTCTTTCTGGTCAACCGTGTACCAGGTGCCGCCGGCGCCCGACCAGCCGAACTGGCCATTCGATCCCAGCCGGCCGCGGCGGGCGGCATCGACGACGACGGAGCCGCCCAGGCCAAAACTTTCGCCGGGATTCAGGCCGGGAACCGGCATCGTCAATTGCGTCAGGTGATTGCTCATCATCAGTTCGACGCTTTTGCGTCCGAGCACGGTGACGCCGTCGAGGCTGCCGCCGTTCAGCAACATCTGGGCGAAGCGGCCGTAATCGCGGGCGGTGGAATACAGGCCGCCGGCTGCGTTCAGATAGGGGCGCAGTTTTTCGCCGGGCGGCGGCAGCTCGGCGTGCGAAGGAGCGATCAAACGGCCGGCGGCGTCGGTAGTGGTCATGTCGGCGATGCGGCCGCGCTGTTGCGCCGGCACCTCGAAGCCGGTGTCGACCATGCGCAGCGGACCGAACAGGCGGGTGCGTAGAAACGCATCGAAGGGCATGCCCGAAGCAATCTCGACGATGCGCGCGGCCACCTGGGTCGGCACGCCGTCGTAGTGAAATTCGCGGCCCGGATCGTGCCCCAGCGGCGCTTTCGCCAGGCGCTCGGCGTAGCCGGCCAGATCCGTTGCGCCGGCGGCATTTTCGCGGTCGAACAGCTTGGTGAGCGCATCGCCCGGCTGCCCGTAGACGGCGAAGCCGGGCGTGTGGCTGAGTAGCTGGCGGACCGTGATGGCGCTGGCGGCCGGGCGCGTGACGGGCGCAGCGGCGCTGCCGGAGACGTAGACGCGCATGTTCGCGTAGGCGGGAATAAAACGGGAGACGGGGTCTTCCAGGCCGATCTTTCCCTCTTCGACCAGCAGCATGACGGCGGCCGCGGTGACGGTCTTGCTCATCGAATAGATCCGGAAAATCGCATCGGATTTCATCGGCTCGGTGCGCGCCAAATCCCGGTAGCCGTAGGCGGCCACTTCGACCACCACGCCGTCGCGGGCGATCAGGGAAACCGCGCCAAGGTAGCGCCCGCTGTGGGCATCGGTCATCGCCTGCAGATACTGGTTCAGCCGCGCCAGGCGCTCGGCGGAGACGCCATTACCACCGTCGCCATTCAAGGCCGCTTGCACGCCGATTTGCGCGTGCAATATCGGCGCGGCGAGGGCAAGGACGGAGCTGAAGAGGCAGGCAAGAACGGTTTTCATCGGCGGCAGTCAGTCGAATGCAGGTGTCGCAGACTGGCGCAGAATCACCGTTTGGTCAAGCGTGGCGGCGCCCACCACCAGCCAGCCGCCACCAGCAAGGCAAAACCCGTGTAGACCGCCGTGAACACCCACGGTTCGGCCCGATAAAACAGCAGCTTCCCCAGCCAGTAGCCGATGAAATCGCCATCAAAGCTGCCCTGCCCCGCCTGGATGCGCAGCCACTGTTCGAGCGTGGTCAGCGGGCACACCAGGCCGATCCAGGTTTGCAGGGCGACGTAGACGATGGCGGCCAGGTGCAGCGCGCGCCAGGGCAGATTGCGGATCCAGCGCCATCCTCGTAGCGCGCCGATGATGACGAGCAGCTGGCCGAGGACGATGAATAGGACGATGCCGACGTGGGAGATCAGGACGGCGTTGGCGAGCAGGAGGTAGGAAGAAGGTGTCATGTGCTCAGGAGTTCGCAGCATCGGGGACTGGCACGCGCGCCGCGCCGACTGATTTGACCAGCAGCCACAAGCGCGCGGTGCCTGTCCCCATCTTAAATGACCTCCAACCTTTGCAGCACCATGTTTCCCGGCTAAAAAATGGCGCAGGCTAAAAAAAAACGGGGTCAGGCACACAGTGCCAGACCCCGATTCTTCAAGCGCCGCGAATGACCGCGCGCTTTTTAAAGCAATTATTGCAGCTTGATCTCAACGTCCACGCCAGCTGGCAGGTCCAGCTTCATCAGTGCATCGACGGTCTTGTCGGTTGGGTCGACGATGTCCATCAGGCGCTGGTGGGTGCGGATTTCGAACTGGTCGCGCGAGGTCTTGTTGACGTGCGGGGAACGCAGCACGTCGAAACGCTGGATACGGGTCGGCAGTGGGACCGGGCCCTTGACGACGGCGCCGGTGCGCTTGGCGGTCTCGACGATTTCCAGGGCCGACTGGTCGATCAGCTTGTAGTCGAATGCTTTCAGGCGAATACGGATTTTCTGGTTTGGTGCGGACATGATATTTCCTCTAAAGAGCGAACCACGCTTATCGCGCGGCAATATATGGGAGCGACATTATACGATGAAAACAAAGGCAGAGACCGTGAGGCCCCTGCCTTTTTGCTTCTTCAGCGAATTTAACAACGAGTTCCGATACGACCCGGGCCTGATTCTTCATCTAATCAGAGGGGACGGGCCGGGCCGCGAATGGCACCTGCGGAGCCAGTCCCCGTTGGCGACGGGGCGTCGTCGAATTACTTGCTGGCTTCGCTCAAGATCTTGGCGACGACGCCGGCGCCGACGGTACGACCGCCTTCACGGATAGCGAAACGCAGGCCTTCTTCCATCGCGATCGGGTTGATCAGCTTGACGGTGATCGACACGTTATCGCCTGGCATGACCATTTCTTTGTCCGCTGGCAACTCGATCGAACCGGTCACGTCCGTGGTACGGAA